>Ga0193727_1000520_pt1 | contig 15017 bp, 12 predicted proteins | sample H2c2metaG_FD_143051 | JGI IMG/M metagenome (GOLD analysis project Ga0193727, IMG submission 143051) | Soil microbial communities from a riparian zone of the East river system, Colorado, United States - H2c2 | ecosystem: Environmental > Terrestrial > Soil > Riparian zone | place: USA: East River...
CCCGTAGGAACAGTTGCAATCGGCCGGATCTACGCCGTTGGTCAGACCAGAGCCATACGTGCCGGTGAGACTCGCGTAGGCCTGGCGCAACGAGTATGTGGCAGAGCCTAGAATGCTCAGGCGCTGGTCGTGGTCGAGATCGAAAAATCCCGCCGGCTCATCGGTCGGGAAGAACCCACCGGTAATCGGCCCGTTTCCGTAAGCGTGATTGAGCGCGACGTTCAGGTACGCGGAGAATGGTCCTGGAGGACGAATCTCCTGCACTGTCTCAATGCCGGTGATCTTCACCTTCGCGATGTTTACCGACGTCACGATGTTGGATCCCGGGACAGTGTTGTCGTCAATGCCCGGCGAGCTTTGCTTGTAGTACCCGGAGAATTTCGAAACCAGGCCGAACGGGAAGCGGTGTATGTATCCCGCCTCATAAAAATGATCGCGCTCTGGAAGTGTGGGGACGGTCGCGACACCACCCTGTGCCACGCTGGTTACGGAGCGGAGGTCCTCGACGTTGGTCGGAAGGAATAGGCGGCCGTAATACAGATAAATCGTATTGGCCGAATTGGGATAAAAGTTGAGACGCACGCGCGGACTCCATTGCGACTGTGTTCCGGCGAAAGGAGCGTTGTGCGCGTCGTAGCGGATGCCCGTTCGAATCTCGAACTGCTCGACAGGCGAGTAGGCGATTTGTCCGTAACCGCTGGCGTCCCATCCCTTGAGGTCAGAAATGGATGCGGGTCCAGGATTACCGCTGGCGTCGACGGTGCTGAAATCCTCGTGACCACGAGTCAGGCTGGACAACGTTCCGAACTTGATTTCCATTTCCCGCTTCGGGTGGATCGAATAGTCCGCCTTGACGCCGAACGCGTTGAAGTTCCTGTTCTCCTGGATGTTGTACGGCGTAAGTGTATCCGGGAAGAAGATGAACTGCGGCTGATCATCGACACCGGGAGTGTAGCGAAGACCCCCGTGCCGATAGAATAGCCCCAGGAAGAGCTCGGGTGCTGCGCCACCACTCCCCCCGGTTCCGCCTTCAGTGTATTCGGGACCGGCAAACTGGTGCCTCCAGCCAAGATTCACGAAGCTGTTCACATCGCGCTGGTTGTCGTCGAGCTGAGTATTCCCGGTCGTGTCGAAGGGAACCTGGAACTTCGTCTGCGACAGATTCGCATCAAGATTGAACACGTCGTTCGTTCCAGGCGTGAACTGGATCTTTCCGAATCCGTACCAGTCCTCGCCGTGATTGTGGAAGTTCTCGACCTCGTTCGTGGTTGGATCGAGAATTACCGGCTCCTTCCGCATATCGGTGGTCTGATGCGAACCGGAAAAGAAGTACCCGAGCTTTCCCGCATTGGTGCTGGCGCTGATACCCTGACCATAGGTGTTATAGTCTCCGGCGAATCCGTTGAGATTGTAGTGGAATCCGCCGGCCGGAATCCGTGTCGTGATGTTCACCACCGCGGCGTTCTTGTTTCCGTACTCGGCGTCCCAACCGCCGGTTATGAAATCGATTTGATTGACGACCGCTGGATCGAACAATTCGTTCAGGCTGCCAGATATCCCGGCAGGAACCGGCACACCATCTACATAGTAGGTGTACTCCGCGTGCTGGCCGCGAATGTGAACCTCGCCCGTCGGAGCGCGAGCCGCACCAGCGATGGATTGCTGAAGAATCTGCGAAGTCGTATTCGTCGGGGCGCCATGATACTGATCCTGCTTGAACCGCTGATCTCCGGTCCGCGTATCGACGGCGAGGGGCACGGATGCGTTGACCGTGACGCCCGCGAGGCTTATCGCCACGGGTGTGAGGGTAAAATTGACCCTGATATCGGCGTCACTGTCGCCGACTGTGACCGTCCTGGACTGGGGGCCGAAACCAATAAAGCGCGCCACGACGGTGTACGTTCCCTGCGCGATGTTGTGGGCCGTATAGCGTCCGAACGCGTCCGTAGTCGCGTTGGAAATCACCTCGGTGCCCTGCATGATGCTGACTTCCGCGGAAGGAAGCGGTTGTCCGCTCGAAGAATCTGAGACGACGCCGGTGATATCGGCATTTGCAGGCCGAACGGGGTCGGCGACGGCAACGGCCGAGGAGAATATGATCAGAGCGGCAGCGATGAATGATGTGCGCGCAGCTGCACTATGGATGCGTTGAAATAAAGACAGCATGAATTGCCTCGATTTTGGGTGCCATTGGAACGCCGATGCATTTGCGATCGGCGTGCGTGATCCGGATGTGCGACGTCACCGGAGCTTCTGCTCCGGTGTTACGCGATTGGATTACGCCTGTGCGGGAGGCGCCCGGGGGAGGCTTGGTGCGCCGTCAGCGAGCCACTCGGGGAAGAGTGGGAGACGGCGGGTAACGTGGAGAGGTTTGGCCGTTTGAACTGGCGCCGGCGAGCGATCCACCGAGGCGGCGAGAGCGCCCGCGACGAACTGGCAGAGCGCGCAATTGTCCTCCTGATGGACGCGAGGACAGCGGGGGGTCCCATGATCTTCGATGTGGGGACGCGCGGCGGCCATGACTGCATCGCCGGCGTCGTCCGCGTCGATGACGCTGACGACGCCCGGCAAAACCGCTTGCCCGAGCGCGGCGACGAAGATCCACCCACGAACCAACCGCGAAACGCTACGACCCACTCTGTCGTTTCCCTTGGTAGAGAGCCTCGGAAAATCTAATCAGATTTTGATCCGAGCCACTGTGTTCCTTATTCCAACGGTCATTTGGTATGTTCCAGCACCATGACGGTTAAATACGCCCGCCGGTCAATTGTTGCTGACTGCTCGAGTCAAACTACGGATGATTACTGCCAATGATTGAGATCCCCGCACACACGATCGCGCAGCTCCTTTATCTGGTTCACACCGATCCAGAGGAGCTGCGTGAAGCTCTCGGCGAGCTGCGCGCGCCGGACATCGCCGAGGCGTTGCGCGAGCTGCCACCGGAAGCCGCCGCGAAGGTGATGGCGGCGCTTCCATTCGACCTCGCCGTCCAGGTGTTCGACGAGCCCGAGCTGACCCGGCATCGCTGCGCGATCATCCAGCTCATCGAGCCACGCAAAGTCGGGCCGCTCATCGAGGCAATGTCCGCCGATCAGCAGGCGGATCTGTTTCGGGAAGTCCCTTCCGAGCAGCGCGTGCGACTACTGGCGACGGTCAGCGTGCCGACCCGTGCCGCGCTGCAGAAGCTCCTTCAGTATCCGCCGGAGACGGCCGGTGGGATCATGACCACCGAGTTCGTCAGCGTTCCGTCGGATTGGAGCGTCGATCAGGTGCTGCGGCTGATCAGGGAAGTGGGCGGTCGCAAGGAGACGGTGTACGCGATCTACGTCGTTGATCCGACCAGTCAGGAGCTCGTTCACGTCGTCTCCCTGCGCGAGCTGATGACCGCCGAGCGCGAGGACAACGTGCTCGAAGTCGGCAACAGGAGGCCGCCCCTTACCGTAACGGCGGAGACGGATCGCGAGGAAGCCGCACGCCTCATCTCGAAGTACAACCTGCTGGCGCTCCCGATCGTCGACACGCAGAGCCGCATGCTCGGCATCGTCACGGTGGACGACGTGATCGATGCTCTGGTCGAAGAAACGACCGAGGACGTGCAGCGGTTCGGAGGTATGGAAGCTCTCGACGCGCCGTACATGGAAATCGGATTCGTGGAGATGATCAAGAAGCGCGCGGGGTGGCTGTGCGCGCTGTTCGTGAGCGAGATGCTGACAGCGACTGCGATGCAACGTTTTCAGGGCGAGATCGAGCGGGCCGCCGTGCTCGCGATGTTCATTCCGCTGGTCATGAGCTCGGGGGGAAACTCAGGCTCACAGGCGACCTCACTCGTGATCCGGGCGCTCGCCCTTCAGGAGCTCAAGCTTAAGGACTGGTGGCGAATCGCGGTTCGCGAGCTGCCGACCGGACTCGTGCTCGGCAGTATCCTCGGCGTCATCGGCTTCGTTCGAATCGTGCTCTGGCAGAATCTGCACATCTTCAACTACGGACCGTTCTACATGCTGCTGGCCACTGCAGTCGGATTCGCGCTGGTGGGAATCGTCGCCTTCGGATCACTGGCCGGATCGATGCTGCCGTTCCTGTTGAAACGAATCGGGTTCGATCCCGCCAGCGCGTCGGCGCCATTTGTGGCGACGCTCGTCGATGTTACCGGACTCGTGATTTACTTCTCCGTCGCGTTCCTCGTACTTCATGGAACGATTCTTTGAGTTGGTGTCGAGAAGGGATCACAAACTGCAACGGAACAGGCGGGTTGCGTCGTTAATCGACGTACCCTCTCAACCGCTCGAGCATTCGGCGATCAGTCGCCTCGGCGTCATCGAGCTTGGGCGTCTCGATAATCTTCCCGACGTTGGCCAGCAGGGGATCGTTCATTATCCGGCGAAACGCTCCCTCGCCAATGGCGCCCTCGCCGATCAGCTCGTGCCGATCTCTCCGCGAGCCGAGCGGCACCTTTGAATCGTTGAGGTGCATCAGCCGAAGACGCGACCGGCCAATCGCGTCGTTGAACCGAGACCACACGCCGTCGTAGTCGTTCACGATGTCGTATCCCGCGGCAAAAATGTGCGCGGTGTCGACGCACACTCCGACGCGCTCGCGGTACGGGAGCGGAATCAGCTCGATCAGCTTTGCCATTTCCTCGAAGCTCGAGCCCAGAACGGTGCCCGACCCCGCGGTCATTTCCATCAGGAGCATCGTGTTGCCTGGCGCACGCTCGAGCGCCATTCCGATTGCCGCGGCGTTGCGATCGAGCCCGCTTGGCCGGTTGTCCATGAAATTCCCCGGATGCGACACCAGGTACTTGAGCTTTAGCGCGGCGCATCGCTGGAGCTCGCAAACGAACGATTCGATCGAGCGCTGGCGCAGCACCGGGTCCGGCGACGCGAGGTTGATGAGGTAGCTGTCGTGGGCGCAGGTCTCACTAACCCCGGTCTCGCCGAGCTCCGTCAAGAATGCGGTGCACTCCTCTTCCTCGCAGACGCGCTCGGCCCAGCGACTGGCCATCTTGGTGAACATCTGCATCGCGGTCGCGCCTATCGATTTCGCGCGTCCCGGAGCCTTGCTCGTTCCGCCGGCTATCGAAGTGTGAGCCCCGAGTGGCGCACCGGTATCATCGCGCCGAAGCACGCAGCCATTCCGCCGGATCGACCGCCGGCCCGCCGCGCCTGATCTCGAAGTGGAGATGAGCTCCCAGAGCCGGAACGCTGACGCCGACGGTTCCCAACAGCTGACCCTTGATCACGCGCGCTCCTTTCCGCACGCCAATCTTGTCGAGCGATCCGTAGACGGAGTAGTCGCCACCGCCGTGCTCGAGGATGACGGTGTTGCCGTAGGTGCCCATCGGCCCCGCGTACGCGACAGTACCGGCGGAAACCGACTTCACCGACGTGCCAACCGGCGCGGTGATCCCAATGCCGTTCCAGCGGGTCGTGGTGCTGTTGGGATTCACGTAACGGCCAAAGCGATAGAGAAACGTTCCGTTCACCGGCCAGTCCAGCCGCCCTACGTCAGTCGTGCGAATCGAGCTCGGCGACAGCGCGACCGCGCCGCTTCGCCCACTCGCCCTTCTACGCTCGGCCTCGAACGACGCGATCAGGTTGTTCAGACGGCCCTCGCTCTTCTCCAGCTCCGCGAGACGCGCCTTCGCGCGCTTGGTATCCTCCTGCACGCGTACGAGGCTCTTCGCCTGCGCTTTCTCGAGATCCGCGAGACGCGCGGCCTCGCGCTCCTTCTGCGAGCGGTTCTCGATTACGCTGCTCTGAAGGCGCACTAGTTGGATCTGTTGCGATTCGATCCTGGAGTGCAGCTCGTCGAGGCGATGAACAAGGCCTTTATCCCTGAGCGCCAGCAGGTGCAGGTACTTGTAGCGCGCGACGAGCTGTCCCACGGACTGCGCGGAGAACAGCACTTCGGCAGAATAGAGTGGCCCCCGCTTGTAGATCTCGATCACGCGCCGCTGAAGGACCGTGCGTTTCATCGAAGCCTCGCGCTCCGACTTCTGGAGGTCGGAACTCGTCGTCTGCACTTCGTCCGTGATCGCGATGAGCTGCCGGTCGAGTGACTTCACCATGCGCGCGGTTGCGTCGTGCTGCTTGTCGAGAAGGTTCACTTCATCGCGCAGCTCGTGCGCGGTGCTCTGCAGTCCGCTCATTTTCCTCTCGAGCTCGTCGCGCTCGGCGCGGATGCGGGCGAGCTCGTCGCGTTGCGCGTTGACGCGCGCCTCGGCGCTCTCGGTCTGCTGGGCCGGCAATGCCGAAGAAAACAGGAGCGCGCAGAAGGAGAGCGCGCGTGACGCGCGGCTCAGATTCGGCGTAGATGCCTCCCCACCGAGACGAGACTTCCGAGGACGCCCATCACGGCGCCGCCAAGGACGCCGAAGAAAATCAGCTGACGATCGAAGAAGATCGTCTGCATGAAGTACTCATTGACGACCCGATTCGCGATCCACACGAATAACAGGGCCAGCAGGCCGCCGAACACTCCCTTCACGAGGCCATCGATGAGGAAGGGAAGGCGAATGAACATGTCAGTCGCCCCGACCAGACGCATGATGGAAATCTCCTTCGCGCGGGCGAGGACAGTCATCCGGATCGTCGCGCCAATAATTATTACAGCCACCGCCGCGAACGCGACGCCCAGGGCTATTCCCGCGACAGTGGCGATGTTACGAAGGCGATAGAGCTTTTCCACCCACTCCTCACCGTACCGGACGTCGTCGATGAAGGCGTATGTCTTCATTCGATCGGCGACGGATTTCACAACCGCCGGGCTCCGCAGGCCGGGACGCAAATGCACCTCGATCGAAGCGGGAAGCACACCTGCTTCGAACACGTCCGCGAACTCGCCCATCTCCTTGCGCGCGCGCTCGAGGGCTTTCTCCTTCGACACGTAGTCGACGCGCTGGACTTCCTTGAACTCCCCGATGTCCTTCATCGCCGCGGCGACTGATTCGATGTCGACGCTGTCGCTGACGAAGGCGCGGACCTCGACGCGCTCCTCCACCTCGTCGAGCGCTTTCCGGATGTTGATCGCGACGAGACCGAACAGCCCGAACGCGAATAGCGAGAACGCGATCGTCACGACGCCAAGCGCGCTCAACAGCGGCGCCCGGCGCGAAGCTGTCAGCGCTTCACGTACCGACCGCACCTAGATGCGCTCCGTCGAATCCGGAGGCGTCTCCCGCCACTCAATGGGCTCCTCGATCGGCCGCGCCGATGCGGGAGATTCAGCGGAATCGAATACGACGCGCCCATGATTGAGCTCGATCGTTCGATAGTTGGATCGGCGAACCAGGTCGAGGTCGTGCGTCGCCATGATCACGGCGGTGCCCGAGGCATTGATGTCTCGCAGAAGCTGGAACACGCTGCGGGTCGCGCGCTCGTCCAGATTTCCCGTGGGCTCGTCGGCGATGAGAACGAACGGATCGTTGATCAACGCGCGCGCGATTGCGACACGTTGCTGCTCGCCGCCCGACAGCTCCCGGGGGAAATTGGTCGCTTTGGACGAGAGACCGACCTGCGTCAGCACGCGCGCGACTTTGGCGCGAATCGTTGCCTTGGGCGCGCCGGTCACCTCGAGCGCGAAGCGGACGTTCGCCTCGGCGGAGCGATCCTCGAGCAGCCGGAAATCCTGAAACACGATGCCCAATCGGCGGCGGAGACGTGAGATCTCGCGTCCGGTTGCGGTGTTCGAGCTGACGCCGTTGACCCAGACTTCTCCCTTCGTGGGCTTGTCGTCCATGTAAAGGAGCCTGAGGATCGTGGTCTTCCCCGAGCCGCTCGGGCCGGTGAGGTAGACGAACTCGCCCTTCTTTACCTCGAAGCTTGCGTGCGCCAGCGCGACACCCGACCGCGGATACTCCTTCGCGACGTCCGTGAGACGGATCATCTACGGTTGGAGCGCCTGCTCTATGTCGGCGATGAGATCTTCGGCGTTCTCGATCCCGATGCTCATCCTGAGGAAGCCGTCGGGAATCCCGATCTTGGCGCGCTCATCCGGACTCATGTGCTCGTGCGAGCTGTAGCGCGGCTCGATCACCAGCGAATCGACGCCGCCGAGGCTCGCCGCGTACGTGAACAACTTTAGCTCCTTTACGAACCGTACCGCCGCCGGGCCGGCGCCCTTGAGCTCGATTGCCATCATTCCCCCGAATCCATCGAGCAGCGTCTTGGCGATTTCGTGATCCGGGTGACTAGGAAGCCCGGGATAGTGCACCTTCGCAATCTGCGACTTCGTTGTGCACCACTCCGCGATCTGCATCGCGTTCTGGTTCTGGCGCTTCACTCTGACGTCGAGCGTCTTCATTCCGCGCTCCAGCAGCCAGCATGCGAACGGATCGGGCGCCTGCCCCCAGACTATCATCTTCCGGCGAACTTCGTCGATCAGCGGCTCGTTTCCACATACTACACCAGCGAGGATGTCGTGGTGTCCGTTCAGGTACTTCGTAGCCGAATGGATGACGACGTCCACGCCGTGCTCGATCGGGCGGAAGTTGATAGGGCTCGCGAAAGTGGAGTCGACGACGAGGGCGATTCCCTCCGAGTGAGCAAGATGCTGAAGTGAGCCGAGCTCGAGCACGCGGCACGTCGGATTCACCGGCGATTCGAGGAAGATGACTCTCGTGTTCTTCTTGAGAGCCCTCCTCCAAGCCCGCGGCTCGAGCGGATTCACGAGAGTGACCTCGATCCCCATTCCGGGGAGATCTTCGGTGAACAGCTTGCGCGTTCCGCCGTAGATCCACGAGCTCGACACGAGGTGATCGCCGGACCGGAGCAGCGCCAGCATCGCGCACGCGGTGGCGCCCATTCCGCTCGACAGCACCAGCGCCGCCTCGGATCCTTCCAGCATCGCCAGCCGTCGTTGGACGCGTTCGGAGTTAGGCGTGTTTCCGTAACGGGTGTAGAGGAGACCTTCGCTCGTTCCGGGCTCCTGGGCGTAGTTGACCGACTGAACGATCGGGGATGAGACGCCCGTGCCCGGATCCGGTGGTGGCGCGCCGCCGTGAATCGCCGTTGTCGACAGTCCCAGCTTGCGTGTCACTTCAGCCACTAGATCTCCTATCCGAGGTTACGTGTGCTGCGCCCCGCGTCGAAATCGTGCTTGACCACTCGAACAATTTCCGCGGGCGCGATGCCCAGGATGTCGCGCGCAACGACATTTCCCGGATTCACCGTATCATCGACGACCAGCACCGCCAGCTCGTGACGCCTCGGGCCATAGACCCAGACGAGCTCGCCGTCCTCGAGAAGGCGCCTGCGTGCATCGCTGGGGTGCAGGCGAACGAGCGGCCCGCGCTCGGCGTCACCGGCGCGCGTCGAGATGTAGCGCGCGACCATCAGCCATGGCTGGAAGCCTTCCATCATGCGTCGAGACTCGAAGGATGCGAAGGAACCGTGGCGCTTCCGACGGCGACATACCCGTTGTCGTACCGAATCAGCAGGCGTCGGCGCCACAGCATGTCGAGCATTACCTCAGCGTCCGCGCTCGAGAGTCCGATTGCGTCGGCGACGTCGGCGCTGGCGCCGGCTCCGAGCGCCGAGATGATCTCCCACGCCCGGCGCTCCTCGAGGCCGACGATGCCGATCAGCCGCGATTCCCCGTCGGCGTGCTGCGTCACCAGGGCGAGCTTGTGACGCTCGAGGACCGCTTCGATCGCCTCCATGTGCGACTCGCTGATCCCGCGGAACACGAAGTACACTTCGCGTCGCGGCGCATCGATGCTCACGTACTGGAGCAGGAGCTTGGCGACGATTTCGTCGGCGCACGAGAAATCGAGCAGCCCCACGTGCGAGAAGTCGATGATCGTGAGCGCCCGGTCGCCGATGCGGTCGAGCTCCTGCTCGATCTCGCAGCGAACCGCCGCGCCGGTTGGACGCGTCACGAGGTTCGAGTAGAGCTCACAGACGCTCTTGCGAAGCATCGAGCTCACGTCGATGTGATTGATCAAGCCACGCGCTCCGGAATCGTTATCTGCACCTGCGCCCCCGGAAAATATGAGAGGTCTTCCACGAGCGGTTCGTCTTCGTCCCAATCGCCTTTGGGAAGCACGGCGATGCGGGCAGTGCCGCTACGGATGGAAAGTTTACCATCCCAGTTTCCAACAAAACGCCTCACTCCGGCAAGCCCTTGACCTCGGCCGGGATCCCTGAACCGGGATGCGCCGCGCATTACGGTCTCCTCCAGCGCCTGGCCGTCGTCCCAGCGATCCTTCCGCTGAAATCCGGGGGCCGACTCCAGCGACTGCCGAAATCCGATTCCCGGATCGCAGACCGCGATGACCACGACTTTGCGCCCGCCGAGTCGAACCCGCCAGGTGTAGGTCTGAACGGCGACCCAGCCGCCGCGCCCCGCGTGCTCCACAATATTTTGGCACACTTCCGATAGTGCCATCGTGAAGCGCATTGTGATCTTCGCATCAAGGTTGAGGTTCTTGACCAGCGCGTCCTGCGCCCGCTGCTGGATCTTGTCGACGACATCGTGGACGTCGTCGCTTTTGGAGATGGAGGTCACTTCAAGAAGCACGCTCGTCTCCGCGGCCTTCGTGCTTTTCACACGACCTTGCAGCTCGTACAGCTCAGCCGCGTGCTTGAAGAAATCCATCCTCGACCAGTACGTGTTGACGTTCTCCGCCTCGGGGACGTACAGTATCGGCCTCTCCGCGCGCGATTGCGCCAGCGCCAGCAGCGCCGTCAGGCCGTACGGAGATGCCCACCTCGCGTGTCGCGTGTCGACGATGATTTTTTCGTCGAGCGGCAACGGCGCGACCTGATCCAGCACCAGCTCGAAGGACTTGTCCTCGAGCGAATGTGGGACGTTGATGATTGTCGTCACTTGATGCTGAGCTCCCCACGCAGGTAGTCGGCGAGACCTGAGGCGCCGCGATGGTCCACGTTCCGGGCGGCCGCCTCCAGAGCACGGTCGATTGCCGAGTCTAACTTATCACCGGCGAGGAGACGGGAGAAATAGGTTGCGCCCCAGACATCTCCGCAGCCAATAGGATCGCCGGGGCCCGAATGTCGCCGCGTTTTCGCCGGCACAAGCGCGGTGCGAATCGCGCCCGGCGCAGTGCCGATCTCATGGCGTCTCACATCGGAGATTCGATCGAAGCCCGGCGCCGCGAAATAAATGACGCCGCGACTGCCGAGCGTGATCGAAAGCGAGCAGACACCGTTGGCGAACGCGATCGCGGCGAGGCCCATCGGGTCGCTAGCCATCATGCTCATCTCGTCGTCGTTCACCTGGATCAAATCGAAACACCGGCACCACGCGGCGGGATTCGGGAGCGGTTGCAGCACACGCATTCCGTCGGGTTGAACTGCCAGCAGCAGCGAGTGCAGGTCACAGTAGATCGGGCCGCGAAAGTGTTGCCTGATGAGCTGAGCTGTCTCGAGATCGAGCTCGAAGCCGCTGATCAGATTGATGTAGAGCGCGTCGAGATTGGTAAGCAGCGGTTTCAGTCCCAACCAGCTCCATCGCGGAACCCCGCCTGTGAGCCTCTCGCAGCGACGCTCATCGCTCAGGTAGTGAAGCGCCACTCGATTGTTCGGATGCGGCACCTCGATCGGCGCAGCATCCGGTGCGGCACGGTCGAGGTTGGCGACGAATTCGCGGGCGGACTGCGCGAGGTCGCTCCCCACCTTGAGGATCGGAACGAATTCCCAATCCGACGGCAGCGCCGCGTCGAGCGCGCCCAACGCGTAGGTGATCCCGCCCCACTCTTCGACGGGTGCGTCTCTCGGATCGCGCCCGTGAATCACGTCCCACACGAAGCTGCCCATGACGCCAACGCGCTTCTTGCGCGTCGTCGTGTTTCCCCGTGTCCTCACCTACAGCTCGCCCAACTTCTGCATCTTGAACGTTGCGATGGCGCCGACCACTCCGGCAGAGAGGGGAAGTGCTCCCGGAACGATGCGGCAGGCTTCCACCGCTGGCTTGAACGCGCGGCGCTTCACCTCTGCGCGCAGCGGTCGGAACAGGGCGTCTCCCGCCTGGGTGACTCCACCGGCGAGCACGACCGTATCGGGATTGAAGATGTTGAGCAGGTTCGACACGCCCGCTCCGAGGAAGCGGGCCGTTTCACGCACGACCTCTCTTGCCGTTGAATCGCCGCGCTTCGCCGCTTCGTAGACTGTCTGCGCGGTGATCTTCCGAATGTCGCCGTCCACCATGCTGATGAGAATGGACTCGACCTCGTCGCCGCGAAGCGCTTCTCTCGCGCGCTCCGCGATCGCAGGCCCGGAAGCGTAGGCCTCCAGACATCCGTAGTTCCCGCATTTGCAGCGGCGGCCAGTGGAGTCGATCGTCGTGTGCCCGATCTCGCCGGCCACATCGGATGCGCCGTGATACAGCTTGCCCTCGAGGATGATTCCGCCGCCGATTCCGGTTCCAAGAGTCATACCGATCACATTTCGGCCGCCGACGGCCGCACCGCACCAGAACTCGCCCAGTGTGGCACAATTGGCATCGTTGTCGAGCGTGGCCTCGAGATGCACCCGGCTCGAGATCTCATCCCGCAGCGGGAAATTCTTCCAGCCCAGGTTGGGCGTCACGATTACAATGCCCTTCTCGCGGTCCAGAGGTCCGGGCGATCCGATTCCTACGCCGAGAAAATCGGCCCGCTCGGCGCCAGTTTCCGAAATCGTCTGCGCGATCACCTGTTCGATCATTCCCGCGATTCGATCCACCACTGAGACCGCGCCGCCTTCGGCGAGTGTCGGCGTCGTGTGCATCGCGATCTCGCGGCTGCCATCGAGCGGCATTGCGCCCGCAACGATGTTGGTTCCACCCAAATCCACTCCGACGATGTAACGCTCCTTCACGCCCATACGCGTACCCGTGGGTTGAGGATTTTGGTTCCACCCAGATCCACTCCGATGATGTAACGCTCCTTCACGCTCATACGGGCACCGGTGGGTTGAGGACTTCTGTCAGCAAGCTCGAGACATACTCCGGCGTCAGCTCACGCATGCACCGCCAGTGTCCGAGCGGACACCGCTGGGGGCCGTGCCGGTCGCACGGACGACAGGTCAGGCTGTCATGTCCGGCGACCGCGTTTCGCTCGGCGAGAGGACCGAATCCGAACTCCGGCACGGTCGGGCCGAAGATCGTGAGTGTCGGCGTCCCCATCGCTGATGCAAGATGCTGCGGCGCCGAGTCGTTCGTCACTATCGCCTGCGCGCGGCCAATCAGCTCCGCTGAAGCCAACAGCGGTAACACGCCGACTGCGTTGATCACCGTGTCCGGTGGCAGCGCCTCGGTTATCTGCGCCGCGATCGCGGAATCCGCCTTCGACCCGATGATCGCGATCCGATAGTCGCCCGCGAGGCGCTTCGCCAGCTCGACGTAATATGGCCAGCGCTTGGTTCCCCACGCACTGCCCGGCGCCAGCGCCACGAACGGATTGCTGGCGGTTCCTGTCTGGCGCAACAGTGCGTCGACCCGGTGACGCTCCTCGTCCGACATCGACAGTGACCACAGCCGCTCGGCGTGGTGGCGCTCGGGGCGATACGGCACTTGAGTCGTGTAAAGTACACGTCCCGTCGAGCTGGCAAATCCGATTCGCTGCTTCGCGCCGGTCATCATTGCGAGAAGGCCGCTTCGAAAAGATCCCTGCGCCAGATAGGCGGCGGTGTAAGGCCGGCGAGTGCGCAGCTCCTTGATCGTTTGCCACGTTCCGAGGGCCGACCCGTAAGTGTTGCGCTTGTCGTAGCGAATGACGGTGCGAATATCAGGATTATTGGCGAGGGCCTCTGCACCGACCGGGGTCACGAGGACGTCGACCGGACCGCGCTGGGCCAGCTCGGCGATGAGCGGCGTCGTGAGAATGACGTCGCCCAGATAGCTCGTCTGGATAACGAGCGATCCGCCCATTCAATCAACCTGTAGCACTGCGAGGAAAGCCTCCTGCGGAATTTCCACTGACCCGACTTGTTTCATCCTCTTCTTTCCAGCCTTCTGCTTTTCGAGCAGCTTGCGCTTACGTGAGATGTCGCCGCCGTAGCACTTGGCGAGCACGTCCTTACGCAAAGGCTTGACGCTCGTGCGCGCGATGACCTTCGATCCGACCGCCGCCTGAATGGCGACCTCGAACAGCTGTCGCGGAATGAGATCCTTCAGCTTGTCGGCGATCTTGCGACCCCACTCGTACGACTTGTCCTCGTGGATGATCACGCTGAACGCATCCACGGGATCCCCGTTGATGAGCATGTCGAGCCTGACCAGGTCGCTGCGACGATACTCGAGGATGTCATAGTCGAGCGAAGCATAGCCGCGGCTCACGGTCTTCAGCTTGTCGAAGAAATCGAGAATTATTTCTCCTAGCGGAAACTCCCAATCGAGCTCGACGCGCTGGGTGTCGAGGTACGTCATGTTCTTGTAGACGCCACGCCGCTCCGTCCCCAGCGTCATGATCGGTCCGATGTACTCGGCAGGTACCATGATGCGAGCCTTCACGTACGGCTCCTCGACGTACGCGACGGTCTGTCCCGACGGCATCAGCGACGGATTCTCGATCAGCGTCATGGTTCCGTCGGTCAGATAGACCTTGTACTCGACGGAAGGCACGGTCGTGACGAGCTCGAGATCGAATTCGCGGCGAAGTCGCTCCTGGACGATCTCCATGTGAAGGAGCCCGAGGAATCCCGCGCGGAATCCGAATCCGAGCGCAGTCGATGTCTCAGGCTCGTAGTTGAGCGAGGCGTCGTTGAGCTTCAGCTTCTCCAGCGCATCGCGCAATGTTTCGTACTGGGTCGTGTCGGTGGGATAAAGCCCGGCGAATACAAACGAGCGAACCGCCTTGTAGCCGGGAAGCGCTTCCTTGGCGTGGTTTTCGGCGTCGAAGATCGTGTCGCCCGCGCGCGTCTCGCTGACGGAGCGCACGCTCGCAACCACGTATCCGACTTCGCCCGGACCCAATTGATCGGTGGGAACCTGACGCAGCTGGTTGTATCCGACTTCGTCGACTTCGTACACCGATTCGCTCGCGCCGAAGGTAATGTGCGTTCCTTTTTTGATCACGCCAT
>Ga0193727_1000521_pt1 | contig 14998 bp, 10 predicted proteins | sample H2c2metaG_FD_143051 | JGI IMG/M metagenome (GOLD analysis project Ga0193727, IMG submission 143051) | Soil microbial communities from a riparian zone of the East river system, Colorado, United States - H2c2 | ecosystem: Environmental > Terrestrial > Soil > Riparian zone | place: USA: East River...
CGTGCCGTCGCTGTCGGTGGAGCCGTCGGTGAACGTCGCGGTCAAGCCGCTGGTCACGAAACTGAAGTTCGCGGTCGGCGCAACATTGCCGCCACCGCCGCCGCCCAGGCCGGCGAGCACGCTGCTCATGATCATGCTGCCGCGGCCGGACGCGAGGTCATAACCTGCCCCGGCCGATATGCCGTTGCTGCCGGAAGTCACATCGTGGAATGCGGTTGCCGCCAGCTGATAGATCTGCGGTCCGGCAAAGCCGATCGTCGTTCCCTTGGCGCCGATCATGCGCGCCCACAGGCCGGAGAACAAAGGCGCTGCCAGGCTGGTACCGCCGATCTGCTGGTTCGCACCATCGACAATGACCTTGGCACCGCTGTTCGGGTCGGCGTCGAATGCGACGTCGGCCACACCACGGTGAGCGCCGGTCCACAGCGTCTGCCAGCTCGGCTTCGGCTCGAACGTACTCTGGCTGCCACCGCTGCCGCTCCATACCGTTTCGCTGCTCCACGTCGTCGTGGAGGCGTTCAGCGTGGTGCCGGCCACGGCGATTACGTACTGCGATGCCGCCGGCCAACTCGGTGTCGTGCCGCCGGTGCCGCACTCGTCAGCACCGGAATCGCCGGTCGAGATCGAGAACGTCTGACCCTGCGCAACCGCGGTCGCGAACGACTGATCCTGCGCTGCCGCCGAACCGTCGCCTTGCGCCGACGTTTCGCACTCGCCGAGCGATACGTTGATGATCTTCGCCGCGTTCGCGGACACCGCCGTGTTGATGTCGGCGGTCAAGTTGGTGTTTGCCAACGTCGGGATGTTGTAGAAGACGATCTTGCCCACCGAACCGCCGCCCATGCCGACGATGTCCTGGCTGTCCAGGTCCCACTCGCCGTCGCCGCTGGTGTCGGTGCTGGTGCTGCCGGTTTGCACGGTCTGGGTCGTCACGGTGGCCAACCCGTTGTTCGCCGTGAACGAGTTCAGGTCATTGATGACGTTCGTCAGCTTGCCCTGGGTGATAATGCCCACGGTCACGCCTGCCGCAGTCGGCACGCCACTGCCGCCATAAATCGATGCGAATTCAGTCGGGTTGTGGCCCGTCACTGCCAGCGTGCCGAGTCCCGACTGCCGCTGCAGCGTCGTGTGCGGCACATGCACGGTTTGCAAACCGATAACGGCAAGGATCTTGTCCTCGAAGCCTTTCGGAATCTGTGCGTCACCGCGGTTGGCGTAAGCGATGCGGCCGTCCGCGGTCTGCACTTGCACGAGCGATGTGCCGAACATGATCTCGGCCGTTCCAGCGGAGGCGTCGGCAGTGATCAGCAAGCGATTGTCGGAAATTTCGATGTTCGTAAAGCCAGCCTGGCGCAGGAAATTCGAAACAGCCTGCGCCTGTCCCGGTGCTGGCAGGTGGTCTTTCTCGAGCTGACCCGGGGGCATCGCCTTGCCATGAGCCCCGGCAATGAATTCGTCGAGTTTGTCCCGGTCGCGCAGCTTCAGCGCGACAGCAAGATGCACCTGCGTACCGCTGGGCAGGTCGCCCAACACTTTGTCGTTTGCACGCAGCTGCGTTGCATGTGCTGCCAGACCCCCGCTCGTATCCAGGGCGAGGGCGGTTGATCCGCTTATGCCGAGGCAACCGATGACGAGGGAAGCCAATGTGGTTACGGCGTAGCCTGAGGCCTTTCGGCGCCAGTTAGTGCGCTTTGATATTGTCACGGAACTCACTCCTGTCGAATCGCGTTAACGATGGTGCCGCTCGGGTTCGGTTCGGCGGCGCTCTGTATTGCGTTACGGAGTTGCTCCAGGGGTCCTGCAGGAAACTTGTCGAGCCAGTGTCCATGCGGCAGAAACCGGACGCGCACCAACCCGTGCGCGGCCTGTTCGGGCGCATTTTTTGTGACCAACTGACAGGAATCGACGCTCGCACGAGTACTTGGGCGCACCAGCGCCGCCATACCCATCCCGGTCGATCCACAACAACAAAGTCCTGCCGCCAGCCTTGCCGGCCGACGAATCAGACCCTTGCTCCACACCTGCGCGTCCTAGGTCCCCTATCCGCCCCATTCCCTCCCTTGGCAGATCAAGACCCGTCTGTTGCGCCATGACGAGTTCCGCAGCCGAGGGTTTCCTTTGCTGCTCGCCGTGAAGACTGGGCTCAAGGCCATCCGGGCCAAAAAGCGTGCGCAAGTTAACAGTACCGGTTTGCCCGGTCAAGCAATTTCCAGTTCTAACTACATGATATTTCTGAATTATTTTGCTATGCAACATTCTTGTCCGGACAACTTTAAGTGACGTTCAGCCGATTTAGACGCAGCGCTGGCGGTACGAATTTCCGGATATACGGATAGAAGGCCAAATTGGGAAATGGCCGGACAGCTTGTCGTGACGCGGCCTGCGGCCTATGCCGAAAGTCATGTTTTGACCGAAACGAGCAAATTTTTGACAATCGGCGAAGCTGTCATTCGACCAAAGTCGAAGTGTGCGCAATGCGAACGAGTTTGCCTGAGCGAGTCAGAGCATGCCGGTCTCGAGCTTGGCCACGTCGGACATCATCGCGTGGTTCCAGGGCGGGTCGAAGGTCAATTCGACGTCCGCTTCGCCAACCGTAGGTATGCATTCGATCTTGCTGCGGACGTCTTCGACCAGGATATCGCCCATGCCGCAACCGGGCGCAGTCAGCGTCATGGAGACCCTCACGAGACGCTTGCCATCAGGCTGCCGGTCGAGCGAGCACTCGTAGATGAGACCAAGATCGACGATGTTCACCGGAATTTCCGGGTCGTAACAGGTTCTTAGCTGCTGCCAGACCAGGCGCTCGACATCCGCGTCGGCGGCATCGTCGGGCAGCACCAGCGGATCAGGCTGCTCCTTGCCGAGCGCATCGGCATCCGCGCCGCTGATGCGGAACAGGTTGCCGTCGACGAATACCGTGAAACTGCCGCCCAGTGCCTGGGTTATGTAGCCGGTTTGCCCGGCCGGCAAAGTCACCTGCTGACCTTGCGGCACCATAATTGCAGGACAGTCGCGTTCGAAGCGAACCGGCTCGGAGTTCTGGCTATATCCGCTCATTTAATTATTTGGGGATTCGCGCAAGAAAAGCACGTTCGGAGGGAACCTATTATCGCAGACGCAGCACCATTGGACTTAGGGTCGTGGAGATCGATTTGCAACGCCCATCAGCACCGGCCCGCCTCGCGCAGCGTCTTGCCGCCGCGGGCTGGCTTGCGTTCGTGTCTTGCGCGCCGGCATGGGCACTGAACCCGGGCGAGCGCTTTCATGACTATGTCCGCGACAACTGGAGCAGCGAGAACGGCCTGCCGCAAGTCTCTGTCCTGACGATAACCCAGGACGGAACAGGCTATATCTGGATCGGTACGCAGAACGCGATTGCGCGTTTCGACGGTGTGCACTTCACCGTCTTCGATCGGCGCAACACCGGCGTCGATACAACGATGGCGACGGTCAGCTATACCGATCGCCAGGGACATCCGTGGTTCGGTACGGCGCACGGCGCGCTGCGCTTCGCCGACGGCAAGTTCGCTGCTTTCCGTGCCGGCAGCGGCAACGCCGCGGTACAAGGTATCACCGAGTCGGACGACGGCACGCTGCTATTCGCCACCTCGCTCGGCGTGATGCGCCTGCGCGGCGCCGCGCTGGAACCGACACTGCTCGAAGGCGAGCGCAGCTGCACCCTGCTGCGCGACGGCGGCGACCTGTGGGTCGGCCAGACCGGACAGCTCAGCCGCATCGCCGACGGCGGCGTGACGCGTTACAGCCTGCCCGCGCAGGCGCGCAATGCGTGTATTTCGCGCCTCAGCCGGACCCGCTCGGGGCTGTGGCTCGGCACCACGTCGGGCTTGTTCCGCTTGCGCGACGGCCACATCGAACCCGGTGGTCTCGACGCGCAGCTCGACCGACAGACAACCGAAAGCCTGTTCCGTGACAGCAACGACAACTTGTGGATCGGCACGGCCGCAACGCTCTTTCGACTGCGGCCCGGCGGAGAACTCGAACGCGTCGGCGAGGACGATTTCGTGCGTGATTCATGGATCCTCGGCGCGTTCGAAGACCGCGAAGGCAACCTCTGGCTCGGCAGCCAGACCGAAGGATTGTTCCGGCTCTGGGACGGCTGGGTCCAGCGCGTGTCGCGCCGCGACGGCCTGACAGACGCCTTCGTGTGGAGCGTGGTCAAGGACTCGCACGGACACATCGTACTCGGTACCAATTCGAACGTTGCTGCCTGGTCGGCGGCGAGCGGCGCACGGGAACTGATTGCCGGCGCCCAGCTGCCAAATCCATCCGCCTACGATCTGTTCTACGATTCATCGCAGCGGCTGTGGGTCGGCACGCGCGCCGGTATCGCAATTTTTGCCGACGGCAAGATCAACCGGCCACCGGCACTGGTCAGCCTCGACCCCTACCAGATCAATACGGTCGTGCAGGACGGCGGCGACTTCTGGATCGGAACGTCCGGCGGCCTGTACCGCTACCGCGGCAGTCAACTGGACCGTGTCGGTGCAGCTCCCGGCGTTGGCAGCGCCCGCATCCGCAGCCTTTACCTGCAGGCGCCCGGCGAGTTGCTCGTAGGCACCGAAGCGGGCATGCGCCTGGTGCGCGGCGATCTGATGACGTCACCGACTTGGGCCGCAGCGTTCGATGGCCGCATGATCAGTCATATCGGACCGATTCGTGACGGCCTTATCGGTGCCACGACACTCGACTCGGGACTCGGCCTGATTTCCGCCGAGCGCATGCTCGTGCTGACGACCGATCAGGGGTTGCCGAGCGACAACGCATGGACATTCCATACGATCGACGATGAATTCTACGTCGCCGGAATCGATGGCGTGTGGCGCATGCCGGTTGCCGCGTTGCCCGACCCGTCCGGCGCCGCGCTACTCGGCGCAGCGCCACAGATGGTGCTCAGTGCCAGCGGGCGCGAGCGCGGCAGCCAGCGCATCCGTTGTTGCAACGGCGGTGCCCAGGCGCGCAGCGTCGTCGACGACGCGGGCGGGATCTGGTTCACTTCGATCTCCGGTGCATTGCGCCTGGATGCCAGGGCAATTACCTATGCACAACGCCAGCCCACGGTCGTCATCGAGGGGCTGCGCCACGGCAACCGCTGGCATGGATCGGCGCAGTCGACCTTGAATCTGGACAGCAGCAGCCGCGACATCGAAATCGACTTCACCGGACTGAGCTTTCGCGACCCGAACAGCCTGCGCTTCCACTACCGCCTCGACGGCTACGATTCGGATTGGGTCGATGCCGGCGCGCGGCGCAACGCGTTCTACACCAACCTGCCGCCCGGAAACTACCGTTTCCGTGTCGAAGCCTCGTTGCCGAATACGGATTTCGGCGCGGATGCAGCAAGCCTCGCGTTCAACCTCGAGGCACGCTGGTACGAACGCACCAGCGTGCGCGTTGCGCTGACCGCGCTGGCACTGTGTTTGATTGCATTGCTGGTCCGGCTGCGTCTGCAGGCCTACAGCGCCGCACGCGAAAAGCTCGAAGACCTGGTGAGCGAGCGCACGCAGGCGCTCAGTCGCGCCAACGAGCGCCTGCGCCAGGCCAATCAGGTGCTCGCGTTCGAGAGCCAGACCGATCCGCTGACCGGATTGCACAACCGCCGCTTCCTGCTCGATCACGCCGGCACCTTGTTCGATCCGGCGCAGGGCGGCACGGCGGCGCTGCTGCTGCTGGATCTGGATCACTTCAAGCAGGTCAACGATCGCTATGGCCACGGCGCCGGCGATGATGTCCTGTTACAGCTGGCCAGATTGCTGCAGCATCTGGCGCGCGACGGCGATCATGTGCTGCGCTGGGGCGGCGAGGAATTCCTGCTCGTGGTCAAGTCGGTGCGCGCCGAACAGGCGCTGGAAATCGCCGAGCGGCTGCGACTGGCGATCGGCAAGCACGCCTTCAGTGCCGGAACAAGCCGATCGCTGCACATGACGTGCTCGATCGGCGTCTCGGTTCATCCGCTGTGGCCCGCCGAGCGGCAGATCGGCGACTGGAGCCTGACGCTCGAGCTTGCCGACGCCGCGCTTTATCGGGTCAAGCAGGAAGGCCGCAACGGCAGCATGGGCTTGGTCGCCGGCCCGACGCTGGCCGAGATCAGCCTGACCTCACGCGATGCCGGAACGGTCGATGCGCTGGTCGCCGAGAATGCATTGAACTGGCTGCATCCGGTTGGCGCGACGCAGTTGCGGATTGTGCATTAGTGGCATGGGCAGGATCTCCGTGAGGAGTGAGGGAGTGAGGAATTGACGCGTCGAGGCTGACGCTTCCCTCACTCCTAACCCCTAACTCCTAACTTCCCTCACGCTCTCAAGGCGTCAGTATGCGCGGCAGGTTCGCCGCGCGCAGTTGCTCCTCGAGCCTTGCCACTTCGCCCTTGCGCATAGCCGAAAGCTCGCCCTCCAGTGCAGCCTTTTCGACAAGGTCGGCCTCGAGCTCGGAGCTCTGCCCCTGGGTGGGCGCGTAATCGGACGTCTGGACGTCTGAATAAAGCGGAGCGATCTGCGAATACATCTTCGCACCGCCCTGGCGTCCGGCAAGCACGTCGTAGACCACCTCGGCCTTCGGGTTGTGGAACTTCAGGTCGAGTTCGTCGCAGCGCTTGATCACGGCTTCGGCGGCCGCGTTGATTTCCTTCTGCTCCGGCTTGTCGGCGCTCATGCGCTTGACGATACCGGCTTGTTCACGGATCACGCGAATCGTCTCGATATCCTCGACCAGCTGATTGAGCGCATCGCGCGCGCGCAGCGCAAACGCGACGTTCTGCGCGAGTTCCGCCGCCGGCACCGGCGAATGCGGATCGGGCTTGATCTCGGCTGTCGTCGTGACCAGCGCTTGGCCCGGCACGGACAGCTTCAGCGTGTATGTTCCCGGCGGGGCGAGAATGCCCTTCTCCGGTTCACCTGAGTCGATCTTGGCCTTCTCGAGACGCTTGGCGCCCTCGTAACGCAGGTCCCAGACGATGCGGTTCAGGCCCTGCTCCTTGGTCAGCTCGGCAGGGGCTTCCTCCTCCGGCGGCTCGTCGGCGTCGTCCTTCGCATATTTCGGCGCCTTCGGATTCGTGCTCAAGGCGCGCACCAGCTTGCCTTGCGCATCGAATATCTCGAGCTTCAGATCGTTCTTGTGCGAATCCTGGACCGGATTGTCATCGTCGCCCGGCTCGCCCTTGATCTTGTCGCGCAGCCAGTAGTCGACGATCAGGCCGAGCGGCGCAGGATCGGTCGCGCCATCGTGGTCCCAACGCGTGTCGAGACGGAAGCGATACGCCGGCCGCGGCTTGAACAGGTGCACTGGCTCCTTGCGGATCGACGGCGCGAATGCACGCAGCGAGGAAAGATCGTCGAGCACCCAGATCGAGCGACGCGTGCCGAGAATCAGGTCATCGTGCTTGACGCGCATGTCGGACACGCCGATCGCCGGCAGGTTCATGCGCAGGTCTTCGAAACTCGCGCCGCCGTCGCGCGAGTAGAACACGCCACGCTCGGCGCCGACGTAGAGCAGGTTCGGATCGGTCGGATCCTCGCGCAGCACGAACAGGTGCTGGTCTTCGGGCAGCCCCTTGGACAGCTGCTCCCAACTTTTGCCGAAATCGCGCGTGCGGAACAGGTACGGATGTACGTCGTTGAGGCGGCGCGCATCGACCGTCACGTAGGCCGTGCCGGCATCCTTGCGCGACGCCTCGATGCCTTCGACCGTAGCCCAAGGCGGCAGTTTCCCCGGCGTGACGTTTTGCCAGCTCTTGCCGCCGTCGCGCGTCAGCTGGACCAGACCGTCATCGGTGCCGACCCAGATCTGGTCCTTGGAAACCGGCGATTCGGCGATCGAAAAGATCGTGTCGTACACCTCGACGCCGGTGTTGTCACCGGTCAGCGGCCCGCCGGCCCATTTCTGCTTCGACTTGTCGTTACGCGTCAGGTCGCCGCTGATTGCTTCCCAATGCACGCCGCGATCGCTGGTCTTGAACAGCACTTGCGCGCCGTGATACAGCACCTTCGGATCGTAGGCGGATGTGGCAATCGGCGCAGTCCACTGGAAACGGTACTTGCCGTCGATCGCCCCATGCCCGGACATGTTGTGCGGATAGATCGTGACGTTGCGGAACTGCCCGGTCAGTTCCTGGTAGTGCGAGATGTAGCCCGAATATTCGCCGGCATAGATGTGCCCTGGCAATTCGCGATCGAACTGGAAATCGCCGGCTTCGCCGCCACCGGAGGCGTAGAAGTCGCCGACCAGCGGCGCGCCGTTGCCGCGCAATACATAGGCCGGCCCGCTCGACGTGCCCCAGTCCTGCATCGTTCCGCCGACGTGGTACGGAATGCGGTCGTCGGCATCGATGTTGTAGAACTGTGCCAGCGGCAATGAAGGCGACCACCAGGTCTTGCCGCCGTCGGTCGTCAGGTCCACGCCGCCGTCGTTGCCGACGATCATGCGGCGGTTGTCGGTCGGATCGATCCAGACATCGTGGTTGTCGCCGTGGTGCAGTCCCTTGACCGAGACAAATTCCTTGCCGCCGTCGACCGTCTTGACCAGATTGACTTCCGGCAGCCAGACGATGTCCGGATTGTTCGGATCGATCGTCAGCGTCGAGTAGTACCAGGCGCGCTGGCGCAGCACGCGCGCACCGCTGGCGCGCTTCCAGTTTTCGCCGCCGTCGTCGGAGCGGAACAGGCCGCCGTCCTTCGCCTCGATCAGTGCATAAATGCGGCTTGAATCGGTGCGCGAAATTGCCACGCCGATCTTGCCCATTTCCCCCAGCGGCAGGCCGTGCTCGCTGATCTGCTTCCAGCTGTCGCCGCCGTCGTCCGAGCGATACAGCCCGCTTCCTGGACCGCCCGAGGACAGATCCCACGGATAGCGCCTGGCCTGCCACATGCCGGCATAGAGCACGTGCGGGCGGGCCGGATCGATCGCGACATCGGACGCGCCGGTCAGCTCGTCCTTGAACAGCACGCGCTGCCAGTTCTTGCCGCCGTCGATCGTGCGATAGACGCCACGCTCCTTGCTCGCGCCGAACGGCGAACCGAACACGGCGGCGTAGGCGACGTCGGCGTTGCGCGGATCGATCGCGATCGTGCCGATCTGGCCATGCGTCTTCCACACCTGCTTCCAGCTCTTGCCGGCATCGGTCGACTTGAAGATGCCGGTACCGAACGACACGTTGCCGCGGATGTTCGCCTCGCCGGTGCCGACGTAGAGCACGCTGTGATCGGATGCCGCGACGGCGATCGAACCGGTATTGCCGTTCGGCTGGTCGTCAAATACCGGCTTGAAGTCACGGCCGCCGTTTTCGCTCTTCCAGATGCCGCCCTGCGCCGCGGCCAGATAGAACGTCAGCGGATCGCCCGGCACGCCGGTAACGCGGTCGACGCGCCCGCCGACGGCCGGACCGATCGTGCGGTACTTCAGTGCGCCGTAGGGTTTGGGTTTGTCGTCGGCAGGCAGCGGAGTTCCGGCCGGCTTGCTGTCGCTCGCCGCAAACAGCGGACAGACCATTGTCGCGAAAGCGAGCGCAAACACGAAACGTGCGGACATGCGTTTTCCCCTGCCTGAATCGAAAGACGAATCGCGCGAAGCTAGAGACGAAGCGGCGCGGCGTCAATAGCCAGACGGCATGATTACATTTGCAGGCACGCAAAAAGCCTGGCGCGTTCGCATCGCGAACGCATTGTGATGCAGTTGGCTTGCAAAAAACACGCTGCCGGACTCTCGGCCTGACCACGCCGGCGGAAAATCCGTCCGCGACATGCGCGCAAGTGCCGCGCACATACCAGGCTGCGCTTATGCGGCGATGCTCACTCGGCGAAGCACGGACCGAGCTCGCGCACTTCGACCGTCGCCCATTGTGCGGCAGGGCACTGGCCGGCGATCGCTATCGCCTGGTCGAGATCATCGCAATCGAGCAGGAAGAAACCACCCAGCAGTTCCTTCGTTTCGGCGAACGGACCGTCGACGCGCGTGGGTTTGCCGTCGCGCCTCGCGACACGTACGCCACGTGCCTTCAGCGATTCGGTCGCGCGCAGCAATCCGCGCGCTTTCAGGTCGGCGCCGAACTGCAACATGCTCTCGTATGCCTGCGTGCCTTCCTCGTGCGAGCGTTCGGCGCGCTGGCCGTGCGGTTCCATGATCAACAACATGTACGACATCTCGTGCTTCCTCTGGTCAATGTTTGCCGGCTGCCGCCGCGCGCTCGAGCAGCAGATGGCGTTCGCGCCCATTGCGCGTCAGCGCCGCGGCACGTGCGAATTCGACACGCGCCTCGTCGCCACGATCGAGTTTGGCGAGCAGATCGCCGCGTACCGTCGGCAACAGGTGGTAGGACTTCAGGGCAGGATCGCCGACCAGCGCATCTACCAGTTCCAGGCCCGCAGCCGGCCCATGCGCCATGCCGACGGCGACCGCGCGGTTGAGTTCAACGACCGGCGAAGGCATCACCTGGGCGAGCTCGGCATACAATGCCGCGATCCGCCCCCAATCGGTGGCATCGGCTGTGCGTGCACGCGCGTGGCATGCGGCAATCGCCGCCTGCAAAGTGTAGCGACCGCGAGCGCCGCCAAGGTTTTCCGCCAGTTCCAGCGCGCGCAAACCGCGGCGGATCAGCAACTGATCCCAGCGCCCGCGATTCTGGTCGAGCAGCAGGATCGGCTCGCCGCCCGGCCCGGTGCGCGCGTGCATGCGCGAGGCCTGCAACTCCATCAACGCGACCAGACCTTGTGCTTCGGATTCGCGCGCAGCCAGGCCAACCAGAATGCGGCCCAGGCGCAGCGCCTCCTCGCACAACTGCGGACGCATCCAGTCGCCGCCCGCCGTCGCCGTGTAACCTTCATTGAAGATCAGGTAGACCACTTCGAGCACCGACGCCAGCCGTACGTCGAGTTCCGCGCCGCGCGGCACCTCGAACGGCACCTGCGCATCACTCAGCGCGCGCTTGGCGCGGACGATCCGCTGCGCGATCGTCGCTTCCGGCACCAGGAACGCGCGTGCGATTTCGTCCGTAGTCAGTCCGCCGAGCAGGCGCAGTGTCAACGCGACGCGTGCTTCGGTCGACAGCAGCGGATGGCAGGCGGTGAATATCAGCCGGAGCAGATCGTCGCCGATCGGATCGTCGAGCGCCTCATTCACCATGTCGGTCGCGTCGTCGACGGCGGCTTCGAGTTCGTGAGCCAGTTCGACATGCTTGCGCTCGAGCAACCGGTCGCGGCGCAGCTTGTCGATTGCGCGATGCTTCGCCGTTGCCATCAGCCAGGCGCCCGGATTATCCGGAACACCGGACTGCGGCCACTGCTCGATCGCGGCGACCAGCGCGTCCTGCGCCAGCTCTTCGGCAACGCCGACGTCGCCGACCATGCGCGCGACGCTCGCGATCAGCTTCGCCGACTCGATGCGCCAGACTGCTGCGATGGTGCGTTCGGTATCGGTCGCCGTCATGGCGGCCGATCTGACCATCTTCCTTCGCGCCGCGCAAGATCATTTCATGCGGCCTTTTCGCAGTCGATCATCCATGGCACTCCGAATCGGTCGACGGTGATGCGATAGCGATGCGCCAAGAACGTGCCGCCAGGTGTTGAGTTGCAGCGGACGCTCCTGGAGTTGTCTTCCGCCTTCACGGCATCGCTCAGGCGTGGCCTTGCGGGCCTTCCATGATCTGGTAGGTCACGCATTCACCGTCGCCGGCGACGTCGAGGAAGCGCCGCGTTCCTTCTATCGCCGCTTCGCGCGACGGGAATTCCAGCATGGCGAATCCGCCGAGCAGTTCCTTCGATTCCGCGTAGGGACCATCGATCACGACCGACTTGCCGTTCGCGCGGCGCATCACGCAGCCGTGCTGCTTGATCGACAGGAAACCGCCGCCCATCAGCAAGGTGCCGCTGGCGAGGCTGTCGGCGATGAAGCGGTCCATCTCTTCCTTGCGCGTGCCTTCCGGCTGGCCGGAATTGGTCTTCGGGTCCGGAATGTAGACGCTGAAATATTTCATGAGCATTCTCCTCGTGGGTGCCGATCAGTTGGTCGCGCGACGCGCAAGTTCGGCGCGCTGGCGTTCTTCCTGCTCGCGCAGTTCCGGCGTGAACTCGGCGCCGAAATCCTCGGCCTCGAACACGCGGCGGATTTCCAGTTCGCAATCGCCGTGCTCGAACGGACGCGGGCAGCGCTTGGCCCACTCGAGCGCCTCGTCCATCGACTTGCACTGCCACAACCAGAAGCCGGCAACGAGTTCCTTGGTCTCGGCAAACGGCCCATCGACGACTTGGCGCTGGTTGCCGCTGAATTTCACGCGCTTGCCCTTCGAACTCGGATGCAGTCCCTCGCCGGCCAGCATCACGCCGGCCTTGACCAGTTCCTCGTTGAACCGACCCATGTCGGCCAGCAGTTTTTCGCTCGGCAGCACGCCGGATTCGCTCTCTTTCGTCGCCTTGACCATTACGCAGAATCGCATTGCTCATCTCCTTGGGTTGATTGCGAGGCGGCATTCCTGAATTCTTCGAAAATGCCGCGCTCTTGATGACTACGTCGAACGAGGAAGATCGAAATCGACAGGCGGCGGAAAAATCTCTCCTCTCCCCTCTGGGAGCGGTCGAAATCGACAACAACGCGTAGACTCCTCCGCTGGGTCAAGCGGACGATACGGCGCGCAGGCAATCGCCAAAGATGCGCATCGCGGCGTCGAGATCGGCCGGCGGCAAGTCGGCGTAGCCGAGCAGGACGCCGGATCGCTGTTGCGGCCTGAGGTAGTACGGCGCAATCGGATACAGGCCCAGACCGCGCGCGCGCGCGCGTTCGATCAGCTCGCGCACCTGCGCCTGACGCAGGCGCGGCAGCCAGGCGAGCACGTGCATGCCGGCGCTCGAGTCGGCAACCTCGACTGCGCCGCCGGCATGCTTGCGCAGCGCGTCGAGTAGCGCGGTCCTGCGCAACTTGAGCGCCTTGCCGGTTGCGCGCAGATGCCGTTCAAACGCGCCCGTTGCCATCAATCGCGCCAGAGCGGCCTGCTCGATCGCCGGGCAACCGCGGTCGGTCAGCCACTTGCCGGCGACGAACGCGTCGCGCAGGCGTGGCGGCAGGACCATGTAGCCGAGGCGCAACGCCGGGAAGAGCACTTTGGAAAAAGTACCAATGTATATAACCTGCCCGGCGCGATCGAGCGACTTCAGCGCTGCCAGCGGCCGTGCGTCGTAGCGGAATTCACCGTCGTAATCGTCCTCGATCAGCCAGCAGCCGGTTTGCTCGGCCCAGGCCAGCAGCTCCATGCGGCGCGCCAGGCTCAGCACCGCACCGGTCGGAAACTGGTGCGACGGCGTCACCAACGCCAGGCGCGCCGCGCTGCGTTCGGGTAATTCCCCAGTGACCATGCCCTCGCTGTCGACGCGACAGCCGATCAATTCGGCGCCGGCCGCCTGCAGGATCTGGCGCGCGCCCTGGTAATGCGGGTCTTCGATCACGACCTTGTCGCCTTCGTCGAGCAGGACTTCGGCGGCGAGCGCGAACGCCTGCTGCGTGCCGCTGACGATGAGGATGTCGTCCGCCGTTGCGACGATGCCGCGGCGTCGCGCCAGGTAGTCGCAGACCTGCTCGCGCAATGCCGGCAGCCCCTGCGGGTCGGGATAGTCGGTGACCATGTGCGCCGCGGCATGGCTCAATTCGCGGCGCCAGGCGCTGGCCAGTTGCGGGTTGGTCATCGGCATGCCGTACTGCAGGTTGTAGCGCAGGCCGCGATGCTGGCGGCCGGGAATCTTCACCTCGTACAGCTCGCGCATGCGCTGGCCACGGCGAGCCACGCGCGGCTCGCGCCGGGCCGGCTTGCGCGCAGCCTGTTCGTTCGCCGTCGGCGCCTTGAACGAGATCAGGCCGCTCGGCGTCGGCGCCGCAGTGGCGAACGTGCTGACGTAGCAGCCCGAGCCGACGCGGCCCTCGATGAAACCCTCGGCGGCCAGCTGTTCGTAGGCGGCGAGCACGGTGTTGCGCGACAGGTCGAGTTCGCGCGCCAGCGTGCGCGTTGCCGGCAGGCGCGTCGACGGCGCACAGCGTCCGCTCAGGATTGCCTGCTTCAGCGCACGCGTCAGCTGCGCGTAGCGCGGTCCCTGGTTGTCGAGCTGGAGAAACATGGTGGCTCCATGAAAATTTAAATCAAAGGCCCTTGTTGAGGCCAATTTGAGCCCTTAAGCTGCAACCCGTCAAGTGAGAGTTTTTCAAAGCATGTATAGCGCTTCGTTCATCTTCGAACCCGGCACCTACGACGCGCGCTTTCACGAGCTGAACGCGCTGATCGACGCCGCTGCGCGCGCGACTGCCGGCTACATCGGCGTAGATTCGTGGCGGTCCGCGGACGGCACGCGCGCCAATGCCACGTATTACTGGAATTCGCTCGAGGCCCTGCGCGAATTCTCTGCGCATCCCAGTCACATCGAAGCCAAGAGCCAGTACCAGCGCTGGTATCGCGGTTACCACATCGTGATCGCCGAGGTCGTGCGCTCGTATGGCGACGGTGGCCTCTCGATCAAGCATTTCACGCCGAACGAGCGCGACGATCGCAGCCGTGCACCGACATGAACCCGGCGACACTCGATGCCCTGGCGAGATTTCCCGCGCAGCTCGAAGCGTTCTACGGCGCGATTCCGGCTGCCTGCACGCGCTGGTCGCCGCAATCCTGGGACGGCATTCTGAGCGAGCCGTTCAATCCGATCGAGCAGATCTGCCATGTCCGCGACATCGAGATCGACGGCTACCAGATGCGATTGCGTCGTACGCTGACGGAACACAACCCGCACCTTGCGACGATCGACGGCTTCGCGCTCGCGCGCGAACGCGCGTACCTCGAGGCCGATGCAGACAAGGTCTTCGCGGCCTTCCGCGCCGCACGGCTGGAAACGGTCGGCCTTCTGGCAAGCCTGCATGACGAGCAATGGGAGCGTCCCGCGATATTCGACGACTACGGCGCGCTGACCGTGCGCAGCCTGGTCCACTTCCTGTGCAGCCATGATCAGCAGCACCTGGCCGG
>Ga0193727_1000522_pt1 | contig 14965 bp, 9 predicted proteins | sample H2c2metaG_FD_143051 | JGI IMG/M metagenome (GOLD analysis project Ga0193727, IMG submission 143051) | Soil microbial communities from a riparian zone of the East river system, Colorado, United States - H2c2 | ecosystem: Environmental > Terrestrial > Soil > Riparian zone | place: USA: East River...
GAACTAGAATCCCAGTCGGAAGAGCTGCGCAAGCAGCAAGAGGAGCTGAAGAGATCGAACGCCGAGCTCGAGGCGCAAGCGACGACGCTTCGCACTTCCGAGGAGCTGCTCAAGGACCAGCAGGAAGAGCTGCAGCAGGTCAACGAGGAGCTCGAGGAAAAGGCGTCGCTGCTGGCCGAGCAGAACCGAAAGGTCGAATCGAAGAACGAGGAAGTCGAGGGGGCGAGAGTCGCTCTCGAGGAGAAGGCGGAGCAGCTTGCGCTCAGCTCCAAGTACAAGTCGGAGTTCCTCGCCAACATGTCGCACGAGCTGCGGACTCCGCTCAACAGCCTTCTCATCCTGGCCCGCCTGCTGAGCGAGAACAAGGATGGCAATCTCACGCCGAAACAGGTCGAGTTTGCGCAGACGATTCTGACGTCGGGCAGCGACCTCCTCAATCTCATCAACGACGTACTCGACCTGTCGAAGGTCGAAGCCGGGAAGATGGATGTAAATGCCACGGAGATCCGGCTGGAGGACATCAAGGATTTCGTGGAACGGAGCTTCAGCCAGATTGCGGATCAGAAGAGTCTTGGCTTCCACGTCGAGGTGAATGCGGATGTTCCGGAGGCGGTCTATACCGATGGCGGCCGGCTCCAGCAGATTCTCAAGAACCTTCTCTCCAATGCGTTCAAGTTCACTGAGCAGGGAGATGTCACGCTGACCGTGCGTCGCGCCGAGAAAGGACGCCGGTTCCTGAATCCGGCACTCGAAGCTGCGCCCGAGGTGCTCGCGTTCTCCGTAACCGATACGGGTATCGGAATTCCCAGGGACAAGCAGCGACTCATATTCGAGGCATTCCAACAGGCGGACGGAACGACGAGCCGCAAGTACGGCGGAACGGGTCTCGGACTTTCGATCAGCCGCGAGATTTCGCGCTTGCTGGGCGGTGAGATCAAGGTCGAGAGTGCGGAGAATCAGGGTAGCACATTTACGCTATTTCTTCCCTTGCGTTACATCCCGCGTCAGGACGGTCCCGATCGTGAGCCCGTTCGCATCAGCAGCTATCAGTCTCCGATGCGGAACGCGGGAACGGCGCCACGGCGTACGACCCCGGTCAGGGGCCAAGCGCCAAGCCGCGACCAGCGGCGCAAGCCAATGGGGGATGCGCTGCAGTACCGGCCCGAGCGCCGCACGATGCCACAAACGGCGATCACCGATGACCGGGAACGGATCGAGGAAGGTGATCGCACGGTGCTCGTCATCGAGAACGATCAGAACTTCGCCAAGATTCTGCTCGAGATGGCGCGCGAGAAGGGTTTCAAGGGAGTGGTCGAGCTGGATGGCGAGGCCGGTCTCGTCGCCGCGCGTGAGATTCGTCCGGACGCGATCACTCTCGACATCGATATGCCGGGAATGAACGGACTCGAGGTGCTCGATCGCCTCAAGCGCGACCCCGAGACCAGGCACGTTCCGGTTCACATCATTTCAGGCGTAGAGGAAAAGCGCGAAGGCCTCAAGGCGGGTGCGATCGCATTCCTGGCCAAACCAGTGAGCAAGGAAGCTCTCGATGCGGCGTTCGCGCGAATCTCGACTTTCATCGACACCGTTCCGAAGAATCTGCTGGTCGTCGAGGACAACGAAGTGCAGCGTCAGAGCATCGTCGAGCTGATCGCGCACGATGATGTCGAGATCGTCGCCGTCGCGTCGGCCGAAGAGGCGCTGGAAAAGCTGCGGGAAAGACACTTTGACTGCATGGTTCTCGACCTCGGTCTCCGCACCAGCGACATGACCGGCTTCGACCTGCTCGAGAAAGTGAAATCGGACGACGACAACCACGATCTGCCGATCATTATCTACACCGGCAAGGAACTGAGCGCGGAAGACGAGACGAAAATCAAGAAGTACGCTGAGACGATCATCGTGAAGGACGTGAAGTCTCCCGAGCGCCTGCTCGACGAGACGGCGCTTTTCCTCCACCGCATCGAGGCAAAGCTGCCCGAGCAGAAGCGGAAGATGCTGGAGCATCTGCATGATGCCGATTCTGTGGTCGCGGGCAAGAACATCCTCGTGGTGGACGACGACGTCCGCAACATCTTCTCGCTGACGAGCATGCTGGAGGATCACGGCATGATCGTGCGATTCGCCGAGAATGGAAAGCAGGCCATCGAGCAGCTCAAGAAGGATCCGAACGTGGACGCCGTGCTGATGGACGTCATGATGCCCGAGATGGATGGCTACGAGACGACCAGGGCGATTCGTGGGATGGATAACTTCAAGTCGCTACCGATTATCGCACTGACGGCGAAGGCGATGAAAGGCGATCGTGAGAAGTGCATTGCCGCCGGCGCTTCCGATTACATCACCAAGCCGGTCGACACCGAGCAGCTGTTGTCGCTACTGCGAGTATGGTTGTACAGGTAGCGGATCCCCCCAAGATCGGCGCGGAGCCCGACCCGCAGGCATTCAAGCCCGATCTCGAGAGAATCGAGATCGAGCTTCTGCTGGAGGGGATCTTCCGGCACTATGGGTTCGACTTCCGTGCCTATGCGTACGCGTCGATCCGCCGGCGCCTCTGGAAGCGAATCGAGGAAGAAGGTCTCTCAAACGTGAGCGCGCTCCAGGAGCGAGTGCTTCACGAGCCGGCGTTGATGGAAAAGCTGCTGCTGGATCTCTCCATCAATGTGACGGCGATGTTCCGGGACCCGAGCTTTTACGTGATGTTTCGAGAGCATGTGGTTCCGCTACTGCGCACTTATCCCTTCATCCGGATCTGGCACGCGGGCTGTTCGACGGGCGAGGAAGTGTACTCGATGGCAATGCTTCTGCGTGAAGAAGGGCTTTATGACCGGTCGCGCATCTACGCGACGGACATCAACGAAGTTGTGCTGCAGAGGGCCAAGGCGGGAATCTTTCCGCTGGAGCGAATGCAGGAGTACACAGAGAACTACATGCGCGCGGGCGGCAAGCGATCCTTTTCCGAGTACTACACGGCGAAATACGGTGGCGCCTTGTTCGACCAGTCGCTCACCAAAAACGTGGTGTTCTCACAGCACAACCTCGTGACGGATCGTTCGTTCAGCGAGTTCAACGTCATCCTCTGCCGCAACGTTCTCATCTACTTCGACAAGTCGCTGCAGTCGAAGGTACACAGTCTTTTCTACGACAGCCTCGCGATGTTCGGAGTACTGGTGCTGGGCAGCAAGGAGACGCTGCGGTTCATGGCGCACGAGGAGTGCTATGAGCAGATGGCGCCACCGGAAAAGATTTTCCGGAAGGTGCGATAAGGTGCCGTACTCGATCGTGGCGATGGGGACGTCGTGGGGAGGGCTGTCCGCGATGATGAAGCTGCTGGGTGGGCTTCCGGAGGAATTCCCGATCCCGATCGTGCTCGTGCAGCATCGCGGCAAGGATTCCGATCGACTGCTGGTGCAACTTCTACAGGACGCAACGCCCCTCAAGGTCTGCGAGATCGAGGACAAGGACGGGCTGTGCGCGGGAACCGTGCACATCGCCCCCGCGAACTATCACATCCTGATCGAATCCGGCTACGCCTCGCTGACGACCGAAGAGGCCGTCAGGTTCAGCCGGCCGTCGATCGATGTGATGTTTTCTTCGGCCGCCGACACCTATCGGTCAGAGACGATTGGAGTCGTGCTTACCGGCGCCAACGAAGATGGGGCGAGCGGGCTAGCACACATCGTGAAGCGAGGCGGGCGTGCTCTCATACAGGATCCAAAGACTGCCGAGATTCCGATCATGCCGGATGCCGCGATCCGAGCTGTGCCGACGGCAGAAGTGATTCCGTTGACCGGTCTCGCGCCGCGACTGATCCAGCTCAGTCGTGAAGGCGTGAAAGCGAAAAGGGGTGCGACCGTATGACGGACGATCGGGTCAGCATTCTCCTCGTCGACGACCGCCAGGAGAATCTCCTCGCACTCGACGCGATCCTGGAGCCGCTCGGTCAGGTGCTGGTTCGCGCGGGCTCCGGACCGGAGGCCCTGAGGCAGGTGCTGGCTACTGATTTCGCTGTGATGCTTCTCGACGTGCAGATGCCGGGCATGAACGGCTTCGAGGTGGCCGAGATCATCAAATCGCGCGAGAGATCACGCACGATCCCGATCATCTTTCTGAGCGCGATCAGCAAGGAAGACGCGTACGTGTTCAAGGGCTACTCGATGGGTGCCGTCGACTACGTCTTCAAGCCATTCAACCCCGATGTGCTGAGATCGAAGGTCGCCGTGTTCGTCGACCTGTTCCTCAAACAGCGCGAGCTGCAACGGCAGGGCGACCTGCTTCGCGATTCCCAGAAGCGCGAGCTCGAGCTCGAGCACCGCACCTCACTCCTGGAAGCCGAGGCGCGCTCCGCCGCCAAGCTGTCGCAGATGAATGACGAGCTGCATCGCCGCCAGATTGCGCTGGAGCAGGCAATGGGCGCGCGCAACCGCTTCTATGCGTCGATGAGCCATGAGCTACGAACGCCGATCAACGCCGTGATCGGCTACAGCACGATCATGCTGGACAACATTTACGGCCCGCTCAACGCCAAGCAGAAGGAAGGTCTGCAACGCTCGCTCAAGGCGGCGCGCCACCTGCTCGAGCTGGTGAACGACGTTCTCGATCTCTCGAAGATCGAAGCCGGGAAGATCGAGCTCTCGCTTCAGCCGGTGATGTTCCCGGCGTTGATAGAGGATCTGTTCGTGACGGTGAGACCGCTGGCGGACGAGTACGGCTCGACGCTGGGTCTGGAAATGGAAGGCGGCTCCTTCAACATCGTGAGCGATCCACGGCGGGTGAGGCAGATCCTTCTCAATCTGCTCTCGAACGCGATCAAGTTCGGCGAGGGGAAGCCCATCCGGGTTACGTGCAAGCAGTGCGAGAACAAGAGCGCGGAGATCGAGGTGATCGATCAGGGCGTCGGAATCGCGCAGGACGACATCGCCCGAATATTCGAGGAGTTCGTACAGGTGTCGGAATCCAAGCAGCCGGGCACCGGCCTGGGACTCCCGATCTCGAGGCGTCTGGCTCTGCTGTTGGACGGGTCGTTGACTGTTTGTTCGACGCCTGGAGAGGGTAGCGCTTTCCGTCTCACCTTGCCGGCCTCTATAGAGGACGATGTCGTGTCTACGGCTGAGTTATCCGCCGTTACGGTGGCCTAAGGGGGCCCCTGTTTTGGCACGTTCAATGCCCCCTTATAGGCTGCCGTCGCGTTGAGCGGGGGTCACTACTGGAGGCTTTAAAATGTTCAAAAAGATACTAATCCTACCTGCCGCGCTCGTGGCTTTCGCATGCGGAGGCAACGACAAGAAGGTCGACGACGCCTTGAATTCCGATCTCTCGACCGCCGCGCAGGCGCAGCCGTATACGCCGCTCGATAGCATCACGGCGGCAGAACGGGCTGGTGTCGCAACGACTCCAGCATCGAACTCGCTGAGAAGCACGACGAGCGCCCCGCGGACGACCGTTCGCAGGACTACGACTACCCGTCGCAGCTCGTCGGGCGGCACGTACTCCTCGGCGCCGGTTTACAGCGCTCCGGCTCCGCAGCAGGAAGTCAAGCACACCAAGCGTGACGCCGCGATCGGCGCAGGCGCTGGTGCAGTGATCGGCGCAGTCGCCGGCCACAGCGTGAAGGGAGCGATCATCGGTGGCGCGGCCGGAGCGATTCTCGGCGGCGTGATCGGCAACAACGTCGACAAGACGAAGAAGTAGGGCCTGCCCGCTCGGCTGCTCTGCTTGGGACCCGCACCAGATCCTGGTGCGGGTTCTTTTTTTGTGCAACTGATCAGGCGGGAAGCGGGAAGCGGGAGGCGGGAGGCGTGTTGCGCTTCGCGGGGTCGTCCGTCTGCCTTGTGCTCGAATCCTTGATCGTTTACGATGAACGGGCATGAGTTCCGAGATGAGATCCACGCATTTAAAACCAGAAGCCCCCCTTCGCGCTCTCTGCGTCGCGCGCCACTCATTTTTGAGTGAGCACATCGCGCGCTATTTCGCGGAGATGGGGGTGGCGACGACAAACGCAGTGGGGCTCGATTCGGCGGCGAAGGCCGCCAAGGATGCTTCGCCGGATGTCGTCATCTGCGATTACGACGTGCTCGCGGCAATTCCGCTTAAGGAATGGGAGGACGACGTGCTCCTCTCCAATACGCCGGTGATCGCGGTGAGCCTGACCAGGAACGCTGAGGAGCTGCAGCTGCTCGAGGCGAATGGCATCGCCGGATTCCTCTATCTGCCAACTCTCGAAGAGGCGCCGGCGCTCAGGATCCTGCGAGCGGCCGCGGCCCGCCCGAGGTACTCGCTCAACGCTCGCGCAAGTGCGCCAAGGAGAGTGGAGCGCAGTTAAATTTAGGGTTATGAGCTCCAACCCGATCACGGGCGTCTTCAACGACGGATACATAAGCGAGGCGTACGAAGCCTATCGGCGCGATCCGGCGTCGGTTGACGAGTCGTGGCGCCAGTTTTTCCGATTTGCCGAGAGTCTGGGCGGCCCGCCACCGCCGTCGCCCCGAACGACGGGCGAAGCTCCTCTGGCGGGACAACTCGATCCCGCCTTTCTTCGCGAAATAGCCGGCGCGGCTGAGCTGGTCGATGCCATCCGCAGCTACGGTCACATGGCCGTTCCACTCGATCCGCTGGGGACACCGCCGGAAGGCACGCCTGAGCTCACCCCCGAATTTCATGGCCTGAGCGAGGAGCATCTCGCCAGCATCCCTGGAATCGCGCTCGGCGCCTCGGGCGGCACGGCCGCGGATGTCGTTGCGCGCCTGCGCGAGTTCTACTCGTCGAAGATCGGATTCGAGATAGCCCACCTCGGCATCTTCGAAGAGCGCGAGTGGCTTCGCGAGCAGATCGAGAGCGGACGACTGCACGCGCCACTGAGTAAGGAAGAAAAGAAATCGATACTTCAGCGACTCACGGATGTCGACGGGCTCGAACGGTTCCTGGGCCGCGCGTATCAAGGCTACAAGCGCTTCTCGATCGAGGGCAGCGACATCCTGGTTCCGATGCTCGACGTCGCGATAGAATCAGCCGCTGCCCACGGCGCCCGTGAAGTCAATCTGGCAATGGCGCACCGAGGACGCATCAACGTTCTCGCGCATACGCTGAGCAAGCCGTACGCGACGATCTTCGAGGAGTTCGAGGGAAAGCACGCCACGACCAATGCCGTGAGCGAGACGGGCGACGTGAAGTACCACCTCGGCGCGACGGGAATCAGGAAAGTCGCGAGCGGCGACGATGTCGAGATCGTGCTGATTCCAAATCCGAGCCACCTCGAAATCGTGAATCCCGTGCTCGAAGGGGTCGCGAGAGCGCGGCAGGTTCTGGCCGGAAACGGCAAGCGTGATGAAGCCGCGGTGCTTCCGATCTGCATCCACGGTGACGCCGCCTTTCCAGGCGAGGGCGTTGTGGGCGAGACGCTCAATCTCTCGGGACTCCACGCTTATCGGACGGGCGGAACGCTCCACATCATCGTCAACAATCAGGTCGGATTCACGACCGATCCCATCGATGCGAGATCAACGCACTACGCCAGCGATCTCGCCAAGGGGTTCGAGGTTCCGATCGTTCACGTCAACGCAGACGATGCGGAATCCTGCATCCACGTCGTGCGTTTGGCGGTCGACTACCGGGCGAAGTTCGGCAAAGACTTTCTGATCGACCTCGTGGGGTACCGGCGTCACGGTCACAACGAGACGGACGAGCCTGCATTCACGCAGCCGATTCTCTACAAGAAAATCCGGGCACATCCTACCCCCCGCGAAGTGTGGGCGAGCCGGCTGGTGTCCGAAGGAGTCGTCACAGAGGAAGACGTGAAGAAGCTCGACGTCGACGCGGCGGCGGAGTTCGACCGGATTCAGACGGCCATGAAAGCCGGCGAGATTCATTCGCCCGAGTACAATCCCCTCAAGGGAGCGGAGGCGGACCAATCGGGCGCTTGTACCGGCGATACGGCTGTCGACGCGGATCGCCTGCGAAAGCTGAACGACCGGCTTCTCAAGTGGCCATCGACCTTCAATGTCAATCCGAGGCTGGCCAAGAACCTGGCTCGCCGCGGCGAGGCGATGGGGGATGCTGGTGGAATCGACTGGGGTCACGCCGAGGCGCTGGCATTTGCGTCGCTGCTCACCGAGGGCAAATCGGTGCGACTCACGGGGCAGGACTCCGAGCGCGCGACGTTTTCGCACAGGCAAGCGGTGCTTCACGACACGGAGTCGGGAGAAGTCTATGTTCCGCTCGCGCACGTCGGTGACGGCGAGTCTCAAGGACACATGGAGATCTACAACAGTCCGCTCTCCGAGATGGCGGTGCTCGGGTTCGAGTACGGCTACAGTACCGCCGCCGAGGAGACGCTGGTGCTGTGGGAAGCGCAGTACGGCGATTTCGTGAACGTTGCGCAGCCGATCATCGACCAGTTCATCGCGGCCGACCGCGCGAAGTGGGGACAGGACTCCGGAATCGTGCTGCTGCTTCCTCACGGCTACGAGGGACAGGGACCCGAGCATTCCAGCGCGCGTATCGAGAGATTTTTGCAGCTGTGCGCCGAGGGCAACCAGCGCGTGGCTTATCCGTCGACGCCGGCGCAGTACTTCCACGTTCTCAGGCGGCAGGCGCAGCTGGTTGACCGGCGTCCGCTGATACTGATGCAGCCGAAGAGTTTGCTGCGTCTGCCGGAAGCTGCGTCGCACCTGAGCGATCTCACGAGCGGAAGCTTCCGTCCCGTGATCGACGATCCGGTGGCATCGCAGGCGCGCCCGACAGTCACGCGATTGGTGTTCTGCACGGGCAAGATCTACTACGATCTGGCGCCGAGGCGCGCGCCGAACGTAGCGCTTGTCAGAGTCGAGGAGCTTTATCCTTGGCCCGGCAGCCTGATCGCGGAAGTCGTGGATCTCTATCCAGCGATCGAGGAAGTGGTGTGGGCGCAGGAAGAGCCGAAGAATCAGGGGGCGTGGTCGTACGCGGCGCCGCGTTTAAGGATGTCGACGGGGAACGCGTTGCTGACGCGGTACATCGGGCGGCCCGACCGCTCGAGTCCGGCGGAGGGTTACGCCGAGGTGCACAAGAGGGAGCAGGAGCGGATCATCGAAGAGGTGAACGCGCCGATGCAGCAGCCGGCGGGGGCGAAGCGGCGTAGTGTGGCAGTAAAAACCTGAGCATCCGCCCACAAAAATGAGAAGAGTAGTAACACTCGCTGGGCTCGTTGCGGGCTTGCTTGTTACGTCCAGCGGGTCGGGTCAGAGGATCTCGCCATCCGGCAGTCCGGTTCCTGCGAGTGTCGCAGCCCAGAACGCGCCGGAGCGGATGCGCGTGCTATGGATCGCGGCTCACCCTGATGACGAAGACACGCAGCTGATTGCGTGGCTGGCTCGAGGACGTCGTGTAGAGACTGCGTATCTGTCGCTGACGCGCGGCGACGGAGGCCAGAATTTGATCGGCAACGAGCTCGGCGAAGCGCTCGGCGTCATTCGCACCGAGGAGTTGCTGGCGGCCCGGCGCATCGACGGGGCGCATCAGTATTTCGCACGTGCTTACGATTTTGGTTTCTCGAAGACAGCGGACGAAACGCGGAAGCACTGGCCGCAGGACTCGTTGCTGAACGATGTCGTGACCGTGATGCGGGCGTTCAAGCCGCACATCGTGATCACGACTTTTTCGGGCACCCCGCGTGACGGACACGGGCATCATCAGGTCTCGGCGATCATTGCGAGGCAGGCGTACGACATGGCGGCGGATACTGTGCGCTTTCCCGTGAAGACTTACGGCGCCGTGTGGATTCCGCAGAAGTTTTATCGGCTCGCGCGATTCTCGCCGCAAGATCGGACGATTGCGATCAATGTCGGCGAGTACGATCCGAACCTCGGATTATCGTATCAGGAGATCGCGGCCGACAGCCGATCTCAGCACAAATCGCAGGGGCAGGGAACGCTCCGACGTAAGGGTGTCGTCTGGGATTATCTCACGCGTGAGGACTCGCGCGTTCCGGCACCGCCGGCGAAGGAAGAGAAGTCGATCTTCGCTGGTTTCGACACGACGCGGATTCTGGTTCAGGACGGCCGCGTAACGCCACCCGGACTTCCAGCGACATTGGCACTTGAAGCGGTTGCGGACAGGCAGGCGCTCGCGGTTGGTGACACGGCGAAGATCACCATGACGCTCTACAATCGTGGCCATGTGCCGGTTCACATCGAGAGTGGAGCGATCCATTTCCCACCAACGCTCCTGCCGGACTCCAGCTATCAGTGGGCTCAGTCACTAGTCGGGACAGAGATAACACAACCGTGGTGGCTCGCTCAGCCGCGCAATGGCGATCTGTTCACGCCGCGCATCAACGGAGTATCGGAAGACGAGAGGGAGCGCCAAAATTGGGCGCATGTGACGGTTGTGCCGGAGGGCGGATCTGCGATCGACGTCGCTGCTCCGATCGTGTACCACTACGTGGATCAGGTGCGCGGCGACGTTCAGCGACCAATGATTGTGGCGCCGGGAATTTCGATCACGCTCGACCAGGCAATGACAATGGCCCGAGCGAACGGACCGTTCGATCACTTGCTCGAGGTGACGCTCCGCTCGGCGTTTCGCGACACCGCGACGGTGAGGGTCAATGTCTCGCTGCCGCGTGGACTCGCTGCCGACTCAGCCACGCGCACGGTGCTGACCGCACCCGGCGCTACGCGCGTCGTCATCTTCAAGGTGAAAGGAAGTCTGCTGTGGGGAACGCACCAGATAAGTGCGACGGCGATGGCCAAGGGCCAATCGTTTCAAACCGGCTACATCCCGATCGAGTATCCGCACATCAATCCGCAGCGGATATACCGGCCGCCTACGCTTGCGATCAACACTGCCGATGTCGTGCTGCCGGCGAGGCTGAACGTTGCGTATGTGCCAGGTGTCGGAGACAACGTGGCGCCCGTTCTTCAGCAACTCGGCGTTCCGCTCACGATCATCGACGCCAATGACATTCCGCAAACGGATCTGAGCCGGTTTTCGGCGATCGTCGTCGGTCCGCGCGCGTACCAGGCGAGCCAGACTTTGCAGGACAACAACGGTTACCTGCTTGCTTATGTGCGCAACGGCGGACGGCTGGTCGTGCAGTACGGGCAAGGTGAGATGCAGCGCCCGGGCATCATGCCGTATCCGATCACTCTTAAGCAACCGGCTGAGCGGGTTACAGACGAGACTGCGCCGGTAACATTCACGGATCCGCAGTCGCCTCTGCTCAACGCGCCGAACAAAATCACGCAGGATGATTTCAACGGCTGGGTGCAGGAGCGTGCGTCATACATGCCATCGACGTTCGACGCGCATTACCACACCATGTTGGCGATGAATGATCCTGGCGAGACGCCCAATCGTGCGGCGATTCTGGCGGCAGCGTACGGGCGTGGGACTTACATCTATGTCCCGCTCGCACTGTTTCGTCAGCTACCTGCTGGAGTTTCCGGTGGCGCACGGATTTTCGCCAACCTGCTAGGCGGCAATACCATTAAATGATGCGCACGGCGTGGCTCGCAACGGTTGGAGCACTCACGCTGGCAGCGTGTAGCTCGGACAGTCGCAAAGTTCTGATCGTCTATTCCCCCCACGGCAAGGAGCTTCTCGAGTATTTCGAGAAGGGATTCGAGAAGGCCCATCCGGACATCGACGTGCAATGGGTCGACATGGGATCGCAGGAAGTTCTCGAGCGCGTACGGGCGGAGAAGCCGAATCCGCAGGCCGATGTCTGGTTTGGCGCGCCGGCGGAAGCGTTCGATCGGGCAACAAAAGAGAATCTCCTGGAGCCGTACAAGCCGACGTGGGCGGCAGCAATCGATCCCGATGCTCGCGAGGTGCACGACAACTGGTACGGCACCTACCTGACGCCAGAAGTCATCGGGTACAATCGCGATGCTGTAAAGGACGCCGACGCGCCGAAGGACTGGGACGATCTTCTCGACCCGAAATGGAAGGGCAAGATCCTGATTCGCGATCCGATCGCGTCGGGTACGATGCGCGCGATCTTCGGGGCGATCATGGCGCGATCGATCGCGCAAACGGGTAAACCCGATGCAGGCTATGAGTGGCTCCGAAAGCTGGATGCAAATACGCGAGATTACGTTCTGAACCCGACGATTCTCTATCAGAAGCTCGGACGGCAGGAGGGCGTCGTCACGATGTGGGACATGCCGGACTTCGCCACTCTCGAGCAGCGAACGCGAATTCCCATCAAGTGGGTGATCCCAGCGAGTGGCACTCCACTGCTCGTTGATGGAATCGCGATCGTCGCGGGCACCAAGCATCCAAAGGAAGCCCGTGAGTATTATGAGTACGTGACGACGCCCGAGGCCATGATTGCCGCCGCTGATTCATTCCTCAGAATTCCGGCACGAAAGGACATTCCGCTGTCGAAGCTCCCGGCGTGGATCCGCGACGCGATGGCGCAGATCAAACCGATGCCGGTCGATCGCGATGTGATGGCGGCCCACCTGGACGAGTGGATGAAATACTGGGACGCCAACATCCGGAACCGCGGACAGAGACAATGACCGCCGCGCCGCAGGGCGTGGCGCGAAGTGATGGTCAGGAGGACAAGGCCGGAGCCGGCGCTCTGGCGCTCAACGGGGTGACCCGACGCTTCGGTGAGTTCACGGCGGTCGACAACGTCTCGTTCGAGGTCGGTCCGGGCGAATTGCTGGCGCTGGTCGGCGCATCTGGCTCGGGCAAGACGACAACCCTCCGCATGGCCGCCGGCTACGAGACTCCTGACGCCGGCACCGTCACGCTCGGCGGAAAGGATATCACGAGGATCCCACCGGAGCGTCGCGGCTTCGGGATGGTGTTTCAGCACTATGCACTGTTTCCGCACATGCCGGTCGAGGACAACGTCGCCTTTGGGTTGGAGGCGCGCCGAGTGAGCAAGGCGGAGCGGCTGCAGAAGGCGCGGACCGCTCTCGCGAATGTCGGGCTCGAGGGCGCGGGCAGCAGAGCGATTCAGTCTCTCTCGGGCGGCGAGCAGCAGCGAGTCGCGCTCGCCCGGGCGCTGGTGATCGAGCCGAGGGCGTTGTTGCTGGACGAGCCGCTGTCCAATCTCGATCCCACGCTACGCCACGCAATGCGTGACGATTTGCGCGCGATGCTCCGGCGCGTTGGAGTGCCGGCGCTGTTCGTGACGCACGATCAGGAAGATGCGTTCGCGGTAGCGGACCGAATCGCACTGCTGAAAGCGGGCAAGCTCCTGCAGGTCGGCACGCCTGAGGAGCTGTACAACGCTCCCGCGTCGCGCGAAGTGGCTGCGTTCATCGGGCGCGGCAGCATCGTGCCGGCGAAAGACAAAGAGACGACGGCGACGGTTACGATTGGCGGAGTCGCACGCGATCTCAACATCACCCGTCCGAAGGGGATCCCTCCGCACGTCGAGAATGCATTCGTGGTACTCAGGCCGGATGCGCTGGAGCTGTCGCGAAGCCCGGGAGTACTGGCGTGGCGCGGGCGCATCACGAACCGGCGATTCGCGGGCGGAATCGTGGTGTATCGCGTCCAGCTGGCGGACGGTGTGACCGTCGATGTCGAATCGCAATCGGGCGAGGCGCGCGAAGACGACAACGTTTCCATATCGCCGCTCAAGGGACCGTTTCCGCTGGTGCCCGCGTGAAAACGTCGTCCCGAAAACAGAGCTGGCGCATCGCTGTACCGCTGATAGCGCTTCTGCTCTGGGCCGTGATATACCCAAACGTTGCCGTGATCGCCGGAAGCTTTGAGGACGGTCTCGGTCACTGGCGGGAGTTTGCCGCGAGCCCTGCCGATCGCGAAGCGCTCTGGACCAGCCTCGTCATCTCAGTCGCGTCTGTGTTTGCCTCGCTCGCGATCGGCGTTCCTCTGGCATTTCTGCTTGGTCGTTTCGAGTTTCCGGGAAGGCGCTTGTTACGCGCGGTGGCCACACTTCCCGCCGCGCTGCCGCCACTGGTCGGCGTGATCGCTTTTCTCTTTTTGTACGGCGAGAGCGGCCTCGTCACGCGAGCGGTTCAGCGCGCGCTCGGAATGACGGAAGCTCCGTGGCGTCTCAAGGGTATTGGCGCGATTGTATTCGTCCACGCGTACACGATGTACGTCTACGTCTTTCTGTTCGTCTCCGCCGGGCTCGAGCGATTTGACGCGACACTCGACGAAGCGGCATCGGGGCTTGGCGCGAGTACCTGGCAGCGACTGAGGCGCGTGACGCTCCCGCTTCTGATGCCGGCTGTCGCGGGATCGGCGCTGCTGGTGTTCATGAATGCTCTCGGATCCTTTTCCGCGCCGTATGTCTTTGGCGGAGGCCTGAGGGTTCTCTCGACGCAGATCCTCGCATCGAAGACAAACGGGGCGATGGGGCTCGCGTACGTCGAGACGACGGTGCTCGCCCTGAGCGCCGTGGCGGGACTAGTGCTGTTCCGTTGGCTCGACAGAAAGCGACGATACACTCTCGCCAGCAAGGGCGGCCGATCGAGGCGGATGATCAGCTCGCGGCGCGTCCAGATCCTGACGACCGTTGCATCGGCGATAATCGTGATCGCGCTGGTGCTTCCGCACCTGATGGTGATTCTTGTGTCGTTTGCGAGGGACGGCGCGTGGACGACGCAGGTACTCCCGCCCGAATACACCCTCGAGAACTACCGGCGGCTCTTCACGGAGAGCGAGCTGTGGAAGCCAATTACCAACAGCGTCTCAATGGCGTTGATCGCGACGGCGGCGAATCTCGTCGTGTGCTTCATCGCGGCGTACCTGATCGTGCTGCGCAGGTTCGGAGCGCGAGGCCTGCTCGAGCTTCTGGTCGCGCTTCCGTGGGCGATTCCCGCGACGGCAATCGCGCTCGGTCTCGCCGCGACGTTCAACCGGAACGATCTGCTGACGGCGCGCGTGCTGCTGGTGGGGACGTTCTGGATCCTGCCGCTCGCTTATTTCATCCGTGATATCCCTCTCGTCGCTTCCGCGGTAGAGTCGTCACTCAGGCAGATGGATGCATCGCTCGAGG
>Ga0193727_1000523_pt1 | contig 14962 bp, 11 predicted proteins | sample H2c2metaG_FD_143051 | JGI IMG/M metagenome (GOLD analysis project Ga0193727, IMG submission 143051) | Soil microbial communities from a riparian zone of the East river system, Colorado, United States - H2c2 | ecosystem: Environmental > Terrestrial > Soil > Riparian zone | place: USA: East River...
AGCCCGCCCCGGCGGGCTTTTTTTGTGTCCAAAAACAGGCTATTGCTAAGTTTCTAGCATGTGCTAGATTTGCAGCAGTTAGCGGTTTCTGGCGTGGTCACCGACTCCTTTCGGGTTTTCTAAATGCCTCACGACGACGAGCTCTCAGGCCTCAGCCGACGAGAGCGACAGATCATGGATTTCCTCTTTCAGCGCGGAAAGGCGTCAGTCGGGGAAGTGATGGACGGGATTCCCAATCCGCCCGGGTATTCCGCGGTGCGGGCGACACTTCGCACGCTCGAGCAGAAGGGACGTGTAGCGCACGAAGAGGATGGACGCGCCTACGTGTATCGCCCGACGCTGCGCCGGGAAGCCGCGCGCCGCTCCGCTCTCACGCACGTACTCAAAACGTTCTTTGACAATTCGGCCGAACAGGCTGTGGCCGCACTGCTCGAGCTGAAGGGACCCAGGCTGACCGAAGCCGAGCTGGAAAGAGTGGCCCGCATCGTCGACCAGGCCAAGAAGGAGGGACGCTGACGTGATATCCAATATCCTCGCCGACAATTCCTCGATTCAGAGTGCGCTGCCCATCCTGATGGATGCGGTGCTCAAGGGCGCCGTACTCGTAGTCGTGGCCGCGGCAGCGGTGTACCTGCTGCGCAGACGCTCGGCCTCGTCGCGCCACGCGGTGTGGACGGCGGCTGTGATCGGACACCTCGCGATTCCTGCGCTCGTGCTGGTCCTGCCAGCATGGAGGATGCCTGTGCTTCCTCCAGCACCGTGGGCGACAACCGCGCCCAGCGTAGTGAATAGTGGCGCTCCAGTTGTCGCCGCGATCCAGACGCCCGCGCCTGAAGCCGCGAAGAACGCGAGCGGATCGGCGCCTTCTACGCCTGGCGCAAAGTCCGAACTGAAAAACCCGGCTGGTTCGTCGCCGTCGACTCCCGGGCCGTCGACGGCCGTTCCATCAACGTCCGCCGCTCCCAGAACCCGGCCCGGCATCATTTCTATTCTGGCGGCGATCTGGCTCGTGGGCGCGGTCCTGGTTCTTGTCCGCCTCGCGATCGGTACATGGAGAGTCGGCCAGCTCGCCCGCGAAGGCGCACGCGTCGAAGACGGGATGTGGTTGTCGCTCGCGCAGCGGCTCGCCAACAGACTGGGCGTGACCCGGCCTTTGATTCTTCTGCGCGGCGATCGGCTCGCAGTACCAGTAACATGGGGAATCGTTTATCCGGCCGTCCTGCTGCCGGAGGATTCCGATTCCTGGACCGAGGAGCGGAAGCGCTTCGTTCTTGTTCACGAGATGGCGCACGTGAAGCGTTTCGACGCGCTCACGCAGCTGCTCGCGCAACTCGCGCTTGCCGTTTTCTGGTTCGATCCGCTCGTCTGGATCGCCGCGCATCAGATGCGCGTCGAGCGCGAGCATGCGTGTGATGATTACGTGCTGCGCGACGGAACCGCTCCGTCGCTCTACGCGGGCGAGCTGCTCGAGATGGTTCGATCGATCGGCACACCCACTCACGACAGAGCCGCCCCCGCGTTCGCCGCACTCGCGATGGCGCGCCGGTCCGAGTTCGAGGGCAGGATGCTGGCGATTCTCGATCCGCGTCTCGACCGTCAAACAATGAAAAAAAGAGGCACGCTCATGACCGCAGTCATAGTTGCACTCCTGACGCTGCCGCTTGCCGCCTTGCGTCCGTTCCAGCAGCCGACAGACGAAACACAGAAGTTGAGCGCTCAGTCCGAGGCGCTCCCCGCTTCGTTCAAGGTGTCCATCAGCGACGCGTCCGCCGCGCCGGCCGCGCCGGCTCCGAAACCGCCGGTTGTCGCGCAGGCCGGCACGACGCTCTCGCAGGCGGCGAGATGGTCATGCGAGGCTTATCCGCCGGGAACCACACGTCAGGGCACGTCGACGCACATCGATTCCCACAACAGTGGCACCAGCCAGATTCTGAACTTGCTTATCAGCACTGAGGGCCGCTGCACCGAGGCCGCCATCGTCGGCAAGGCTGTGTACTCGGACGACGAAACGCACATCGCGCAGTTGCCTCCGGGCGGTTTCGCCAGATTTCGTGAGCGCACTAGCTTTTTCGATCGCGCCGTTTCTGTTACTCCAGTTGGCGATGGTTCGCTGAGCTACACCGCGACGAGCGATGGGCGCACCGTGCCGTTCGACGCGCCCATGGTAGCCTGGCTCGGGCGTTTGCTTCCGCAAGTGTTGCGCGAAGCCGCGATCAACGTACCCGAGCGAGTTGCTCGCTATCGCGCGCAGGGTGGAGTGCCGGCGGTGCTTCAACAGATCAGTCAGATTCAAAGCTCGTCTGCCAAGAGGGCGCACTACGAAGAGCTGATCAAGAACGGGCCGATGCTCAGCGAACCTGACGCCGAAAGAATCGCGCAACAGGCTGCGGGCGACCTCAAGAGCTCGGGAGATCTGAGCGCGGTACTTCAGATGCTTCCGATCAAGTCCGTACAAAACCCGCGCACTCGCGCGGCGATCGCGGAGGCATTATCGCGCATCGCGTCGAGCGGTGACAAGTCCACCACGCTCCAGGTGATGGCGCCGAACGCAGACCCGGCGATGCTGCTCGTGCTGGCAAAGGCCGCTGAGGACATCCAATCGTCCGGCGACAAAGCGAATTTCCTGATGACAACCGCGTCAGAGTATCTAGCCAACTCGAATGAATCGCTGAAGACCGCATACTTTCGGACAGCATCGACGCTGCAATCGAGCGGCGACATGGCGAACGTATTGATCTCGGCCGTGCCCTATGGACACGCCAATCCCGGGATCGCGCTGTTGGTTGTCGAGACTTCGAAAGGCCTGGCCTCGAGCGGCGATGCGTCCAACGTCCTGATCTCTCTGGCGTCGGAGCGAGTGCTGTCGCCCAACACTACTCGCGCCACTCTCGCGGCAATCGCGCGGACGCTGACGATGGCGTCAAGCGGAGACAGGGCCAATGTGCTGATTTCATTTTCGTCCAGGGACCTGCTGTCGACCCCTGAGGTGCGCGACGCTTTCACAAAGGCGGCGCTCGCGCTGCCGTCAGAAGGTGACCAGGCGAACGTCCTTGCGTCGGCGGCAAGAGCAAGGCGCGAGTGAGATGAGTAGTCCGGCTGCGCGGGAGCGCGCAGCCGGAGTCCAATCCACGACATAGCGTCCGCCGCACGCCGGCGGATCCAGCGGAGGAGAGTAATGTCATACGTCGCAGCTGTGAATGCGCTTGGGAGTGCTAGAAAAACAGCACTCACTCTGCTGTCTGTCTGCACCATCGCGCAGAGCGCGCCGGCTCAGGTCACTTTGAGTCACGCGAATGAGGCGAGTCAGGGAACATCGTCGAATCTCGCCCGGGCTAGCGCGTCCCGCGCCGAGCGTCCGCCAGTCCTGGACGGACGCGACGACGATACTATCTGGAAGACCGCCACGCCCATCACGGGTTTCCGTGTGTTCGATCCGAAGGAGGACGGCGAGCCGAGCTATCCGACTGAAGCCAGAGTCGCATACGATGCTCAGAACCTGTACGTCTTCGTACGAATGTTCGATCCCCACCCCGACAGCATTCTGTCGTTGCTCGCGCGCCGCGATGTGAAGACGCAGAGCGATCAGATCAAGATCATGATCGACTCGTATCACGATCGGAGAACGGGCTACGAGTTTGCCGTCAATCCCGCCGGAGTGAAGCGCGACTACTACCTGTACGATGATGCCCGCGAAGACATTACGTGGGATGCAGTGTGGGATGCAGCAACCCGGATCGATTCCGTCGGGTGGACCGCCGAGTTTCGCATTCCTCTCGGCCAGCTCCGGTATCCGAGAGCCGCCGAACACACATTCGGATTGATGATCATGCGCGACATCGTACGGACGGCGGAGCGTGATAGCTGGCCGGTCTATCGCCGGTCGCAGCAGGGAATCGCCTCCCAGTTCGGCGAGCTGACCGATCTGCGAGGCCTCGGCTCACCGCATCGTCTGGAGGTAGCACCATACGTCGTCGAGAAGAACGTCAGCTCACCGCGGCCAGACGGATTCGCGCGCTCGCAGAAGCAGACAATTGGCGGCGATCTCAAATACGGACTCACATCGAATCTCACGATCGACGCGACGGTGAATCCCGATTTCGGCCAGGTGGAAGCCGATCCGGCGCAGCTCAATCTCACAGCATTCGAGACTTTTCTCGCGGAGCAGCGACCGTTCTTCCTCGAGGGTACGGGGATCTTCAGCTTCGCCGGCGACGCGTCTCGTCTGTTCTATTCGCGGCGCGTTGGCCGGGCACCGCAGCTCGCGGGGCTCGTCAGCGACCCCAGTGCGGACATTCCGGCTTCGACTCCGATCCTCGGCGCCGCGAAGCTCACTGGGCGACTCTCACATGGCACATCTCTCGGAACTCTCTTCGCCATCACCGGGCGCGAGACCGTCGGGCCGACGATGATCGAGCCGCAGACGGAATACGGCCTTTTTCGGGCGTCGCAGGATTTCAGGAAGGGCGAGTCGGGGATCGGTGGGATCTTCACCGTGGTGAATCGCCAGCTCGACGATGTGGCCGCACTGAGGTTGCGTCGGGAGGCGTTGACCGGCGGCGTCGATGCGCGACATCGCTTTGCGAGCGGTCGCTACAGCCTTTCCGCTGCCTTTGCGACGAGCGTCGTGCGAGGCACCGCTGCGGCAATCGACCGCACGCAGCGCAACGCGGTCCACTATTACAACCGTCCAGATGCCGGGCTGCCTTACGATCCAACGCGGACGTCGCTCGCCGGGACGGATCTGTCGCTCAAGGCGGACAAGGTCGCCGGGACGCTGCTCTACGGAGCGTCGTACGAGCGGCTGTCGCCCGGCTTCGAGACCAACGACCTGGGCTTTCTCTCCCAGGCGGATCAGCAGTCCGGACAGGTCTACGCGACGCTGCAGAGCAGCAAGCCACGGGCGTTCTGGCGGAATGCATCCGCCTCGCTGTACCAGTTCAACCAATTCACAGCCAATGGATTGCCGGCGTACAACTTCAGCGAGCTCGACGTGTTCACCGAGTTTCGCAATCGCATGACGTTCTCGGCAAACCTGTGGGTCGACAATCCCATGACTGCGTACTGCGACCGGTGCGCGTTTGGTGGACCGGCCGTGCGGGCGACGCCCGACTGGAATCTGCTCTTCAACGTCGGTGGTGATCCGAGACGCGTCGTTGTGCCGACTTTCGCGGCGATCTACACCGTCGGCGATTACGGAAACTCCACGCTGTGGCGGGTGCGCCCGTATGTGACCGTGCGCGCGCGGAGCAATCTGAGCTGGGAACTGGGCACCCGCTACCAACGGAACCGCAACGACGCCCAATGGTTCGCCACTCTGGGAGCGATCGGTAGCGACACGACGCACTACCTCTTCGCGCATCTCGATCAGGAGTTACTGAGCTTCACCAGTCGTCTCAACTACACCGCGACGACGGCGCTCTCGCTCCAGCTGTACGCCGAACCATTCCTCACCACCGGCCGTTACTTCAGGCTGCGCGAGCTCGCCGATCCGCGTGCGCCGCGGTACGAGGACAGATACCGTCCGTACGATCTCTCAACGGACGATGCGAGCTTCAACATCAAGCAATTGAGGGGAAGCGCCGTCGTGCGGTGGGAGTACCGGCCGGGGTCGACGGTGTTCTTCGTCTGGACTCAGGCGCGCGATCAGGACGATCGCAATCCGGGCACGTTCCAGCCGACGCGCGATTTTAATGACCTGTTCGGGGCGAGGCCGGACAACACGTTCCTGATCAAGGCGTCGTACTGGCTGAACTTTTAGGGACGGTTTGGAGCGCAACCACGCTCAAGAGAACTGCGCGAACCCGACCGTGTTGCCACCCGGCTCTCTGACGTAAATCTCGGTACTCCCGTAGAACGTCTCGTGCTTCGCCTTGACCACGGGTGCGCCGACGAGTGCCTTCTCGATGACACTGAGATCGCCGACCGTGATGAACAGCGCGACGGAGTGCCCCATCAGTTCTGCGGCCGAGCCTGGTTGCTCGCTGATCACGCTGGCGCGAGTCTGGTACATGATCTCGATCCCCGCCTTCTCGACGCTGGCGAAGATGAGCTTTCCGTCGGGACCGGGAACCTGATTCGTAACCGCGAACCCGAGGCGATCCGTCCAGAACTTGATGCACGGCTCGACGGCCTCGACGATCAGCACCGGGGTGAGCTGCTTGAGCGCGGGGAGGGGCATGCCGGCGGAGTCGATATGTGCGTCAGCCATCGTTGTGCCTCGTGGTGGTGCCCCACCATAACGAAAAAGCGGTCGGCCTGCGAGGCCGACCGCTCAAGTGGTCATCTTGTTAGCGCTACGACTGCGTCGCGTTGCTGCCCTGGTTGGCGTCGAAGCCCGGGCGGAACACCCCGCAGATGACGCCAAGGATTCCAAAATCCGTTCCAGCCTGGACCGGGATATCGCGATCGGCCGGATTCGCTGCCTCGAGCACAACCGAGCCGCCGCGGCGGGTATAAGTCTTCACGGTTGCGTCCTCGCCGAGCCGCGCGGCAACGATGTCCTGGTCGCTGGGATCCTGTTTCGGGTTGACCATCACATAGTCGCCGTCATTGATGCAGCGGCCGACCATGCTGTCTCCTTTCACCTTGAGAAAGAACACCTCGTCGGACGGAACGAACCGTCTGTCGATGGTGATGAATCCCTGTCGGTGCTCGGGAAGCAGCGCCGGCTCACCGGCGTGGATCCGCCCGTAGAACGGCACGGGTTGCGTGCGCATCGCGGCGCCGAAGCCGAGGAGGTTGACGCCACGCGATCTGGCGGGATCTCTCTCGATGTAACCCTTTCTCGCGAGCGACTGGAGCAAGTCGGAGACGGTCTTCGTCGACTTGATCTTGAACTGCTTGCCGATGTCGCGAATGCTGGGCTGGTAAGTGTTCTCAGCCGTGAAGTCGAGAAGGTAGTGATATACCGAGCTCTCGAGCTTTGTTAATTGCTCGGCCATCTGGGGTCCTTTGAAGGGCAAGACCGGGCCTCTCGTCCCGCGGCTTGCGTCACGTTAAACACAATGTGTGTACGAAAGCGTACCTGGTCAACAGTTTGTTGGCTGAGCTCAAGGGTGTCAACGGGTCAGGACGGCTAGCGCCTTGTCGATCCGTCTCAATGATAGATCCCGGCCCATCTGAAGCAGCATCTCGAAGATGCCGGGACTCACTGGGAGGCCAGTTAACGCCACCCTGAGGGGCTGGAAGACCTTCCCGGCTGTAATCCCACGCGACTCCGCGAGAGAACGAAGAGCCGTCTCGAGCGGCTCAGTCTGCCAGTCAGACACGCCCGCTAGCGCGCCCCGAGTCGCCCGCAGGAGGTCGGAAGCCTCTGCCGGATCCTTCCAATTCTTGGCGACGGCGACCGGATCGTACTCGATGTCTTCGAGGAAGTACGGACCGGCCTGGCGAACGATGTCGTCGATCGTGCGCGACCGCACTCGAAGAAGATCGAGCAGCCGGAAATACCAGTCGCGTCTCTCCACCAGCTCCTCCTCGGTGGCGAGACGCGCCGTCACGATCGCGGGAGTCACGCGCGGCTCCAGCTCCTCGAGCGGAATCATCGACAGGTGCTGGCCATTCATCCACTCGAGCTTTTTCGGATCGAAGATCGCCGCCTTTTTCTGAAGGCCATCGACGTCGAACAGCTCCACCATCTCGGGCAAGGTCATGATCTCCCGATCGCCGCCCGGCGACCACCCCAGGAGCGCGAGAAAGTTGAGCATCGCGCCGGGGAGAAGTCCGTAGTGCTGGTAGTCTCCGACCGCGGTCGCGCCGTGGCGCTTGCTCAGCTTCTTCCCGTCGATCCCGTGAATCATCGGGAGGTGTGCGAACGTCGGCAGCGTGGCGCCGAGCGCGCGATAGAGCAGAATCTGCTTCGGCGTATTGGAGATGTGGTCGTCGCCGCGCATCACGACGGTGATTCGCATCGCGATGTCGTCGGATACGACAGCAAGGTTGTAGATGGGCGTCCCGTCCGAGCGCAGGATTACGAAGTCCTCGATGTCCTTGTTCGGGAACGCGATGCGCTCGTGCACCATGTCGTCCCATTCGGTGGTCCCTTCCGGAACGCGGAAGCGAACCACGTACGGCTCTCCCGCGGCGACCCTGCGCTCTACCTCTTCGCGGGACAGGCGGTCGCAGCGGCGATCGTACTTGAACGCCTCTTTCCCCACGGTAGCAGCACGACGCCGCTCGTCGAGTTCCTCCGGAGTGCAGAAGCAGCGATAGGCTGCCCCGCTGTCGAGGAGTTTTTTGACATCGGCCTGATGGCGCGGAAGGTTCGCGCCCTGGTAGACGACCGTGTCGTCCCATAGCAGTCCCAGCCACTCGAGCCCTTCGAAGATCGCGCGCGTGCTCTCGTCCGTGCTCCGCGCCTTGTCGGTATCCTCGATGCGGAGCAGGAACTCTCCGCCGAACTTGCGCGCGTAGAGCCAGTTGAAGAGCGCGGTGCGTGCTCCGCCGACGTGCAGGTAGCCGGTCGGTGACGGAGCGAAGCGTAGCCGAGGTCTAGTTCCCGTTGTCATCAGCGATTGGAGCTGGGTCTGGTGCCTGTTGTCATCGTGATTCGAGAATTGAAAGGCGGGTCCACACTGGATGCGCGGACCCGCCGAGCGGAGAGAGAGGGATTCGAACCCTCGATACGCGTTTCCACGTATGCCGGTTTAGCAAACCGGTGCCTTCAGCCTCTCGGCCATCTCTCCAGGAGAGTTTCGGAAGTTATTGGCGCCGAGAGAGATGGACAACCCTTCGGCCACTAATGCTGGCGAAATCGTCGGCGCGCGTGCATCAATTGAGAGAACGCATCGCTGGAGGGTGAAATGCTTTCCCGGAACGCTCGCAGCCTCGCCAGGCTGATTCCTGCTCTTGGGTTGATCGCTGCCGCCGCGTCTCCCCTTTCCGTCGTTGAGTATCAGATTCCGCGCGAGCGTGCATTCCCGCACGATCCCGCAGTCGGCGCAGACGGAATCGTCTGGTACACGGACCAGGCGAACAGCTTCATCGGGCGACTGGATCCGGCTACCGGAAAGATCACCGACTATCCGACGCCGACGCCTGCTTCGGGACCGCACGGAATCGTTGTCGCTCCAGATGGGGGCGTCTGGTATACCGCGCAGCGAATTGCCAAACTCGGGCGCCTGGACCCGAAGACGGGGCGCATCCAGGAGTATTCGTTGCCCGAGGCCGCGCGCGATCCGCACACGCCGATGATTCGAAAGGGAATGGTGTGGTTCACGGTTCAGCAGAGCAACGTCTACGGCCGGCTCGACCCGCGGACGAATGACGCGAAGGTGTGGACTGTGCCAACGAATCGCGCGCTGCCTTATGGAATGGTCAATGCTCCGGATGGATCGATCTGGGTGGCGATGTTCGGGACCAACAAGCTCGGGCGGATCGACGGGGAGACCGGAGAGCTTCGCGAAATAACGCTTCCAGCGAGCGCTGCGCGTCCGCGACGCCTTGCCGTAGACGAGACGGGCATGGTTTGGTACAGCGATTACGCGCGCGGATACCTCGGGTCCTACAACCCGAAGAGTGGCGCGTTCAAGGAGTGGCTTTCGCCCGGCGGGGCGAGCTCTGCGCCCTATGGAATCGCGATCGCGCCCGACGGGCGGATCTTCTACAACGAAGGGCGGTCGGGAGTGATCGTCGCGTTCGAGCGAAAGTCGGGGCAAATGGAGACGATCAGGATTCCCACACCGGGCTCGATCGTTCGAAACATGTCTGTCGACAGCACGCGCAGCCGCATCTGGCTGGCGTTGAGTGGCACTGGGCGAATCGGAAAAATCGAGCTGAAGTGACGGGCTCAGGCCTTCGGCTTGAGCTCCCACAGCACGTTCACGATCACCCAGCGACCGCGCCACTTGGCGACTTGCAGGTAGTCGATCCAGTACGACGCGTCGATTCGCACTGACGCGGCGTTCCGATAGATGTCGAGGATTCGAACATCGTCGTGACGATCGGCTTGGGGCGTGTCCTTGCCGTAGCCATTGCGGGTGCTCTGGACGAGCGTCATTGCACTCTGCTGATCGAGTCGCTGACGGCCAAGAGTGTCCGTTTGAACTATCCGCTTCGCGAGTTCGGGGTGCAGCGCTCGCTCCATTCGCGTGGCGTCGCCGGCGTACCAGCCCTGGATGTAGTCGAGCGCTGTCGCCTTGATCGCGGCGGAATCAGCCGCGCTCTGTGCACTCGATGCGGAAAGTGGGAGGGACAGCAGGAGCGCGAGCACCAGAGAAGGTTTTGTAATGGTCATGGGGGAAGTGGGAAGAGGGAAGGGGGAAGGGGGAAGGGCCAGGGGAAAGCGGGAAAGAGCGCTATTTGATCCGCTCGAACACGATCCAGGAATCTCCCGCCAGGAGATTGACGCGGCCTGAAGCGTCCGCGCGAAAAGCAACGCCCCCGCCGGTTCCGTTTAGTCTCCTGAAGAATGAGGGCGAGACCTCCACCAACGGCTGTGGATTCCCGGTTATCGAGATTGTACCGTCACTGTTGGACTTCACTTCGATCCGTGGATACTCGCGGCGATCCGCGCCGCACGTGTGACAGAACTGGTTCAGCTCGTAGGTCCCCGCGAATCGCGCCGCTCTCTCGCGATAGCCGGGCATCGGTGTCGGCGGTACGGGCGGCGGGGCCGGGAAGTAGTGATCGAGAAGCGCGGATTGAACGACGTCTCGCAAGCGAGCCGGTTCGTGCTGGCTGGCGATGAAGAACCCGATTCCACGCGCGGGGATGAGAGTGAGCTGTGCGCTAAACCCCTCGACGTTTCCACCGTGTTCGAGGAGCTGCTCACCGTTTGTGTGCTCTTCGTAGAAGCCGTAGGCGAAGCCCGCGAGTCTCTGGTGCGAAGTCACGTGCTGGCGGTGCATGTCGCTGGCGGCGCTCGCGCTCATGATTCGCGTATTGCCGTACTGTCCGTTCTGAAGATGCGCGATGATGAACCGACCCATATCCGCCGCGGTCGCATTGATCGATGAGGCCGGAATGGTGTGATACCACTCCCAATCCGCGAGCTTGTTGGCGCCTCCTTCGTACTCATAGCCCAGCGCGAGATCGCGCTTCAGCGAATCGGGAACGGTGATGCTCGTCCGTGTCATGCCAAGCGGACCCCAGACATTTCGCGCGAGGTAGGTCTCGAACTCCATTCCGGAGACTTGCTCGACGAGATATCCGGCGAGCGTGATGCCGTAGGTGGAGTAGCTGATCGTTTGGCCGGGCGGGCGCAGCCGAACCAGCTTCGTCGCGAGAAAATCGCCGAGTGGGAGGACGCCCGCTGCGGTTTCGGCGCGAGTGCCGGGCCGGATCTCATCGAACCCGGCAGTGTGTGTCAGGAGATGCTGGAACGTGACGGGTTCAGGATACGTCGGCGGCACCTTGAACCGAGTGAGGTACCTGTTGACGTCGTCGCTCAGTCGGAAGCGCCCACGATCGGCCAGCTGTACGACTGCAGTCGCAGTGAAGACCTTGCTGATGGACCCGATGCGCCAGATCGTCTTCGCGGGATCGACGGCCTGACGCCGTGCGACGTTGGCGAATCCGTATCCGCGCTGATAGAGGACTTTTCCGTCTTTCACCAGGAGAAAGACGGCGCCTGGAATGTTCTCCTGCTTCATCTGAGCCGTGATCAACGTATCGACGAAGCTCGCCAATTCGGCGGAATCGATTCGTCCGGCAATTGGCGCGGGCGAGATTTTGTGCGGGCTCGATGGTGGTGCCTGTGCACTACTCGCATGGGCAACCGCAAAGACCGTTGTTATTAGAAAAAGCTTCATGGCTTCCTTGTAGGAGACGGCCGGCGTTCCTGATTGCGGAATCAGGATGCGCCCAGGCGACAAAAGCGGCAACCGGAATGTGACGATGTGGCCCGAAACGGTGACAACCGGGCAAACAGTGCCGCGGTCCCCTACGTTTGGCCCCCGATTAAGGCCGACTGGTCACGATTTCCTCGCCCATTTCGTTTCGCGACATACCTTATGGATCGAGATGAGACAGACCACGACGAGCGGTAAAGCATGAGGCTGAGCGAATCCCAGAAGCGCACTGTTGTCCAGGTGCTGCTCGTCTTCGGCGTTTGGACGTTTCTGGCGGCGTTCTCCAGCAGCCAGACCGTGGTCTACCTGTCGCAGCGCGGACGGCCGATCGTGTGGGGAGACGTTCTGCCCGGACGCTTCGCGGACTGGTACACCTGCGCCTTGTTCACACCTCTCTTTTTCTGGCTGGGACGCCGCTATCCCATCGACCGGAAAAGCTGGCGCGTCATGCTCCCGGTCACGCTCGTCGTGACGTCGGTGTGCGTGGTTCTCAAGTATGCAGTGCTGGTTCCGATCGAGCATGCGCTTGGGCTCAACCTCGACGCGTCGTTCACGAGCGAGCTCTCGCGCAACTTCGCAAATGAGTCGATGGCGTTCTGGGCGGTGATTGGAATCGTGCATGCATTCGAGTTCAATCGTCGCTACCGGGAGCGCGAGGTCGCCGCCGCCGATCTTCGCGCGCGGCTGTCCGAGGCGCAGTTGGAGGCCCTTCGGTCCCAGATCCACCCTCACTTTCTCTTCAATACGTTGCACAGCATCTCCACGCTAATGCACCGTGACGTCGATGCAGCCGATACCATGCTCACGAGGCTCAGCGACCTGCTGCGGCTCACAATGCAGCACCGGGGACAGAGCGAGATATCACTTCGGGATGAGCTCGCGTTGGTCGAGCAATACATCGAGATCATGCGCGTTCGCTTTGGCGATCGACTCACGGTGACCCAGGCGATTCGCCCGGATGCTCTCAACGCGCTGGTGCCGCAGTTCATTCTCCAGCCGCTGCTGGAGAACGCATTCGACCACGGTATTGCCCGCACGTCGGGCCCTGGCTCGATCGAGATCGCCGCACTGGTCATCGATAACAAGCTGGAGATATCGATCACCGACAACGGGCGCAGCACGAATGCCTCGGCTCCGCGCGTCAAGAACCACGGGATGGGTCTGGCCAATACGCGCCGGCGGCTTGAGCAGCTCTATGGACCGGCACAATCGATTTCCCTGGAGAAGTTGCCTGAACGCGGCACCCGGGTCGTGGTTGCGATCCCCTTGCATACCTCCAGCGAGATTTTGCGGAACGCGACGAGCGTAGCGTGAAGACGATCAGAGTGGCCATCGCGGACGATGAGCCGCTCGCGCGTGAGCGCCTGACGTCGATGCTCGCGGGGCGTGAACGTTATGCCGTGGTGGCCGAATGCAACGACGGCGCAGAGGCGCTCGCGGCCCTCACGGACCAGGACATCGATCTTCTCTTTCTCGATGTCCAAATGCCGGGCCTCGACGGCTTCCAGATGCTCGAGTCGCTGGGTGACGCGCCGCTTCCGATGATTGTTTTCGTTACCGCGTTCAACGACTACGCACTACGCGCCTTCGACGTGAGCGCGCTCGACTATCTCTTAAAGCCATTCGATCGGGACCGGTTCGAGAAGACTCTGGCCCGGGTGGAAGAGCGGATGGCCGCGAGGCAGCAGGACGGGATGTCGGTCGAGCTACGCGAGTTTCTCACCACGCTCTCGTCGAGCGCGGCACCCAGTCACGTCTCGCGCTTTCCAGTCAGAGCGAATGGCGAGATCTATTTCGTTCGGGCCGAGGACGTCGACTGGATCGACGCGGAAGGGAACTACGTCGCGCTTCACGCTGCCGGCCGGCGACATCTGGTGCGGGACACCATCAAGTCGCTCGAGGGCAGGCTCGACCCCGTGAAATTCGTCCGGGTTCACCGCTCGGCCATCATCAACGTCGACAGATTGCGAAAGCTTCAGCCGTATTTTCATGGCGAGTACGTCATCACGCTTCAGGACGGGACAACCCTGACGTCGAGCCGCACGTACAGCGACAGGTTGAGAGCGCTCCTCGAACAGGGTTAGGTTTGCAGGGCGGTTTTCCTTCCCTGTAACGTGACGAGGACTTCGATGCTCCGTGGACCGTTGGTTCGGCTATTCCTGTTTTTGATCGTCGCGGCTCCCGCTTTCCATGCGTCGGCCCAGGCAGCGGACCCGGCGCCGGCCGCCACGCTCGGCCTTCCCCCCTCCGCCACGCGCCCGGGGCGAGATCCGAACCAGCCGATCGACGAGGAATACACGCGGAAAATCCGCGAGTATACGACCGAGCCGTTCTTCCTTTCGCCTCTGGTGGACTATCTGCCCGCTTCGGCGACGGTGCCGACTCCCAAGGCGGTGCTGGGCGACATTGCGGGCGCGCGCAACAATCTTCCGTACTCGAAAGAGGTCTACACCTACATGCGCATGCTTGCCAAGGCGAGCCCGCGTGTGCGCGTGTATTCGATCGGGACGAGCGAAGAGGGGCGCGAGATGATCGCCGTCGCTGTTGCATCGGAGTCGCTGTTCGCGAACCTGGACAAGAACAAGGCGAATCTGGCGAAGCTCGCCGATCCGCGCTCGATCAACATGGACGATGCGGTTGCCGCACGAATCGTCACCGAGACGACGCCCGTCTACTACATCACCGGCACGATCCACTCGCCGGAGTCGGGAGCGCCGACCGCCCTGATGGAGCTCGCATACCGGCTGGCGGTGGACGAGAGCCCGTACATCAGGAACATCCGGGATCATCTCATCACGCTGATCACACCGATCGTCGAGGTGGATGGGCGCGACAGGCAGGTCGATCTCTTCCGCTGGCGAATGGCGCACCCTGGTGAGACCGCTCCGCCGCTTCTGTATTGGGGTCATTATGTCGCGCACGACAACAACCGCGACGCGATGGCGATGACGCTCAAGCTGTCCGAGAACGTCATGAACACGTACATCGACTGGAAGGCGCAGGTGCTGCACGATCTGCACGAGTCGGTGCCGTATCTCTACGACAACACCGTCGGCGACGGCCCCTACAACGCCTGGCTCGATCCGCTTCTCACCAACGAGTGGCAGATGATCGGCTGGAACAACGTGCAGGAAATGACGCGGCTCGGGATGCCCGGGGTGTTCACGCACGGG
>Ga0193727_1000524_pt1 | contig 14945 bp, 13 predicted proteins | sample H2c2metaG_FD_143051 | JGI IMG/M metagenome (GOLD analysis project Ga0193727, IMG submission 143051) | Soil microbial communities from a riparian zone of the East river system, Colorado, United States - H2c2 | ecosystem: Environmental > Terrestrial > Soil > Riparian zone | place: USA: East River...
CGACGTAAAGGTCAGGACGTACGGGTCAACATGAAATTAGCAACTTGTGAAAGCTCCTGCGTAAGCAGCTTCTGCTCCGCAAGGCTCGCTACGCCCTCGCTAATGAGGGTCTCCGCCCTCTTCCTGGCCCCGTCTACGCCCAGCAGCGCGGGATAGGTGCTCTTTCCGAGGGCGACATCGCGGCCGGTTTTCTTACCAAGGGCGCTCGTGGTCGATGTCACATCGAGGACGTCGTCCATGATCTGAAAGGCAAGACCGATGGCGCGGCCATACCGTTCGAGCGCCGCCATCCGGGCAACATCGGCGTTCGCCGCAATCCCACCCATCATTACGGAAGCGAGTATCAACGCACCGGTTTTGGCGGAGTGAATTCCTTCGCGCTCTTCCAGGGACAGCGACAATCCTTCCCCGGCCAGATCGCGAACCTGACCTCCTATCATCCCGCGCGCCCCGCCAGCATCGAGCAGCGTTTCGAGAAGGTTCGCGGTGGTGTCCTTAGGTAAACCCATCGACCGGCTTGATTCCCGCACTACCTTCGCCGCCAGCGGGATCATCGTGATACCGGCCAGTATTGCGGTTCTCGAGCCGTGAACTATGTGTACCGTCGGCCGCCCGCGGCGCACGTCGTCGTCGTCCATACACGGCAGATCGTCGTGCACGAGAGAGTAGGCGTGAATAACCTCTGGCGCGCACGCAAGCTGGCTTGCGTCCTCCCTTCCATCCGCCGCGCGGTACGCGAACAACAGAAGGAGCGGACGGACTCTCTTCCCCGGACTCTTGAGGCCGTACTGCACAGCGGCCGCGACCTCGGCCGGGAGCTCGGACAGATAATTATCGCAGATCTCGTCGAGCCGCTGCTCGATTCTCTCGCGATCCGCATCGAATTGGGCGGACACTTCGCTAGAGATCCATCTCCCGTAACTCGAAGCCGCCGTCCGACTTCTCGATCAGCATCTGGACTTTGGTCTCTGCCTTGTCGAGCTCAGTCGACGCGGCCCGAAGGAGCTGAATCCCCTCCTCGAACAGCTTGAGCGATGCGTCGAGACCAACCTGCTCGCCTTCGAGTGCGGCCATGATCTCATCGAGGCGCCGAATACTTTTCTCGAAGTTCATAAAAGCGGGAAGGGGGAAGCGGGAAGCGGGACGCGGGTTGAGGATTGCATGCTGTATCACCGTCGCTGAGATCTACATGAAGAATATCAGGGCTCGACGTGCGGAAGGGCAAACGCGATCACTTCATCGCTCCAGCCCCAGGCCTTGCCGTCGCCACCCGCGGCGATGACGACGTACTGCCTTCCGTCCGCGCCAAGATAGGTCATTGGAGTGGCCTTCCCTCCGGCAGGCAGCGGCGTCTTCCATAGCTCACGGCCGTTCTTCACGTCGAACGCCCGGAAATACCGATCGGTTGCAGCACCGATGAAAACCAGCCCACCAGCGGTCGTGATCGGACCGCCGAGATTGATTGCTCCCTGAATGTTCGGGGGAACGTGAATGCCGATTTTGTCCAGGCCTTCTGAGGTGCCCAGCGGAACGCTCCACACTATCTGGCGCGTGCGCAGGCTCACGGCGACGAGTGCGCCGAACGGCGGCGGAGTGCATGGAGCTCCGGACGGTCCCAGAAACAGCTCGCGTTTCAACACGAACGGGGTGCCGTGCATCATTGCGTATTCAGTTCCGATTCGCTCACCCACGGTCGCGCGTCCACGCGTTGCCTCGAACTCGGCCCGCGGGATGAGCGTGATAACTGCGGCGATGCGATTGGTTGGAACGACGACGACTTCATCAGCCGGATCGAACGCGACACCGCCCCAATGGGCGCCCCCAACATTAGATGGGAGGATGAGCGAGCCACGGGTGCTTGGAGGCGTGAAAGCCCGGTCGTAACGAAGCTCGTCGAAGCGCTTAAGGCAGGCATCGCGATCGGCCGAGGTAAAACCCCAGATCTGATCGCGACCGATAGTCTGCGGACTCAGTGGTGGCAGGCCAGAGCTGAAGATCTGTGTCGGCCACGCCTCCTCGCCGGGAACATCGCTCGAAGGAGCCGCCCGCTCGGTCACAGGGAATAGCGGCGCGCCTGTGTCCCGATTGAGCGCGAAAAGCTGCCCGGTCTTGGTGCCCTGGAGAACCGCGTCGACCGGCCTGCCGCCGACGCCTACGGTGACAAGGGCGGGCGGTGATGCGTTGTCGTAGTCCCATAGATCGTGTCGGACCGTCTGAAAATGCCACAGCACTTGACCCGTCGCTGCCTGAATCGCCACGACTGAATTCGCGTACTCGTTGCGCCCCTTTCGCTCACCGCCAAAGTAGTCGACGCTCGGTGAGCCGGTCGACACGACGACCATCTTGCGAACAGGATCCGCGGCGAAAACAGTCCAGGCGTTGGCTGCGCCCGTTCGGTTCGCGTTGGGTCCGATCCAGGTGGCCGAGGCCGAATCAGCGTTGCTCTGTGGCACTGGATCGAATGTCCAGCGCAGAGCGCCAGTTCGCGCATCGTATCCGCGGACCTCGCCGCTCGCGGCATCGATCCGGTTGTTGTCGGCGACGGCCGAGCCGACGACCACCACGCCATCGACCACGGTCGGCGGAGACGTCTCCTCGTACTCCGAGGCGAATCCGGGCCGATTTCTCAGCCCGTCGCGGAGATTCACTGTGCCACCGGCGCCGAAATTCGCGCACGGCGTCCCGGTCGCCGCGTCAAGCGCGATCAGCCGCGTGTCGATCGTAGCCACGAATATCCTCAATGAGCAGCGCGAGTCCGCGACTGCGGCGTCATCCGACCAAAGCGCTACGCCACGATTGGCGAAATCACCGAACTGGGTCGTGCGATCGATCTGCGGATCATAGACCCAGCGTTGCGTGCCGGTGACCGGATCGAGCGCGAAGACTCGCCCGATCGGAGTGCTCAAATACATCGTTCCGCGAAACACCAACGGGGTCACCTCGAGCGCGGTCGGCGAGCGAGTCTTGAAGTCGGGCGCGCCTTCGCCGGTGTGAAAACGCCAGGCGACCTGGAGCTTGGAAACGTTGCCCGTAGTGATCTGGCTAAGAGGAGAGTGACGCTCGCCATATGGAGTGCGACCGTAACTCGGCCAATCCGACTCCGCGGCAATGTTCCCCAGCGAGGAGACATGCCCGAGCTGATCCGTACAATACCCGGCACTGTTGCAATCCTGAAAAAGTCGGACGCTTCCCTGATGCTGCGCGCAGGCGGTACCCAGAAACGCCATCAACCCAATCCAGAAAGGCCTCGAAATCATCCGGGGAAAATACTGGTTGCAGGGCGCGAACGTGCGGGTCCAACCCACGGCTGGGAGGGGCCCGCGCCACCCGGTCTTGACATCCAACCACCACTGTTATAACCTTTAATCCGGATGAACGGATTAAGCATTTGACCGCCCCCGCCCTCTTCGGGCAGATGACAGCCCTCGCCGACCCGACGAGGAGCCGGCTCCTGCTCGCCCTCGAGCGGAACGAGCTCAGTGTCAACGAGCTCCGGTCGATACTCCAGCTGCCCCAATCCACGATCAGCAGGCACCTCAAGATGCTGAGCGCGGAAGGCTGGGTTGAGGCGCGAGCGGAAGGTACCAGCCGTCACTATCGCCTTGCTTCCGACTCTCTCGATCCCGCCAGCCGGCGACTCTGGCACATCGTGCGTGACGAAGTGATGCACTCGAGCGCCGCCGACCACGACGCGCGCCGAACACAGGCCGTGCTCGCCGAGCGCAGTACTCGGTCGCAGCAGTTCTTCTCGACTTCCGCGGGTCAATGGGACAGGATGAGGCTCGAGCTGTTTGGACGCCGCGCCGACGTCGCCCTTCTCGGCCTCCTCGATGAATCATGGGTCGTGGCCGACCTCGGATGTGGCACCGGCGCAATCACGCAATCGCTGGCGCCGTTCGTCGAGCGCGTGATTGCCGTCGACGAATCCGGTGCGATGTTGGCTGCCGCCAAAAAGCGACTTCACGGCGTGGAAAACGTCGACATCCGGAATGGACGTCTGGAAGCATTGCCGCTCGCGGACGGAGAAGTAGACGTGGCGCTTCTGTTTCTGGTGCTCCACTACGTGACCGATCCGGCGCGCGTGATCTTGGAGGCCGTTCGAGTGCTCAAGCCCGGCGGACGACTTCTCGTGCTCGATATGATGCCGCACGACCGGCAGGATCTGCGGCAGACGATGGGGCACCTCTGGCAGGGTTTTGACTCGATAACACTCGGCGGCTGGATGCAGACGGCAGGATTGGAATCCTTCCGTTACAACGAGCTTCCCGCCGATACAGACGCCAAGGGTCCGGGGCTGTTCGCCGCGTCGGGCAAACGAAGTGCAGTTGCAACAAAGGGCAGCACGCGCAAGAAAGCGGATGCGGTTCCGCTCATGAAAACCGCGTAGTCTCGCACTAACGCTGAATTCCAATGGAGCGCACAGTGGGCACGATCACAGAACCGATGAATGCATTCACCGCGGCAATCGAGGCAGGACGGGAGCCGTACAAGGTCAAGGATCTCGAGCTCGCCGAATACGGGCGCAACGAGATTCGTCTCGCCGAGCACGAGATGCCGGGCCTGATGGCGCTCCGCGCCGAGTTCAAGGCGCAGCAGCCTCTCGCCGGCGCCAAGATCATGGGCTCGCTGCACATGACGGTGCAGACCGCTGTCCTCATCGAGACGCTCACACACCTGGGCGCGGATGTGCGCTGGGTGTCGTGCAACATTTTCTCGACTCAGGATCACGCGGCCGCTGCCGTCGTCGTCGGCAGGAATGGCACGGTCAGCGATCCTCAAGGCACTCCTGTGTTCGCCTGGAAGGGCGAGACGCTCGAGGAGTATTGGTGGTGCACGGACCAGGCGCTCGTCTGGCCCGATGGTTCTGGCCCGAACCTGATCCTCGATGACGGCGGCGATGCAACGCTTCTCGTCCACAAGGGCGTGGAGTTCGAAAAAGCCGGCCGAGTGCCGGAGTTCGATGCCAACAAGGATTCCGAGGAGTATGGGATCATTCTCGGCTTGCTGAAGCGTGAGCTCAAGAAGGATCCGCAGCGCTGGACGCGGATGTCGAAGGATCTGCGCGGCGTCTCAGAGGAGACGACGACCGGTGTCCATCGGCTCTATCAGATGATGGAAGCGGGCACCCTTCTCTTCCCCGCGATCAACGTGAACGACTCCGTTACGAAGTCTAAGTTCGACAACCTGTATGGCTGTCGTCATTCGCTCACCGACGGCATTCTCCGCGCGTCGGATGTAATGCTCGCCGGCAAAGTTGCTGTGATCTGCGGCTATGGCGATGTCGGCAAGGGCTGCGCGCAGGCGCTCAAGGGTCAGGGCGCACGCGTCGTGATTACCGAGATCGATCCGATCTGCGCACTGCAGGCGGCGATGGAAGGCTATCAGGTGACTACCCTCGACGACGTCGTCAGGACCGCCGACATCTTCGTCACGGCGACGGGCAACATGAACATCATCACCGCCGAGCACATGGCGCAGATGAAGGACAAGGCGATCGTCGGCAACATCGGCCACTTCGACAATGAAATCGACATGGCCGGCCTGAAGAAAACCAAGGGCATCAAGCGCGTGCAGATCAAGCCGCAGTACGACGAGTATGTGTTCCCCGACGGGCACAGCGTGATGATTCTCGCCGAGGGACGTCTGCTGAATCTCGGCTGCGCGACGGGTCACCCGAGCTTCGTGATGTCGGCAAGCTTCACCAATCAGGTGATGGCTCAGATCGAGCTGCACACGAACTGCGACGCCTATGAGTGCCGCGTCTACACGCTGCCGAAGAAGCTCGACGAGAAGGTCGCGCGACTCCATCTCGACAAGTTGGGAGTGAAGCTCACCAAGTTGTCGAAGGACCAGGCGGATTATCTTGGCGTGCCGCTCGAGGGGCCGTACAAGTCGGAGCACTACCGCTACTAAATAAAAACCAAAAAAGAAGACTACCTGCCCGGAGCTGTCAGCGTGCCAGCTGATGGGCCCGGGCGGGTTGCCTTCATCCTCTCTGCGCTCGCGGGGCCGTAGCAGTAACCAACCGTCATTTTTGTGGCCTTGGCCTTGCGCGTGTATTGACGCGACCTCCATCTGGCGGATATTCCGATCATGAAGCTGCTGCGAAATATCATTTCCTCACTGACACCAGTGGGACTGCTGGCACTGCAGCTGTCATGCGGCGGCGGTGGCGACTCGTCAGGCCCCGGTCCCCTCGCGTCGAACATCACCGCGAATTCTTCCGTTGCATTTACGGCTCCGCCTGGTGCGCCAGTAACGGAACTTCCCTCCGTGCTCCTGTCGGATTCGAAGGGAGCACCAGTCGCGGGCGCGGTGGTGACATTCACCGTGACGGCCGGCGGAGGCACGGTCACCGGCGGAACGGCAACGAGCAATGCATCAGGCATCGCGACGGTTGGAGCGTGGACGCTCGGGACCGCGGCAGGTGCGAACACGCTTTCGGCGCAGTCCGGAAGCCTGCCCGCGGTGACATTTTCCGCGTGCGGAACCGGTACTCACGCCCTGGGCTCGACCCTCGACAGTCAGCTCTCGAGCTCGGACTGCCGGCTTTCCGACGGGAGCTTCGTGGACTTCTACGCTGTGACGATCCCGACTGGCGGCACCTACATATTCAACGAGACATCCGCTGTCTTCGACACCTACCTCGCCTTCCTCACATCGGCGAACGGGCTGGTTGGGATCAATGACGACTACCTGACTAACAGCACCGATTCCAGGCTCAAGGTCATCGTGCCTGCTGGCTCATATTTCATCGGGGCCAACGCCTTCGATCCGAACACGACCGGCACTTATTCGCTGACATCGGCAGCATCGACAGCCGAGGTGGCGAATTGCGAGGACGTGTTCGTAGTCCCCGGGATTACCACACCACAGAGTCTGGCGACAACGGACTGCTCCACCAACGGATTCTTTTCCGACGAATACGTGGTTTTCCTGAGTCCGGGGCAATCGGTAACCGTGGCGATGACGTCGACCACACTCGATTCGTATGTAGAGATTCGGTCCAACGGGAGTCCGGTCGTTCTTGCGTCCAACGACGACATCGATGGAACGACCAAGGATGCGCGCGTGACGTATGCCGTTCCAAACACCGGAACGTCGGTCGGAGGCTTTTTCATAATCGCCGCCGCGTCGCGAGTTGCGAGCGCCACAGGCGCTTACACGCTCAGCGTACAGTAGGATCGATCGGGCATCCGCCCGATCCTACTTCCTGCTCGCCCCCGAATCTGCCGAGAAGAACGGCGAACGAATAACCGGCCGATTCTGATCGTAGGAACGCCGCACAACGACCGAGAGCGTGCTATCGCGCCCGTACCAATTCTCGACGGCGGCCGAATCGAGCAGCTTGTAGCGGCGTGCGAGCTCCGATCGGTACCACTCGGCGCCAAGCAGTGGAAGGGTCACGATCGTTACGTCCTTGCGCGTCCCCTCGACCTGCTGAAGATACCAGAGCGGATATGTATCATTGTCTCCCATCGCCAGCAGAATCCCCGACGGCGGCACTTTCGCCAACATGTCCGACTCACCGATTCTCGCGCGTGCTTCGAACTCGTCCGTTCTGCGATCGACGGCCGTCCAGTTCAGCGCTGCCGGCGCGAACGGAAGCACCATCGCCAGGAGCCCAAACGGCGGTTTGAGCCGCCGGGAGAGACTGATCGCGCCAAACCCCGCCCACACTCCCCAGCAGATGAAAGCCCAGAAAAAGAAATAGTCTCTCTCTCGCGCTTCGTGCGGCGCACCTGCCGGAAGTAATCCCTCTCCGAACGATGGTCCCGCCTTCAGGTTGAGGTAAATCACGACGCCCAGCGTTGAAACGAGAAAGAGCAGCGCCATGGCGCGCCAGCTGCGCTTGTCCGCACTGCGATGCGCCAGAAATCCGATCAGCCCGACCAGCGCGTAGAGGATCGTAACGGATGTCCTCATCCAGTTTGGCGGCGCACCGGGTGCGAGGCTTTTTGCGAACTGCCAGTCGGCGTACTCGAAGACGTTCCCGAGCTGGAGGTAGAACGGAGCCTGGCGCGGCCACAGCGAAGGCACATCGTACTGCTGGCGGAAAATCACGCTCACCAGCGAGCTGAATGTCGAAGGATTACCCTGATTGATCGCGGGATCGTGGCGGGCGCGAATCAACATGAAAACCACGCATGTCATTCCCAGGACCGTCACGATGATCGATCCGCGCAGCAGCTTGGCGAACGAGTGCGCTTCTCGCCGGCCGTCGACGTAGCGCCTTCCCACCGGAACCGCGAAGTATCCATCGCCGGTGCTGAAGACGAGCAGGATCGCGCTGGGCACGACCAGCAGCGCCGTCAGATGAAGTGCCCACCCGAGTCCCGCGAGATAGGCCGCAAGGAGCGCCCACCGTGCATCGGAGTTCTCACCGGCTCGATCGGCCGCCCATAGAATCATGCAGCCGAAGAGCAGTGCGACCGCGTACACCTCGGTTTCGGTCGCGCTCAGCCACACGGTCGACATGAGTCCGGCCGCGAGGCCGGCGGCGGTCGCCGCGAATCCATCGGCCGTCCACCTGGTGAACAGATGGGTCAGAATGCCGCACCCAAAAGCGGTGCAAACAGCCGAGAGCAAATTGATCGACCGCGCGAACCCAAACACCGACGCGAACATCATGCTCCAAACCTTACCGATCAGGACATAGAGCGGAGTGCCTGGAGGGTGCGGAATGCCAAGTGAGTGGATGGCCGCCAGAAACTCGCCCGAGTCCCAGAGCGTGACGCCGGGGGCGAGGGTGAGCATGTAGACGAACAAAAGAAGTACGGCGGTAGTCCAACCCGGCGATGGGAATCGTCTTATCGGGATCGCCCCGGTGAAGGGTGTCGACTAGAAATTAATTCAGCGGCTCGTGAGTTGCCCGTAGACTCCCGGTTGACATTCTCGACATTGAAGCTCCGACGCCCTCCGGGAGGCACTACGTACGCTATCACTCACGCCTCAGCAGCGCTGGTTCTCAAGAAAAAGTATCCAAGAGTCGGGCTGTGGCCACTATTGATATCGGTTCAGCTCGTTGAACTCCTCTGGATCGTTTTCACCTACCTCGGCATCGAGCACTTTCGCGTTACACCCGATGCCGTGCATCTGGATTTCCTTCCGTATTCTCATTCTGTGGGTACGGGAGCGCTGCTCGCCGCGCTGGCGTGGTTCATGGGAAAGTCCGCGCGGCGCTCCAATCTCGGCGTTGCGATGGCGCTCGGTATCTTCTCGCACATCGTGCTGGACATAATCCACCACGAGCCCAACATCGCGCTGCTTCCAATGGCTCGGGGACCACAGATCGGACTGAATCTCCAGGGCTATCCGATTCTCGATTTCACTGTGGAGCTGGTATTCTGCATCGCCTGCTGGAAGATCTTCGGCGGGTCGAGGGGACTGCTCATCGGAATCGTGATTTTCAATCTGCTCAACATCCCGCTGATGTTCCCCTTCCCTGGGTCTCTCACCCCGATCGTGGAGCATCCGGCGATTCTGCCGACAATAATTCTGATTCAGATCCTGGCTAGCTGGCTGCTCGTCTGGTATTTGGGGAAGCGCACCATATTCCTCGATGAGCCTTTTCCCGGAACGTAGTCCGGATCAGTCCGCGAGAAGCTCTGACTCTTCTGGCGTGAGCGCCCATGCGGCGTCGAGCGCGAGTCGATTGGGGCGGACGCGGTGCACCCGAAAGATTCGCGCACCGGCGAAGAACGCGACGACATTGACTCCAACCGTCGTCATGTCCCGGTCGTCGTTCGAGATGAGCTGCGGAGCCATCGTCGTACCGCCGACCGCTGTCGTTGAGCCCCCAGTGTAACGAATGAGCTCGGCGATCACCCGCTTGCGCGAGGCGCCGACGAACACCGGATATCCGAGCGCCACTATCCGCGGCAGCTCCACCAGCGCGGCCAGCGAGTGGCCGGTTCGCTTGGAGAATCCGATGCCTGGATCGAGCGCGATGCGGCCGGGATGAATCCCCGCGCGTTGCACCGTCTGAACGCTCTCCTCCAGCTCGGCGACTATCTCGCCAACAGGATCCTTGCCATAGACAGCGTTTTCGTAGCTCGCCATGTCGGCGACCGTTCCACGCGAGTGCATCAACACGACGCTGCAACCGGCTTCCGCGCACACGCGCGGCATCTCTGGATCGAGCGACATCCCCGACACGTCGTTCACGATCGCTGCACCTTCGCCGAGAGCAGCGGTCGCGACTTCCGATTTAACGGTGTCGATGGAAATCGCCACATCACTCCAGCGGGACCGTATGGCACGAATCACTGGGAGCACGCGCTTCAATTCTTCGCGCGCCGATACTGGCTTTGCTCCGGGCCGGGTTGATTCCCCGCCGATGTCGATCGCATCGGCGCCCTCGGAGATCATCAGGCCCGCTTGCGCGATCGCGGCTTCGGTGGACAAAAAATTACCCCCGTCGCTGAAGCTGTCGGGGGTAACGTTGAGAATTCCGAAGATGGTTGGCCGCTGTGACTTGGACGGCCACGCGAATGTCACGCCGGGGCTACCTCCGGTCCTCCAAAGAGCGGCGGCTTCGACGGCTTGGGATGCAGAACCGGCGTCGCCAGCGCTGGCGCTGACGGCGGCGGACTGATCGGGCGCGGCGGCAGCGTCTCTCCGCGAGAGAGCGCAGCGACCTCGTCACCAGTCAGCGTCTCGCGATCCAGCAGAGCTGCGGCGACCACGTGAAGGAGATCCATGTTCTCGATGAGAACCGCCGTCGCACGGGCGTAAGCCTCCTTGATCACCCGCGATACTTCGGAATCCACGAGCTGCGCGGTGCGCTCCGAGACCTCGCGCCGAGTCTGCAGCTCGCGGCCGAGGAAGAGCTCCTGCTCGTTGTCGCCAACGAGTATCGGACCGATCTCGTCCGAAAGCCCCCACTGTGACACGTAACGGCGGGCGAGTCCCGTTGCCTGCTGGATGTCGCTGGCCGCGCCAGTGGTTACTCGATCGCGACCGAACACGAGCTCCTCGGCAACGCGACCACCGTACGCCTTGACGAGATTTGCCTCGAGCTGCTCTCTCGTGACAGAGACGCGGTCGTCTTCCGGCAGCGTCCACGCCACACCGAGCGTGCGTCCGCGCGGGACGATCGTGACTTTGTGGAGCGGATCGTTGCCCTTGACCTTGACCGCGCAGATTGCGTGGCCACCCTCGTGGTAGGCGGTGAGCTTCCGCTCTTCGTCCTTCATGACCATCGACTTCCGCTCAGCACCCATCATGACCTTGTCCTTCGCGTCCTCGAGGTCGGCCATGTAGACCTTCTCGTGGTTGCGACGGGCAGCAAGCAGGGCCCCTTCGTTTACGAGATTGGCGAGATCAGCTCCCGCCATTCCCGGGGTTCCGCGGGCGAGCGTCGTCACATCGACATCTTCGGCCATCGGCTTGTTGCGGATGTGGACGCGCAGAATTCCCTCACGTCCGCGCAGGTCCGGCAAATCGACAACGATCTGTCTGTCGAAACGGCCGGGACGCATCAACGCGGGATCCAGAACGTCAGGACGGTTGGTCGCGGCGATCAGAATCACGCCCTCGTTCGACTCGAAGCCGTCCATCTCGACCAGCAGCTGATTGAGTGTCTGCTCGCGCTCATCGTGGCCACCGCCAAGTCCCGCGCCTCGGTGGCGCCCCACCGCGTCGATCTCGTCGATGAAAATGATGCACGGCGCATGCGCCTTTCCCTGCTCGAACAGATCGCGCACGCGGCTCGCGCCGACGCCGACGAACATCTCCACGAAGTCGGAGCCCGACATCGAGAAGAAGGGCCGGCCGGCTTCACCAGCAACGGCGCGCGCAAGCAGCGTCTTACCGGTTCCCGGCGGACCAACGAGGAGCGCACCCTTGGGCAAACGTCCGCCGAGCTTGGTGAACTTCTGCGGGTCTTTCAGGAACTCGATGATCTCCTGGAGCTCTACCTTGGCTTCGTCCGCCCCGGCGACGTCATCGAACGTCACCTTTGGAGTGTCGCCTGTGAGCAGCTTGGCTTTGGATTTTCCGAAGCTGAACGCCTTGGCACCTCCCGCCTGCATCGAGCGGAACAGGAAGAACCAGATTCCGAAGATCAGGAGGTATGGGAAGAGGCTGATCAGGATCGTCGTGAACGACATCCGCGCATCTTCGGCCTGAATCTGTACGCCGTGATCGCGCAGCCGCGTGATCTCGTCGCTCGAATTCTCAGTCGGCAGCAGAACCTTGAACTTGGAGACAAGCCGACCCTTCACCGGAACCTTGTTCTTGAATTCTCCGGTGAGCAGCCGACCAGCCTGAATCGTCACCTTGTCGATGTTGTTCGCCTGGAGCTGCTGATCGTAGAGCGGCGTATATGGAATCTCGGGAGTCGCGTCGGCGCCCTTCCCCGAGAACTGGATGATCGCGACGGGCACGAGTATGACGAAAACCCAGAACGAGAGCTGCTTCGAGACCTTGCTCCAGTTCGTAGGCTTCTTGGGAGTCTTGTTGTTCGGCATTTGTATAGGCATTACTGCAGGCTCGCTATGTACGGCAAGTGGCGGAAGTTCTCCGCGTGATCCAACCCATATCCAACCAGAAATTCATTCGGCGCATCGAAACCAACGAACCTCGCGTCGTACTTCAGTCCAGCGGCGATCCGCTTGTGAAGCAGCGCACAGATTTCCAACGACCTCGGATTCCGCTCTTTAAGTATAGACATCAGACGATTCAATGTGCGGCCGGAATCAACGATATCTTCAACTAAAAGGATGTCTTTTCCTTCCAGCTCAGTTTCAGGATCATAGACCAGATTGACTGTCCCGCTCGATACCGTTCCGTCCCCATAACTGGCCGCAACCAGGAAATCGACTTGAAGCGGGCGGGTGATCTGCCGAACGAGGTCACTCAGGAAAATGAAGCTTCCCTTGAGCAAACCCAGCACCAAAAGATCGCCGTCCGGATACGCCGCCGTGATCTCTTTGCCGAGCTCGATGACTCGCTTTGCGATCGCGGGCTCATCGAACGCGATCCGCTTGACGACTCTTCCAGAAAGGCGGGGATCAGCTTTACCGTCGAGCGGTCTGATCGTACTGCTCATGCCAACGCCGCCCGAGGTTCGGTTCGCCACCGGCGCAGCAGCATGTGGTCGCGGCGCATGACGATTTCGATCCCTCCGGAGAGCTGAATTGACCCGCCTGTCATTCCCTTAATAGTAAACTCGGCGGCTCGCTGAGTTCCTCGCCGATCCATCACGACGCTTGCGCGTGCCGCCAGTGCGGGCCAAAGGACTCTCAACGATTCGGCATCGTAGCCTTTGAGACTGGACCGGCTGATTCGGAGGCCGCCGTCCTGCTCTGTTTCCGCGCCAACAGTGCCCGCAATATCCTCGAGCGACCGCCGCCAGATCGCCGCATTTCTGGCGAGCGAAAGCAGCTCGTCCGGAAATCGGGGATTTTGCCTGGTGATCGACGGCAGGATGTCGAGCCGGATTCGGTTGCGAAGGTGCTTGCGGTCACGGTTGGACGGGTCCTGGACGAAAACAACGCCCTTTTCATGGGCGTAGTTCGAGAGCGCTTCCCGGCCGATGTTCAGGAACGGGCGCACGACGTCGGATTCCGCGTACAGGCCCGCGAGGCCACGGGGTCCGGCGTCGCGGAGGATCCGCATGAACACGGTCTCCACCTGATCGTCGAGGTTGTGAGCGGTCACGACGCTTGCTTCGCGCTTCGCCGCGACTTGTTCGAGAAACTGCCAGCGCCCACGGCGCCACTCTTCTTCGCGCGTTCCGATCGTTGATGCGCGACCGGTGACGCAAACGAATCCGCAGCGGACGGCCTCACGTGCGACCAGGGCCGCGGCGCGGCCCGCGGCTTTTCCGGTGCCGTGATCAAAAGTGGCGACCATGACTCGCCGGCGCGTCCGCGTTGGAAGGCGCGAGGCCGCGGTAAGAAGCACCATCGAATCGAGACCACCCGAGACGGCGAGCACCGCAGGTCCACAATCGCCGAGCGCTGTCTCGACAGTGCGCTCTACGCCGGATGCTTCAACGCGGGCAGAAGTCATGATACTTTTAATTTACCTATTTACGGGGGAGTTTCGCTTGGAAACGCACGGCCCGCTCGGCACGCTGTGGGTATCACTCGGCCTGATCGCTTTTTACCTCGCGCTGATCTGGCTGAACTCCCTTCTCGGCATCTTCCTTACGCCGCTCTTCATGATTCCGGGAACCTGGCTGCTGGATTGGCGGAAGCGAAGAAAGGGTGAGCTGAAGGAACCGACCGATGCGGAGCGCAACCAGGGATAGAGCGCTGCGTACCGGACAGGATTGCGACTACCACGGATAGAGGGCCTGGTAGTAGGCGCGATTGCGAAGAATCGTGCGCACGTAGTCTCGCGTTTCCACGAATGGAATCCGCTCCGTAAAAACCTCCGGATCTGCCGCACCAGTTTTACTCGACCACTTCTCGACGCGCGACTCGCCCGCGTTGTACGCAGCCAAAACCTTGACTACTTCCGGGTATTTGTGCGCCAGGCCGCTCAGATGGGCGGTTCCAAGCTTGATGTTGACAGCCGGCTGGTAGAGGAGCTCCGGATCCCACGGGCCGATCCCTTTGCTGTCTGCGACGGTTTTTCCGACCGCCGGCATCAGCTGCATTAATCCTCTGGCTCCGGCGGGCGACGTGGCGAGCGGGTTGAAATTCGATTCCTGCCGGATGAGCGCCGCGACGAGAACGGGATCCAGACCGTTCTCTTTGCTGCTCGAGATCAGAGTCTCCCGCTCGAGCACGGGAAAATACAATCGGTAGTTCTCGGGACTGTGGCCGATCTCGTCGAGGGCGCGACGCCCGAGCGCGATCGAGCGCGAAGCCTGATCGGTTCCGGCAAGCGCGTGCGCCGTGGCGATCATTCGAGTTGTGTTTCCCATGGCATCGCGGAATAGCCGATCGTTCTCGAATCCAGCCTCGACATCCATTCCGACATCCTTCAAG
>Ga0193727_1000525_pt1 | contig 14935 bp, 15 predicted proteins | sample H2c2metaG_FD_143051 | JGI IMG/M metagenome (GOLD analysis project Ga0193727, IMG submission 143051) | Soil microbial communities from a riparian zone of the East river system, Colorado, United States - H2c2 | ecosystem: Environmental > Terrestrial > Soil > Riparian zone | place: USA: East River...
GATCGCTCGCGAGATCGAGGTCACGGAAGTCGGCGCCGTGACCGCCCGAGAGCGCCCCGATGTCGCGCTGGTCGGGCTCGGCCTCCATTCCGACCATGCTCTCGAGCTGATCTCGGAGATCGTCCGCGAGTCTTCTTGCCCGGTGATCGCGCTCCTGACGGCCAAGGATCCGAGCTACGTCCACGAAGCGGCCAAGCGCGGCGTCTTCGCCTACATCGTCGACAGCACCCCGGAGGATCTGCAAAGCGCGATCGACATCACGTTACAGCGTTTCACGGAGTACCACAGCTTGCAGGGCGCGTTCGGGCGCCGGGCGTTGATCGAACAGGCGAAAGGGATTCTGATGGCCCGCAATGCGGTGGACGCCGATCGAGCCTTCGAGATGCTGCGCGACCACTCACAGCACAACGGCCGCAAGCTGGTCGACGTGGCTCAGGCGATCGTCGATAGCCATCTTTTGTTGCTGCCGCTCGCCGCGCAGTCACCCTCGCCTCTCGAGCAGCCCGCTTAGCCCGGGCTGCCGCGTGCTCGCCTTGAGCGCCCCTTTGTTCGTTGCATGCATTAGACGCGCCTACCATGAGCGTCCAATACAGTGCTACCCTCGATTGTGCGAGCGCCTCATCGATCGGCGCAGTGCGCGCGGACCACAAAGACCGGCATCCGCAGGCAGAAGGTCCACCCCCAGCGAAGCGGGTAGGAGTAGTTACCCGGCCGACCGACGCTCGGTCGACGTGCGAGCTTCGAACCGGAAGGATTTGCTGGTGGAGGCGTCGTGACAAGCAACCTGATCGTCCTCAGCCTGGGTGCGGGCCTGGCCGTCGGCGCCCTCGCAACCTGGCTCGTCGTTCGCCTGCGTCCGGCGCGAGGCACCAAGGGAAGACGCTGGTAGAGACGACGGAAACCGCGGACGTCTTCTCTCGGATCTGGGATGTCTACGACGCCGGCGACCTCCTCGCGACGTGTGCCTGGTGCGGACGGGTGCGGCTCGACGACAAGTGGCTACTACCACCGCGCGCTGCGCTCGATGCGATCGATGGGGAGAACGTGCTCTCGCATTCCATCTGCGACGGATGCGCAGCCGGGCAACAGAGCGCACCCGATCCGAACGGGATCGCGTCGACAACGAGCAAGCAGTAGCGGCGCGACTCAGCCCTTTCCCAGGAGGGCTCGGTCGAAGAAGCCGACCACGCGCCGTTCGTATTCCTTCGGCCGGGCGACGATGCCGCCGGTGTGGGAGGCCTCGGGGATCTCCCAGCTCTGCTTCGGTTGTCCTGCAGCTCCGTAGTACTTCGGGTTTAGCTGCTTCTCCTCGCCGTCGACCCCATGGGTCGAGTAGATGAAGAAGACCGAGCGCGGGGCGATCCGCCCGACCAGGTCCTTGAGGTTCGGAGGCGGTGCCTGGTTCGAGAAGAGTGCCGTGCCCGCCGTCAGCACCGCGTAGGTCGGCACGTCGAACCAGGCCTTCTTCTCGATGACCTCCCGGACAGAGCGAGAGCCCGCGCCTTCGGACACGACCGCCTTCAGGTCGTTCGATTCGGCGGCGGCCTGCAGCATCATCTCCCCGCCGACGGAGAGCCCGATGCCGCCGATCCGGCTTCGATCGACGTCGGGACGACGCTGAAGGAACGCCGCCGCCGCCGCGATGTCCTTGTCGAGCGCCCAACCGTACGCGTTCGGCTCGCCGTCGCTCTCCCCCTCACCGCGGCGGTCGAAGAGCAACACGCCGTACCCGTGCCGCACGAGGATGCGGGCGTGCTTCTGAGGTCCCGCTCTGCCGGGGAAGGCAATGACCGCCGCACGGTTCCTCGAAGGGACGTACCACCCGTGGAGCGTGAGCCCGTCGCTCGTCGTGAACGACACCTGCTGGTAGGGCACACCGAGCCTCGCCGCCGGCACGGCGGCCCGCGTCACGTGGGTGAAGCCGTACGAGAGAAAGAAGGGAAGCACGAGTATCCATCCCGCAAGGACGGTTCCAGCCGTCAGCAACAGCCGGCGAAGGTAGCGCCACCAGAAGTTGTCGTCTCTCCGGCGACTCGTCCAGAGAGTCGCTGCACCCACAGACACGAGGAGGAGGCCTGCGCCGAGTGCGACGAAGCCCGTGTAGTCGTCGCCTGAGGGGCCGACCTTCAGCGAGTAGTAGACGGCTTCGGAGGCCCCGACGACGATGCCGAAGGCCCCGAGGAAAATGGCGATCGCGGCTCGGGAGCCGGCACGGAGGCGGCCGTACACCGATGCACACAAGAGGAGCACGGCCAGCGGCACGAGGCCGCTCACCAGATGGTCGCCGGCCGACATGCCGGGCTGCGGTTGTAGGAAGTTGTCGTCGACGATGTGAACCGCGATCAGCGCAAGGGCAGCCGGCACAGGGACCGACTCTCGCGCGCAGGCCCGGGCCAGCCGGCCGAGCCCGACGCCCCTCCGGATGGAACGACCGGAGGGGCGTACGGATCCGTCGGCGACGGTCACTCGTACTGCAGCGCCTTGAGGACGTTCAGGCGTGCAGCACGGCGTGCCGGAAGAATCGCCGCAAGCATTCCCGCCAGGATCGTCGCAAGCACGAAGATCCCGATCGTGCTCCACGGGATGGTGAGGACGATCCCCTGGTCGGAGAGTGCCTGGGTCGTGAGGATGGCAAGGAAGACGCCCACCACGATTCCGAGCGCGCCTCCGATCAACGCGGTGACGATGCTCTCGTAACGGATCATCCGGCGCACCTGCCTGCGGGTCATCCCCACAGCTCGCAGCATCCCGATCTCGCGTGTCCGTTCGAAGACCGAGAGCACGAGTGTGTTCACCACGCCGAACAGACTGATGATCACGGAGAGGCCGAGCAGTCCGTAGAGGAGGTTCAGGAGCTTGTTGATGTCGTCCTCCTGCGTCTTCTTGAACTGCGCGGCAGTCTGGATCTTCGAGTCGGGGAACGAGTTCAGCGAGATGTTCAGACGCGACGTGTTTGCGTCGCTCACGCCTCCCTTCATGTTGATCAGCGTCATGAAGTTCTGCGGTTTCGAGTAGTTGGCGTCGAAGGTCGCCGTGGACATCGTCACAGGACCGAAGGGCGAGCCACCCTTCGGTGGATCGAAGATGCCCTTCAGGCGGAGGTGGAGAGTCTGTCCGGTCGGCGTTCCGACTGCGATCGGCGAACCGATTGTCAGGTGATGCTTCTTCGCATAGTCCTTGTCCGTGAAAGCGCCGTCCTTGCCGAGCGTGGCGGGCACGTCTGTGCCGCCTTCGAGCCAGTCGATTCGCACCGTCTGCGCGAGGTTCGGCGAGACCGCGGTGACCTGGACGTTCTTGTCGAAGACCCGGGCGTCCCCACCACGGATCGGGGAGACCGCGGTGACGCCGGGCGTCAGCGCGGCGGCGTCGTCGGCCTGCTTGACGAAGGGATCGAAGCCGTTCGAGGCCGTCAGTGCATAGTCGGCCACGAAGAGCTTGTCGACCGCGTCTCCGAATGACGAGCGAAGACCGGAGCCCAGGATCGCCACGAAGGTGATCAAGGCGAGCCCGATCATCAGAGCAGACGCCGTAGAGGCCGTCCGGCTCGGGTTGCGGAGCGCGTTCTCACGCGCAAGCCGGCCGGCGGTGCCGCCGATCCGCGCGCCCGGCCAGCCGAGCACCATTGCGAGCGGCCGAACGGCCCGCTTTGCGTTCAGCGATACGCCGATGAACAGGATCAGCACGCCGACTCCGAGCGCCACCAGCCGGGTTGCAGTCGGACCGGATCCGAAGACCCCGTAGACGAGCAGCACGATCCCGAGCGCAAGGGTGACAACCGACGCAACGGCACCGAGACGCCTGTGCTTGGAGGGCGGCAATGTCGCGCCCTCGCGCACCGCTGCAATCGGCGGAACGCGCGTTGCCTTGATCGCCGGACGGAGGCTCGCGAGGAGCGTGACGATGACGCCGGCGAGGATGCTGACGACGATCGTCCGGGTGGCGACGACGGTCCCTCCTGCGGGGAACTCGACACCGAGTGCCTTGAAGAGCGCGTTGAGGCCCTTCGCAAGACCCAGTCCGAGCACCAGCCCGAGAATGGACGCGACGACTCCGACGACGAACGCTTCGAGCATCACCACCCTGAGAACCTGACGTCTCGAACCACCGATCGTCCGCAGCGTGGCGAACTCACGTACACGCTGCGCGATGGTGATCGAGAGCGTGTTGGCGATGACGAAGCTGCCGACGAACAGAGCGATGAACCCGAAGCCGAGCAGGAACTTCTGCACGACGCCGGTCGACTTGTTGATGTCGTCGACTGCGGAGGTTCTCTTGGCCTGCGAGGTTTCGACCTTGGCCGTCGGCGGGAGCAGCGGCTTGATTGCCGACGCGAGCTGGTCAGGCGCGACGCCTTTGCTCGCCGCGACCTGAATTTCGTCCAGCTTGCCCAGCTTGTGGAACAGCTGCTGAGCCGTGGGCAGATCGAAGATTGCGATCGTGGCTCCGCCGATCGACGAAACCGACGCGAACTTTGCGACACCCGTGATCGCGAACGAGCGAAGCCCGTCGACCGTCGAGACGCCGATGCTGTCACCGACTGCGAAGTGCTTCGTCGTCGCGGTGTTCTTGTCGATCGCGATCTGGCCGTTGCCGACGGGCCACTTGCCGGTCGAGAGCGTCAGCGGGTTGAACCGCTGGTCTCCGGCGGCGTCGACGCTGTAGGCAATCGGAGGCGAGCCGCCACTGGCGATGATCTTGCCGTCCCTGCCCACGAGATGGGCCTCGTCGGTGATCACACCCGCAGCGGAGCCTGTTTGAGGCAGCTGTCGCACGCTGGTCAGCACCGAATCGGGGAAGGCCGGCGTTTGCTGGGTGTTGCTGTTCGTGTTCTTGAATGCGACCTTGCCACTGATGACGGCGTCCGAGTTCTCGTAGGACTTGTCGACGATCGACGTGAACGCGCTCGTGATCGTGTCGGTGAGGATGTAGGTGCCGCTGATCATCGCGACGCCGAGGATGATCGCGAGTGCGGTCAAGACGGTGCGTAGCTTTCGTCCGAGCAGTCCCTTGATCGCTACGCCGGTCATCGTGAGAGCTCTTCCATCACCGCGATGACCTCGCTCGCATCGGACGGGCCGACGTCTCTGACGATCTTCCCATCGGCGAGGAACAGGATCCGGTCGGCAATCGCGGCAGCACGGGCATCGTGCGTCACCATCACCGTCGTCTGGCCGTAGCCGTCGACCGAGTCGCGCATCAGCTCGAGAATCTCGGCGCTTGTCCTCGAGTCGAGATTCCCTGTCGGCTCGTCGGCGAAGACGATCGTCGGCTTGCTCACGAGAGCGCGCCCGATGGCGACTCGCTGCTGCTGTCCTCCGGAGAGCTCCGAGGGACGATGCGTCCGGCGGTCCTGGAGCCCGATCTTCTTCATCAGTTCGGCAACCCAGGCCTTGTCGGGCTTCTCACCGGCGATCGAAAGCGGCAGGAGGACGTTTTCCTCGGCGTTCAACATCGGCAGCAGGTTGAAGAACTGGAAGATGAAGCCGATGTGCTCACGCCGCAGCTTCGTCAGATCCGTGTCGTTCAGATCGGTGAGGCCCGTGCCCGCGATCGAGACCTCTCCTCCCGTCGGCTTGTCCAGACCCGCGAGGATGTGCATCAGGGTGGACTTGCCGGAGCCGGACGGCCCCATGACTGCGGTGAGGTTTCCGGTCGACACGTCGAGCGAGACTCCCCGGAGAGCGTCGACCGCGGTCTCCCCTTCGCCATATCGGCGGGTGAGGCCCTGGGCGGTGACCACCGGCCCCCGGTGAGTGACGTCGACGGTCGCTGGAACGGGAATCGCAACTGTTGCCATGATCAGCTCCTTCTCTTGTCAGCTTGATGGGTGGCTCTGCGTTCGGCCTCGACCTTCAGGTGGCGAAGGCCGTTGGCGAACGCGACGTCGAGCCTCTGCTGGAGCAAGCCGCGGAAGATGCGAACGACGAGCCCATCGTAGGACTCCTCGCTCTTGACGAACGTGTTGCCGCCGCGAGCCTCGAGCACGTGAACGTGGATCGCCTTGATGCCGAACGTCGAGCCGGTCCAGGCGAGCACGCGAGGGCGATCCACGCGCTGGAGGGTCGTCATGGGATCGAGACCTCGTCGACGCGGCTCGCCCGTGTGCGTTCGGCGACGTATCGCGGCAGCAGCCGCAATGCATCTAGATCCGTCGCTGCCTCGACGATCCACCAGATCTCGTGGCCGCCGGCAAGGCACGACGCGACTGTCGTCCGGCGCCGAAGCGAGCTCGTGTGGCCCCTGAACGACGCGTAGACGACGCCGCACTCATGCGGCTCATGCTGGTGTTGAAGCAGAAAACGGAACATGGAGTCAATCTCGCGCCGAAAGCGGTTTCGGACATCGGGCGGCACCCTGATCCCGCACCCTGATTTCTCGTTTCTCCAGCCCTGACGTATCCTCGACGTAGAGGGAGGCGCACGTGGGCGTGATCGCTGAGCGGATCGTTGGCCGTGCCGCGGAGCTCGAGGCAGTCGATCGAGGCTTGGCGCAACTCAGGGACGGCCGCCCTGCATTGCTCGAGGTCGTCGGCGAGCCCGGCATCGGGAAGACTCGCCTCCTGGCTGAGCTTGGCGCTCGCGCCGACGCGCTCGGGCACCTCGTGCTCAGCGGCTCCGCGTCCGAGCTCGAGCGAGACCTGCCGTTCTCCGTGTTCGTGGATGCGCTCGACGAGTACGTCGAAAGCCTCGAGCCGGGCGAGATCGATCGTTTGTCCGGCGAGACCCTGGGCGAGCTCGCGACGGTTCTTCCTTCACTGTCGGATCACGGCCTCGCCCAGAGAGCTGCGGTTCAACAGGAACGCTTCCGGAGCCACCGAGCCGTGCGAGAGCTTCTCGACCTGCTCGCTACGCCGCAACCGCTCGTCCTCCTGCTGGACGACCTGCACTGGTCTGACCCCGGCTCGATCGAGCTGTTGAGCGCTCTTTTGCGCCGGCCTTCGTCCGGCGCAGTGCTGCTCGCGTTCGCGTTGCGGCCGCGTCAGGTCCCGGAACGGCTGCTCTCGCCGCGCGAGCGCGCGCATCGAAGCGGCACGCTCACTCGGCTGGAGCTCGAAGCGCTGACGCGCGCGGAAGCCGGCGAGCTTCTACGCGCGCCTGAGGAGACATGGCTCACTGGCCTGTATGAGGAGAGCGGCGGCAACCCGTTTTATCTCCAGCAGCTGGCACGCCGGGGTCAGCAAGGTGGCCGGGCGGGCGGCCGAGACCTCGCGCTCGGCGGCGTCGACGTCCCGTCTGCCGTCGCCGCGGCGCTCGGCGAAGAGCTGGCACTTCTCTCCGACGCGGCGAGGCGTGGGCTCGACGCTGCCGCGGTTGCAGGTGACCCGTTCGAGTCGGAGTTGGCTGCGGCCGCAGCAGAGGTCACGGACGTCGAGCTGCTCGCGATGCTCGACGAGTTGCTTGCGCTCGACCTGACTCGGCCGACGGACGTGCCTCGGAGGTTCCGCTTCCGCCATCCGCTCGTGCGGCGTGTCGTCTACGAGTCGACTCCCGCGGGATGGAGAATCGGCGCGCACGAGCGCTGCGCCCAGGCACTTGCCGCGCGCGGCGCGCCTCCCGCGATGCGGGCACACCACGTCGAGTGGTCCGCGCGGCACGGAGACCTCGACGCGGTGGCGACGCTTCGTGAGGCCGGCGAGGCCGCGCAGCAGCGCACGCCGGAGAGCGCAGCGCGCTGGTTCGGTGCCGCCCTTCGGCTGCTCCCGAGCACGAGCTCGTCGGACGATCGCGTCGAGCTGCTCCTCGCACAGGCCGGAGCGCTCGCTGCGGCGGGACGCTTTGCGGAGAGCCACTCGGCGCTCGTCGACACGATGAAAATCCTGCCGTCCGACGCCACGGTGATGCGGGCGCGGCTCACGGCGCGGTGCGCACGTCTCGAGCATCTCCTGCTGCGGCGCGTCGAAGCGCGCATACGGCTCGAGCGCGCCTTGGCCGAGGTCCACGATCGCGACTCGCCCGAGGCGGTGTCTCTCATGCTGGCGCTCGCGGTCGAAGGCTATTACGACATGGAGCCCGAGGCCCTGTACACGTGGGCAGGCCGCGCGCTCGACGCGAAGAACCTTGCGCCGGTAGGCCTCCGCGCGGAGGCGCTCGCGCTTCGAGCGAACGGGGCAGTGCTCGTGGGTCGTGGGGCGGAGGCCGTCGCTCTACTCGACGAGGCCGAGGCCTTGGTCGACGGTCTCGAGGATCACGAGCTCGAGTCGCATCTCGATGCGCTGGCGCATGTCGGAACCGCGGAGTTCTACTTTCCGCGCTTCGCGGCCGCCGTGGAACACGTCGAGCGCGCGCTGAGGATTGGGCGCGCGACGGGTCAAGCAGACCTGTTCCCCAGCCTCTACCCGGTGCTAGCTACGGCGCTCGGAAGGCTTGGCCGCATCACGGAGGCGATCGACGTGGCCGACACGGCGCTCGAGGTTGCACGGCTGCTCGACAACACCCATCAGGTCGCGTGGGGGCTCGTCAACCGATCGAATATCGCGCTCGTCGCAGGCGACCTCGACTTCGCTCTTTCCGGCTCCGAGGAAGCCATGGAGCTGGCTAAGAAGCTCGACGGCGCCTTGATCTCGGTCGCGTCGGCCTACGCCCGCGGACGCGCGCTCTTCGCGGCCGGTGACGGAGCGGCAGCAGCGGAGCTGCTGGAGCGCGCAGCGGGAGGACCGTCGCTCCCGCGGCAGCCGGTTACATCGCGTATTCCCAGCCTGCAGATTCTTGCGCGCTGCTACCTGAGCGTCGGTCGAACGGCGGATGCAGAGCGCGCTGTGCGCGGCGCTGCGGAGCTGGCCGAACAGATTGGCCTGCCTCTCGCCGTCGCCTACAGCGACGTTGCAAGCGCATACGTAGCACTCGAGCTGGGGGACTACGGGGAAGCAGTCAGTTTGGCGCTCGGGGCGGTTGCAACGTTTGACAGCCTGGACGACGTCTACAGCGCTACCACAACCCGTGCCCTCGCGGGACGTGCTCTTGCAGCGGACGGCCGGCGGGACGACGCAGCCCGCGAGCTCGCGCGCGCCGCTGCGATCTTCGAGTCATGGGGAGCCCTCCGGTATCGGGATGAGGCTGAGCGCGAGCTGCGGAAGCTCGGACGCCGCCTCCATCGTCGAACTGCGCCCGGTGAGGGCGACGGTCTCGGCTCTCTCACGAAGCGAGAGCTGGAGGTGGCAACGCTGGTGAGTCACGGAAAGTCGAACCCCGAGATCGCGGCGGAGTTGTTCCTCAGTCACAAGACCGTGGAGTCACACATCCGTAACATCTTCCACAAGCTGGACGTGTCGTCCCGGATCCACGTAGCGCTGGCCGTCGATCGTGCGTCTCTCGAAGAAGCAGAACCGATCGATGGGTAACGTCCGTGTAATCGCGCCTGCGCGTCGGCGATAGACACCTTGACCTGATGTTTCCGCGCTCGCGACGAATTGTGCGGTCCGAAGTCGCCGGCGGACATCCGAACGAGCTCGAGCGCGATCGCAACGACGTACGCGGTCGCGACGAAGCTCCGCACGAACCAGCCCTTCAGCCGGCCATCCGGAAATGCCAGAAAGACGTGCAGGAAGAGAACCGGGGGCACCAGGTCGAGCACCTGCCCAAGGTGTGCAAGACGTCTCGGCTCGACCAGACCAGCGTCGAAAGGAAGTTGACGAACCCGGCGACGATCAGCAACGGGCCGAAACGGTTCGCCGGCCTTCGCCACCACGCAACGAGACCGCACACCACGTAGGAGATCGTGATCCACGCGGTCAGCGCTGCTATGAGGAGCGGCTCACCAAGGGTGCCGCTGACGTCTTCGCTCAGGAGCGCAAGCGTGAAGGACGTGGCTGCAGCAGCCAATCCGAGCAGGACGAGCGCCCAACGAGCCGGGACCGGAGGTGGGCCGCGGGCAGCGCCCGCGTCTGCAATGGACGCAAGACCCGAAGCGGCCATTTCCCACCGTCCTTTCCTCACCTGCCGTCTTCGGGACGGAACCTTCCAGGCGCGTCCGCTCAGCGGAGCAGCGCAAAACGGGCAGGGATGAAAGGAGGCGTCTCGCTCCAGGATACCTCCGCGCTAGGCCGACTCCAACCCCGCTCGATCCACCTGTGGCCCGCCCGACAAGTGGGGGCAGGCCGTAGAGACGCAGCAGGCCGCCTCGTCGAGACTGGCCCCATGAAGAAGCGACTCCTCATCTCCGCTCTCGTGTTCGCCGCGTTGCTGCTCGCGCTCTACGGCGTGATGTTCGGAACCGGGGCCAAGTAATGCTCCCTCTGATGCTCGCAGTCCCGCTGGCTCTGCTCCCGTTCGTAACCCTTCTTACCACGCTCCGCCGCATGGCCACCGCTTCGGCTGCCTGAGAGCCGATCGTCCCGGCTTAGTAGCCGCTAAAGCGGTCCGGGTGGATCGACTCTTCCGGGACGCCCACGGCGCGCAGCGTCTCCTCGACACCCTCGACCATCGGCGGCGGCCCGGCGACGAGGTACTCGAACGAGCCGAGGTCGCTGCCAAGATGCTCGTGCAGCAGATCGGCTCCGATCCGTCTCGTTTCCCCATCCCAGTCAGGATCGTCCGTCATCGTCAGAACGACGCGAAGGTTCTCCTTCTGCTCGAGCTCTGCGAGCTCGTCGAGAAACGCCGACGAGGCACGGTCGCGATTCGAGTAGATGAGCGTCACACGATAAGGAAGCTGCTCCTCGGCGATGTAGCGCAGCATGCACCGGAAGACGGTGATGCCGATCCCGCCGGCGATGAAGACATATGGACGATCGGTGTCCTCGGGAAGCAGGAAGTTTCCCTTCGGCTGCTCCACGTCGACCTCGGTTCCGACGGGGAGCTCTGCGAGCGAGCGCTTGAAGGCGCTGTCGCGGAGGCGGGTACAGAGGCCCAGGACTCCACGCTCGTTCGGAGAGGTGACGACGGATATGTGTCGGCGCGGGCCCTTCTCGTCGTCATAGGGCGGATCGAGCAGCGTCACCCAGAAGTACTGACCGGCGCGAAAGTCGACCTCGGCCCCGAGCAGGTCGAACACCACGAGCAACGTGCCTTTGGCGACCTCACGCTTCTCCTTGATCTTCGCGCGCACCGATCGAAGTATCGCTGTTCGGGGGATGAGGAGGGCCGTAGGCGGTGCTACCCTCACCAACGCCGTGTCGAGCAACCTAATTGTCTTCGCCGTGGGCACCCTTCTCGGCCTTGCCGCCCTCGTGGTCTGGCTCGTGTTGCGGCTCCGGCCGGCCAAAGGCACGAAAGGCAGGCGCTGGTAAGCGGGATCGCCGGCTAGGTGTCGCGGCGGACGAGCAGGATCGACGCGATTACGAGCGCAGCGGCTGCGTAGCCACAGAGAAGCGCGAAGCCCACCCAGGGACGCAGGTGATTCCCCGGGGTGATCGACATGATCGCCTGCCCCGCAGCCAGCGGCAGATAAGGCGAGGCCGCGTTGTTCCAGCTGGTCGGCAAGACGTTCATCAGCGGAGGCAGCACGAACATGATCCCGGCGAACGTCGCGATGCCGCCGGCCGTGTTCCGGACGATCGCGCCCAGTCCCAGGCCAAACAGGCCGACGACGGTGAGATAGAGCGCCGCACCGATCACGGCGCGTGCGACACCCGGATGCGAGAAGGCAATGTTGATGTGCCGTCCCTTGAAGATGGATTCGCCGACGAGGAATGCGATCAGCGTGGCCGGGATCGTCAGCGCGAGCGTCACGAGGCCGTAGACGATCGCCTTGGCCCACAAGACAGGTAGACGTCGCGGAACCGCGGTCATCGAGGCGCGGATCATCCCCGTGGAGTACTCGGCGGTGATCACGAGGACGCCGAGAACTCCGAGCGCAAGCTGCGCAAGCTGGACCCCGGCGAGGTTGACCTCGAGCGGATGGAAGTCGGCGCGGTCGGCGGCGCTCATGTGCGGCCAGTGATGCGAGACGACGGCACACGCGAGCGCGGCAATCCCGATCGTGAACACCACGGCGGCCGCGAGCGACCAGCGTGTGGAGCGGACCGACCGAAGCTTCGTCCATTCCGACAGGCAGACCCTCAGCTGGGTCACCTTGCCGGTGTGCGGCAGGCGGGGCAGTGCTGTGGTCGTCGCGACGCTGCTCACGCTGCGGCCTCCTCTTTCTCGGGGACGGACGGAAGCGCCTTGAACTCGATGTCGTCCCGCGTCAACGTCATGAATGCTTCTTCGAGTGAAGCTTGCTGCGGCGTCAGCTCGTGCAACGGGATCCCACTCGCCGCCGCGGCGTCGCCGATCTCGGCCGCCGTCAGTCCCGTCACCTCGAGCAGACCCCGCTCGTCGACGAGCGTGGCCGTCACCCCCGGGCCGTCCAGGCGCTCGCGCAGTTCGGTGGCCTGCGGCGATCGCACGTGAACGACTTTGCCCGACGCCTGTCGCACGAACTCGTCGACGCTGATGTCGGTGATCAGACGCCCACGCCCGATCACGATCACTTGATCCGCCGTCAGCGCCATCTCGCTCATCAGGTGCGAAGAGACGAACACCGTCCGGCCCTCCGCAGCCAGGCTCCTGAGGAGGTTCCGGATCCAGTGGATGCCTTCCGGGTCGAGGCCGTTGACCGGCTCGTCGAGGATCAACGTCTCGGGATCACCGAGCAACGCGCTGGCAATTCCGAGCCGCTGCCCCATGCCAAGCGAGAACTGGCCGGCGCGCTTGTGCGCCACTTCGCGCAGACCAACCAGATCGATCAGGTCGTCCACGCGGCGTCGCGGGATGCCGTGGGTCTGGGCCAGAGCGAGCAGATGGTTGTACGCAGAACGACCGCTGTGAACGGAGCGGGCCTCCAGGAGGGCGCCGACCTCGTGCAGCGGCGCTGCATGATCGCGGTAGTGCTTGCCGTTCACCTTCGCGTCGCCGGCTGTCGGCGCGTCGAGCCCGAGCATCAATCTGATCGTCGTCGACTTCCCCGACCCGTTCGGGCCCAGGAAACCGGTGACGACGCCGGGCCGCACCGTGAACGTCAGATCGTCCACGGCGCGCTTGTCGCCGTAATCCTTGGAGAGATTGCGCGCTTCGATCAAGCCGCTAAAAACGTAGCCGTGCGAGGCGTCACGCCAGCACCACATGAGAATCGGTTAACGCAACGGCAACATTGGCTGAACAGAGTCCGGGGCCAGTCCCGACGCGATACTGGCGGCATGGATCGCTCCACCGAGGGGCTGCGGCCCGCCGAAGCCTTCGAGGGCCGGATCGTACGCGTCGAGCCGATCGCGGAACGTCACCGCGAAGGTCTGCGGGAGGCGGCCGAGCAGGAGCCGCAGATTCACCGCTACACGGGCATGTATTCCGTGGGGTTCGATCGCTGGTTCGACGATGCGCTCGGAAGCGCAACGGAGGTGCCGTTCGTCGTCCACGTGAATGGACGACCCGTCGGCTCGACGCGCTACCTGAACATCGAGCCCTTCCATGGCCGCGCCGAGATCGGCTGGACCTGGCTCCAGCGCCCTCAGTGGGGAACGGGGGCGAACATCGAGACGAAGTACCTCTTGCTCCGAAACGCCTTCGAAACCTGGGGTGCCATGCGCGTCGAGTTCAAGACAGACGCCCGCAATCTCCGCGTTCGGGGGGCGCTCCTCGGCATCGGCGCGACCTTCGAAGGGATCTTCCGCAAGCACATGGTGCTCCCCGACTCGATCCGCGACTCCGCCTGGTACGCCATCGTCGACGATGACTGGACCCGGGTGAAAGGGCTGCTCGAGCGGAAGATCGAGGAGCACGCGTCCCTGGGCCCCTAGGGCTCCCCGCGCCGTCTCCCACCAGCTTTGGCAACACCCCGTGGTCTTTGGGTAACCCCCTTTGTCGGGGTGCGCGCCCACGGCCGGCGTACCGACATCAATCTCGGCGAGCTAACTGGTTCCCGAGGAGGCCGGCGTGCCCGGACGGGAGCCTTTGAAGAAGGGACTGAAAAATGCGGATACTTAAAAAGGGCAGCAAAAAGACGCGGGTGATCGTCATTCTCGCGCTGGTGATTGCAGGTTCAGTCATCGGCGTCGCGATCGCAGCGTGGACGACAGGCGGCAGCGGCTCCGGCCAGGCCTCGGCAGGCACGGCAGCCTCGATGACGATTTCGGCCGGAACGCCGAGCACGAACCTCTATCCGACCGCGTCGGCCGATGTCGCCGCCGTGGTCAGCAATCCGAATCCGTACAAGGTGCACGTCAGCTCTGTTTCGCTCGGAGCGGTCACCGTCGACGGTGGGCACAGCGCCTGCAACACCGGCGCCAGCGTCAGCGTCACCTCACCACAGACCAACAGTGGCGCGGGCTGGGATGTCCCCGCCAAGAGCGGAGCCGTGAACGGCAGCTTGAACCTCGACCTCGCGAACGCGATCTCGATGGACAATGCCGCGAACGACTCCTGCCAGGGCGCGACGTTCACGGTAGCGCTGACAGCTACGGGCGCGAGCACGCCGTAGAGCTCGGTACGCGCCGCTCGACTCGTCGTCGAAGTGCCGGACGATGGCAAGCGGTTTCGAACTCGGTAGCAGGGCCAGCCGGTTGACCGCGCTGGCCCTGCTGACCTTCGTCGTCTGCATTCCGGCGGCCGTCGTCGCTGCAAGGGCTCCGGCCGGCTGGCAGGTCGCGACTGCAAGCAGTCGCGGGACGGGCTCGCTGCGGATCAGGAGCAACCGCATCAGCAACCTCTATCCAGGCGCCAAGAGAAAACTCACCTTGACCATTCACAACACTTCCAAGCACGCAGTCCGGGTTCGCGCTCTGCGCGTTCGTGATCTCGGAACGACGAAGCGCGGCTGCGGCCCCACTCGGCGCAATCTGAGGATCCGCAGGCAGAAGCCTCGCGCGTTCCGCCTCCGATCAGGCGGCAGCCGCCGAGTCGTCTTCCTGCTCACGATGCCGAACACGGTTGCGGACGCGTGCCAGGGAGCTGTCTTCGACCTTCGCTACAAGGCCCTCCTGGAAGCGAGCGCACGATGAAGCCACGGCGAATCTCTGTCATTG
>Ga0193727_1000526_pt1 | contig 14933 bp, 15 predicted proteins | sample H2c2metaG_FD_143051 | JGI IMG/M metagenome (GOLD analysis project Ga0193727, IMG submission 143051) | Soil microbial communities from a riparian zone of the East river system, Colorado, United States - H2c2 | ecosystem: Environmental > Terrestrial > Soil > Riparian zone | place: USA: East River...
TACGCGAACCTGACGGCACGGCAGTTCTCCCACGGACCGAACGTCGACTTCTGGCTCCTCGGACTGCAGATCCTCGGCATCGCGTCGCTCGCCGCCGGCTTCAACTTCATCGTGACGATCCTGAACATGCGGGCGCCAGGCATGAGGCTGATGCGGCTCCCCGCATTCTCGTGGATGACGTTGATCACGCAGTTCCTCGTGATCACGGCATTCCCCGTGATCACCGTCGCGCTTGTGCTCCTCATGTTCGACCGGTTCTTCGGCACCCATTTCTTCGTGCCGGCGGGCGGCGGCGACCCGATCCTGTGGCAGCCCTTGTTCTGGCTCTTCGGGCACCCCGAGGTCTACATCCTGATCCTGCCGGCGATGGGCATCGTGTCCGAGGTGCTCCCCACATTCTCGCGTAAGCCGCTGTTCGGGTATACGGTCGTCGTGTATTCGGGCGTTTTGATCGGCTTCATGGGGTGGGGCGTGTGGAGCCACCACATGTTCTCCGTCGGCCTCGGGCCGATCGCCGATTCGGTTTTCTCGGCGACCACCATGCTGATCGCCGTGCCCACGGGTGTGAAGATCTTCAACTGGATCGGCACCATGTGGGGCGGCCAGCTCCGCTTCACCACGGCGATGCTGTTCGCGGTCGGGTTCATCGGCATGTTCATCATCGGTGGGTTGTCGGGCGTGACACACGCCTCACCGCCCGCAGACCTGCAACAGACCGACACGTACTACGTCGTGGCGCACATTCACTACGTCTTGTTCGGCGGCACGATGCTCGGCTTGTTCGCCGGGATGTACTACTGGTGGCCCAAGATGACGGGTCGGAAACTGTCCGAGACCCTCGGCAAGTGGCACTTCTGGCTGACGTTCGTGGGCATGAACCTGGCGTTCTTCCCAATGCACTTCAGCGGACTGCTCGGCATGCCGCGCCGCATCTACACGTACGGGCCGGAGCTGGGCGTCACGCGATTGAACCAGGTCTCGACCGCCGGCGCGTTCCTGATCGGCGTCGCCGTGCTCGTGTTCCTGGTGAACCTGTGGTGGAGCCGCCGGCGCGGTGAAATCGCCGGCAACGATCCGTGGGGAGGCGCGACGCTCGAGTGGGCGATCTCGTCACCGCCGCCCGTCTACAACTTCACGGTGATCCCGCGCGTCGAGAACCGGCTCCCGCTGTGGCAGACGGAGCACCACGCCCCCATGGCGCCGCTGCCCGCGACGCCCCCAGCGCCGATTCACGTGCCCGGCGGGTCGTGGTGGCCGATGGTCACGGCCGTGGGGTTGCCGCTCATGGCCATCGCCGCGCTATCGCACCAGCTGTGGCTGGTGTTCGTGGGGTTGGCCGTCGTGATCGCCGGCATCTATCTCTGGGCCTACGAGCCATTCGAGGTGTAGATGGCATACAACACCGACACCCACGCCGTCGCTGTCGCACACGGGCACGCCACCTTCATGGGGGTCGACAGCCGCAAGATGGCCTTCTGGGCATTCATCGGCTCGGAATGCCTGCTCTTCGGCTCACTCATCTCGACGTACCTGATCTACAAGGGGAAGAGCCTCGTCGGCCCCTTCCCGCACGACGTGCTCAACATTCCGTTCACGTCCTTCAGCACCTTCGACCTCCTCATGTCCAGCCTCGCGATGGTGCTCGCCCTGGCGGCGGTGCAACGCGGCGACCTGAAGCAGGCGAAGATCTGGCTCTTCACCACAGCTTTCCTCGGGCTCGTGTTCCTGGGCGGCCAAGTCTACGAGTTCACCTCGTTCGTACACGAGGGCCTCGGCCTCACCACCAACCTCTTCGGCTCGACCTTCTTCGTGCTCACGGGGACGCACGGCGCGCACGTGACGGTGGGGGTGATCTGGTTGCTCACCCTGTGGGTGCAGGCGCTGCGCGGCAAACTCGGACCCGAGCAAGCAGTCACCGTCGAGATCACGGGACTCTACTGGCACTTCGTGGACGTGGTGTGGATCGTGATCTTCACCCTCGTGTACCTGATTCAGTGATGGAGGCGAGATGAGCGAGCAGGCGCACGCGACGACCGGGACGTATCTGCGCATCGCCGCGATCCTCGTGATGATCACGCTGATCGAGGTGGGCGTGTTCTATGTGCCCGCCTTCCAACCGGTGCTCGTGCCTGTGTTGCTGGTGCTGTCGTTGGTCAAGTTCGTGCTGGTCGTGCTGTTCTACATGCACCTCAAGTTCGACAGCCGCCTGTTCGTGTTCCTGTTCAGTGGTCCGCTGCTCCTCGCCGTCAGCGTCATGATCGGATTGCTCTTCCTCTTCTTTGGAGCGGTGCGGCTGCGGACCGGGACGTGAACCCGTGACTCCGTGGAATCGCTGGGACCTGCATCCCAGCGTCGTGATAGGGCTCGTCCTCCTGGGCGGGCTCTACGTTTTTTGGGGAGGCCTGCAGACCGATCGCCGCCGCGTGGTGGCATTCGGCGCGGCGCTGTTCGTGACTTTCCTGGCGCTAAACGGCCCGCTGCACAACCTCTCCGACCGGTACCTCTTCAGCGCTCACATGGCGCAGCACCTGCTGCTCACGCTGCTGTTTCCGCCGTTGCTCCTCTACGGGACGCCGGCCTGGGTGGTCCGGCGCGTTCTCGCGCCGCGGTGGGTCACGGCGCTGGCGCGACTGGTGACGCGGCCCGTGATCGCGGCGGCGATCTTCACGGCCCCGATCGTCTTGTGGCACGTGCCGGTCTTCTATGACGCCGCCCTACGTCATCACAACCTTCACATCCTTCAACACCTGGTATTCCTCGCGACAGCGGTCCTCATGTGGTGGCCGGTCTTGTCTCCGGTCCCGGAACTGCCGCGGATCCCGTATCCCGGGCAGATGCTGTACCTGTTTCTGCTGGGGCTCCCGATGTCGATCACGGGGGCCCTGATCACCCTGTCGGACAACGTCCTGTATCCGTTCTATGCCGAGGCGCCGCGCCTGGCGCTCGGTCTCGATGTGCTCGCCGACCAGCAAATCGGAGGGCTGTTGATGTGGGTGGTCGGCGCCCTCGCGTTGTGGGGCGCGATGACGGCGGTGTGGTTCCGGTGGGCGGTGCGGGAAGGCAAAGGGGACGCCGAGCGGGCCGTCCCCTTGGATGTCTACGCGGTGACCCGGCGCTGAGCTACTCGCCGTCCGCGGTTTCGCCGAGCGGGTGGCGCCGCAGCTCTTCGCCGATTTGCGGGTGCTCGCGCCACAGGTAGTAGCCCATGGCGAGGGCGGCGAGGCAGTTGCCGATCGCCACGTTCCACCACGCCAGGTACCCGAGCAGCGGCTTCGCGAGCAGCGCGACGAGAATGTAGAACCCCACCTCGAAGAAGCAGAAGCCCACGACGACCAGGAACAGCGTCGACGGCGCCACTTCGACTTCGGCCGCGAGCGCGGCGGCGATGCACCCGACCACCACGAAGGCGCTCACGTGAATCATCGTGTAGCCGATGATGCGGGAGTACTCGATCACGACGCCGCTGGGATCGTGCGCGCCCCAGAAGACGGCGCTCCCGAGCATCGCCGGGGTGAAGAAGGGGCGACCATTGATGGCGTCGATGACGAGGAACCACACCGCCACGATCGCCGCGCCGATACAGCCCGCGATGAAGCCTTCGCGCAGGATGCGGTTGAGTTGCATGCCCGAGAATATATGCCCGGCCGGACCGCGTGCTAGATTAGGACATGACCCTCACCCGCCGTCCCCTGTTCTACGGTCTCTGCCTGCTGGCCGGCGCGCTGCTCGCCGGCGCCGCCGGGCTCATGCACCCATTCCTCGTGGGCGATGGCGCTGCGCAGCTCGAGACCATCTCCGCCACCAGGTACTGGCGCGCGCTTCACTGGGCGCTGCTGTTCGCGTTCCCGCTGATGTACATGGGGTTGATCGGCGTCGCGCTGCGCCACGGCGAGACGCCCGGCTCCGCCCCCGGGCGAGCGGGCGTGCTGCTCGCCGGTTTCGCCTTCGCGGTGTGGGCCTTGAATGTGCTCTTCATGGTGGGGGCCGGCGCGCATCTCGCGCACGCCTACACGACGTCGGATAAGGCGCTCACGTCGACCCACGCGGTGTTCCTCTACGACATGCTGCACCCCGCCGGCCTCGCGGCGGAGCGTCTGGCGACGTTTGCGTTGGGGCTCGTGGCCTACGTGTTCGGCTGGGCCATCTGGAACGGCAAGGTTTACCCGCGCTGGCTCGGGTGGGGCGCGTTTGCGGTGGCTGTAACGAACGCGGCCGTCGCGGTAGGGTTCAGCGAGTTCTCGCAGAACCTCTACTACGGCCAGGCGCTCTTCGTCGCCTGGCTCGTCGCGACGGCCGCGCTGATGCTCGCGGAGCGGCGTCCCGTCTAGCGCGCCCGGAGCCGCACCACCCGTTGCGACCAGCCGTCGGGCGGGCCGTACCCGAGGACGGTGAGCGTGACGATGTCGCCCGACTTGACGGTCGCCAGTGCCGCGCGGAACTCGGCGCGTGAGCGTGTCGGTTGGCCGTTGACCTTCAGGATGATGTCGGGATATCCCCCACCCGCGGCCGTCGCATCCAACAGCTTCTGATACGCCGGTCCGTCCGGTGAAACGGAGGTGACGGCGAGGCCGCCCCCGGCGCGTGCCACCGCCCGCAGGCTTGGCTCACGCGCGTCTTCCTGCGACAATGGCTCGACCGAGATCCCCAGGGTCTCTTCCTTGGGCGCGAGGCCCCGCTTGGGCGTCGCGTCTTCCGCCGCCGCCACTTCCTCAGAGTCGGCTTCAGGGCCGGGCGCCGCCGCGAGCCGCACGGTCAGCGTCTTCCGCTCACCGCCCGCGCGCGCGAGGCTGACCTGGACCGCCTCACCGGCCTTCCGGAAGCCGACTTTCTGTTGCAGCTGCGATACCGATTCGATCGGATCGCCGTCCACCGCGAGGATCACGTCACCTTCCTGGATCCCGGCGCGGCGGGCGGGCGAGTTGTCGGAGGGGCTGAAGTCGTTCACCACGACGCCGCGGATCTCCGCCAGCTTGGCCACCTCGGCGTCTTCCGGCGTGATGGGCCGGATCTGGATGCCCATCACTGCACGCTCCACGTGCCCCGTCGCGATCAATTGGGTCATGACCGTGCGCGCGAGATTGATGGGAATCGCGAACCCGTACCCGGCGTAGTACCCGGTCTCGCTCGCGATCGCCGCGTTGATCCCGATCACTTGCCCGCGAACATTGACGAGCGGTCCACCCGAATTGCCGGGGTTGATCGCCGCGTCGGTCTGGATGAAGTCCTGAATCGAATAACGCGACTGTTGCAGGCCCGCGAGCAGGCGGCCCTTGGCGCTGACGATGCCGGCGGTCACGGTGAATGTGAACGCCTCACCGAGCGGGTTGCCGATCGCCAGGACCCACTCGCCGATACGCGTCGAGTCGGAGTTGGCGAAGGTGACGGTCGTCAGGCCCGTCGCCGGGATCTTGATGACGGCGACGTCGGTCGACGGATCAGTGCCGACGATGCGGGCGGTGAACTCGCGGTTGTCGAGCAGCCGCACGGTTACCCGATCGGCGCCCTGGACCACGTGATTGTTCGTGAGGATGTAGCCGTCGGCGGAGACGATGAATCCCGACCCCGTGCCTTGCTCGACCTGCGGGCGGCGCGGGATCTGGAAGAAGTCCTCGAAGCCGGGCGGGAGGCGCCGGGCGTTGGCGCGTTCACGCCGCTCGGACTTCACGAACACCACGGCCGGCTTCACGTGCTCGGCGACCGCCGAGAACGCAGCGCCGAGGTCCGCTGCCGGTCCGGCCGCGGGAATCGCCCGCATCGGCGGGGCGCTGACGCCCTGCAGGATCTCCGCCGATCGCTCGGCGGCGTTGCCCCGGGTGGGCAGATCCAGCGCCGAGGCGAAGGCGAGCCCGAACACAAACGCCATCGCCACCAGCGCGCCGAATTTCAACCAATCCCGCGTCCTGACAGACATCAGCTCCCCCTTCGTTTATGGCTTCTTGTTCTTGTCGTCGTCCACGATTTCGTAGTCAGCATCGACCACGTTGTCCTGCTTGGCACCGGCCGCGGGGTCTCCGGCGGGCTGGCCGTCAGTCCCTCCCGCCCCGGGCTGCGCGCCACGAGACGCCGCGTACATCGAGGCCCCGGCGGCCGAATATGCCTGCTGCAGCTCTTCCAACGCCTTACCGATGTCGTCCGGGTTGCCGCTGCGCAGCGCCGCTTTGGCGCCGCTCACGGCCGCATCGAGCCGCGTCTTGAGGCTCGCTTCCAGCTTCTCGGCCCACTCTTTGGAGTTCTTCTCCACGTCGTACACCATCGTGTCGAGCCGGTTGCGCCGCTCGATCTCGTCGCGCCGCCGCTGGTCCTCCGCGGCATGCGCCTCCGCCTCCTTGACCATCTTATCGATGTCCTTGTCACCGAGGCCGGAGGAGGCTTCGATGCGGATCTTCTGCTCCTTGCCGGTCGCCTTGTCCTTGGCCGACACGTGCAGGATGCCGTTCGCGTCGATGTCGAAGGTCACCTCGACCTGGGGAATCCCCCGCGGCGCGGGCGGCAGACCGGTGAGCTGGAATTTACCGATCGTGCGGTTGTCGAGCGCCATCTGCCGTTCACCTTGCAACACGTGGATCTCGACCGTGGTCTGATTGTCCTCGGCCGTCGAGAACACTTCCGACTTCTTCGTCGGAATCGTCGTGTTGCGCGGGATCAGGACCGTGGTCACACCGCCGAGCGTCTCGATACCGAGCGACAGCGGCGTGACGTCGAGCAGCAGGACGTCCTTCACCTCGCCCGCGAGCACGCCACCCTGAATCGCGGCGCCGATCGCCACCACCTCGTCGGGATTCACGCCCTTGTGGGGGTCTTTCCCGAAGAAGCTCTTCACGATCTCCTGGACCTTCGGCATGCGCGTCTGGCCACCGACCAGGATCACTTCATCGATGTCCGACGGCTTGAGGCCGGCGTCCTTGAGCGCCTGCTCCATTGGGGGCATCGTGCGCTTCACGAGGTCGTCGACCAGCTGCTCGAGCTTGGCCCGCGTGAGCGTCAGGTTCAAGTGCTTGGGCCCCGACTGATCGGCGGTGATGAAGGGGAGGTTGATCTCCGTCTGCATCACGGTCGACAGCTCCATCTTGGCCTTCTCGGCGGCTTCCTTGAGCCGCTGCAGCGCCATCGGGTCCTTCGACAGGTCGATGCCCTGATCGCGCTTGAACTCGTCGACGAGCCACTGGATCACCCGCGCGTCGAAATCGTCACCGCCCAGGTGCGTGTCGCCGTTCGTGCTCTTCACCTCGAACACGCCGTCGGCGAGCTCGAGCACGGAGATGTCGTAGGTACCGCCGCCCAAATCGTACACCGCGATCTTCTCTTCCTTCTTCTTGTCGAGCCCGTACGCCAGCGCCGAAGCCGTCGGCTCGTTGATGATGCGGACTACGTCGAGGCCGGCAATCTTGCCGGCGTCCTTCGTCGCTTGCCGCTGCGAGTCGTTGAAGTAGGCGGGGACCGTGATCACCGCCTTTTCGACTTTGTGGCCGAGGTAGTCTTCGGCCGTCTGCTTCATCTTCTGGAGGATCATCGCGGAGATCTCGGGGGGCGTGTACTTCTTCCCCTGGATATCCACCGCCACGAGGTCGTTCGGACCGGAGACCACCTTGTAGGGGACCCGCTTGGTCTCTTCGGTGACCTCGTTGATCCGGCGTCCCATGAACCGCTTGATCGAGAACACCGTGTTCTGCGGGTTGGTGACTGCCTGCCGCTTGGCCACCTGGCCCACGAGCCGTTCGCCGTCCTTCGTGAATGCGACGACGGAGGGCGTCGTACGGCCACCCTCGGCGTTGGGAATGACGACCGGGTCGCCGCCCTCCATGACGGCCACGACCGAGTTGGTCGTCCCGAGGTCGATCCCGATGATTTTCTCCGCCATGTGTACGGCTCCTGTAGAGTTGGGATGCGTAGCTGCAGACGGCCGTCGCATCGAGCAAGCCCCGTGCCCCGAAACGGTGCCAAAAAGGCAGGCAGCGCCGACGAAGAGTAACCGCCTAACCGTCTACGCGTCTACCCGCCTAGATTTGCGCCCATGTTTCCATACAAAGACGACAATCCCACCGAGTTGACCCCCGTCGTCACAGTCGGGATCATCGCCGCGAACGTGCTCGCCTGGCTCTTCGTCCAGGGAATGGGGTCCCCCGAGCCCCTGGTCCGCTCAGTCTGCGAGTTTGGCCTTGTCCCCGGTGAGTTGTTGCGAACGGCGAAGCCGGGGGCCGGGGTGGAGCTGGCCAAGGGCCTCTTCTGTGTGGTCGACAAGCCGCAGTACTCGACGCTGCTCACGTCGATGTTCATGCACGGCGGGTGGTTCCACCTCATCGGCAACATGGTGTTCCTGTGGGTCTTCGGAAACAATATCGAGGACGTGATGGGGCACGGCCGTTTCATCTTCTTCTATGTGTTGAGCGGAGTCGCCGCGGCGGGTGCCCAGATGCTCATCGGACCGAACTCGGTCGTGCCGATGGTCGGTGCCTCGGGCGCCATCAGCGGCGTGCTGGGGGCGTATCTCGTGCTGTATCCGCGCGTGCGTGTCCACTCGTTGGTGTTCTTCGGTCTCTATGCGACCACGATCACGCTGCCCGCGTACGTGATGCTCGGCTACTGGGCGGTCTTACAACTGCTGGGTGGCTTGGGGAGTCTGAGCGGGGTCGATCGTGGTGGGACCGCCTTCTTCGCGCACATCGGCGGCTTCGCCGTGGGGCTGCTCCTGATCCGGTTCTTCGCGTCTGAAGATGCGCTCCGCCGCCGGCCGCAACCGCCGTCGGCGTACTATCGCTATCGTACCTACTGATCGGACCAGAGCTGGGGCAGTAACTCGCGCAGTTCATCGCGCACCGCGCGAAAATCCTCCAGGTCGTTCGGATCGGGGAGCGGCCAGTGGAGCTTCCGCACCGCGCCGGGTACGTAGGGGCACACCTCATCCGCGCACAGCGTCACGATGACGTCGGCCTCGTCCAAGGGCACGTCGTCCATTCCCTTGGAATGATGGTGCGAAATGTCGATGCCCTCTTCGGCGAGCGCGCGGACCGCGAACGGGTTCAAGACGCCGGGATGGGAGCCCGCACTGAAGAAGCGATAGCCGTTCCCGGCGGGCGCCATCGCCCGCGCCAGCCCCTCCGCCACCTGACTGCGCCCCGCGTTGGCGACGCACAGGAAGATGATCGTCGTCAGGTGCCGATATCCTCTGCGTGGTGCTTGATGCTCTTGCCTTCGACGAGAAAGACGACATCCTCCGCGATGTTCGTCGCGAGGTCGGCCACGCGCTCCAGGTTTCGGCTCACGAGGAACAGGTCCATCGCGGCGCCGATGATGTGCGGGTCTTCCATCATGTGCGTGAGCAGGATCCGGAACATCGACTGATGCAGCGCGTCGACGCCGTCGTCGCGCTTGCAGATCGCCCGCCCCGCCTGCGCGTCGCCGCGCACGAACGCATCGAGCGCGTCGGCCAGCATGGTGCGCGCTTGACGCACCATCTCGACCAGCTCGGGCTCGGGGACGATCGGCCGGTTCACGAGCAGCCGCTCGGCCGACTGCGCGATGTTCACCGCGTGGTCGCCGACGCGCTCCAGGTCGTTCGCGATCTTCATGGAGGCCGTGAGGAAGCGCAGGTCGCGCGCCATCGGCTGCTGCGTGGCCAGGAGGCGAATGACCTGCTCTTCGATCTCGTTTTCCTGCCGGTCGATCTCGCGGTCGTTCGCGATGACGTCCTCGGCCTTGCGACCGTCGCGCTGCAGCAGCGCCTCGACGGCCGCCGCGAGCGCGGCCTGCGCGTCCCCCGACATGTTGAGCAGCGTGACCTTGAGCTCCGAGAGCTCGTCGTGAAAGTGCCGATGTGCTTCGGTGCTCATCCGAATCTCCCGGTGATGTAGGCTTCGGTGCGCTCGTCCTTCGGCCGGGTGAAGATCTGCTCCGTCTCCCCGAACTCGACGAGCTTGCCGAGATAGAAGAAGCCGGCGTAGTCGGACACGCGGGCCGCCTGCTGCATGTTATGCGTAACGATCACGATCGAGTAGGCCTGCTTCAGCTCGACGATCAGCTCCTCGATGCGCTGTGTGGCGATCGGATCGAGTGCCGAGCACGGCTCGTCCATCAGCAGCACATCGGGCTCGTTGGCGAGCGCGCGCGCGATGCAGAGGCGCTGCTGCTGGCCGCCGGAGAGGGCGGTCCCGGGCTCGCGCAGGCGATCCTTGACCTCGTCCCAGAGCGCCGCCTGGCGCAGCGCGCGCTCGACGCGGTCCCCAAGCTCGCGCGGCGCGCACAACGCGTTGAGGCGCGGTCCGTAGGCGACGTTGTCGTACACGGGCTTAGGGAACGGATTGGGCCGCTGGAACACCATCCCCACGCGTCGCCGCAGCGCGACCGTATCGGTCCCCGGGGCGAACACCGACGCTCCCTCGAGCAGGATGTCACCCGTGTGGCGCGTTCCCGGCGTCAGGTCGTGGAGCCGGTTGATGGAGCGCAGGAACGTCGTCTTCCCGCACCCCGACGGCCCGATCAGCGCCGTCACCGCGCGCCGGGGAATGAGGGCGGTGACGTCGTGCAACGCTTGCGTCGGCCCGTACCAAAAACTGTAGCCGCGGGCGTCGAGGACTGGCCGGGGCGCGGGGATCATCCGAACCGTCCCGTGATGTATTGCTCGGTTTGCTCGACCTTGGGCTTGGTGAACAGCTCGCTCGTGCGACCCACCTCGACGAGGCCGCCCATGTAGAAGAAGGCGGTGTAGTCCGACACGCGCGCGGCTTGCTGCAAGTTGTGCGTGACGATCACGATCGTGTACAGCCGCTTCAGCTCGCGGCACAGCTCCTCGATGCGCTGCGTGCCGGCTGGGTCGAGCGATGCGGTGGGCTCGTCGAGCAGCAGGATCTCGGGCTGCGGGGCGATGGCCCGCGCGATGCACAGCCGCTGCTGCTGCCCGCCCGACAGCTCGAGGGCGCTGGCGTGCAGCCGGTCCTTCACTTCATCCCAGAGCGCCGACTGGCGCAGGGCGCGCTCCACGGACTCGTCCAGTTCCTTGCGCGGACGCGTGCCGTTGACGCGCAGCCCGGCCGCCACATTGTCGTAGATCGACATGGTCGGGAACGGCGTGGGCCGCTGGAACACCATGCCGATCCGGCGCCGCAGCTGAATCGGGTTGACATCGCTGGCGTAAATGTCGACTTCGTCGAGGAGCACCTTCCCGGTCACCCACCCGCCCTCGGACAGCTCGTGCATGCGGTTCAGACAGCGCAGGAACGTGCTCTTGCCGCACCCCGACGGCCCGATGATCGCCGTGACGGTGTGGGCGGGGAAGAGAATCGACACTTCCCGCACCGCCGCCGTGCGCCCGAAGAGCGCCGTCAGGCGCAACGTCTCGAGGCGGAGCCGGACGTTAGCGGACGCGCCCATAGCGTTGCCTCGTCACCCAGCGGGCGACCATCGCGAGAATGAGGACGAGGCCCATCAGTACGAGCGCCGCCGCCCAGGCGACGCGGTGCCACTCCTCGAAGGGCCCCGTCGCGTACACGTAGATCTGCAGCGACAAGGTCTGCATCGGCTGCGTGACCTTGGTCGTGAAATTGAGATTTCCCAAGGCCGTGAAGAGCAGCGGCGCGGTCTCGCCGGCGATGCGGGCGACTCCGACGAGGCACGCCGTGACGATGCCGCTGAGAGCCGTGCGCGCCACCACGCGCAACGACGTGCGCCAGCGCGGGTAGCCGAGCGCCAGCGCGGCTTCGCGCAGCGAATGGGGCACGAGACGTACCATCTCTTCGGTGGTCCGCGAGATCATCGGGATCATCAGGATGGCGAGGGCGAGGCTCCCCGCGAGCGCCGAGAACTGCCCCACCGGTTTCACCATCCAGGTCCAGGCGAAGATGCCGATGACGATCGACGGTGTGCCGTTCAGCACGTCGGCGATGAAGCGCACGAGGAAGCCCACGCGGCCGGAGCCGTACTCGGCCAGGAAGAGTCCCACGCCGATGCCGATCGGCAGTCCGATCAAGGCCGCCATCCCGACGACGATCCCGGTCCCGACGATGGCATTGGCCACGCCGCCGCCCGTCTCCCCCGGGGCGACCGGACTCTTCGTGAAGAACGCCCAGTCGATCGAGGACGCGCCTTTGGCGATGAGGTCGCCGATGATGAGGACCAACGCGAGCACAGCCGTGAACGCCATCAGCACGACAACGGCCGTCATGATGGCACTCGTCAGCTTCCTCATAGAGCCTTGCTCCCCACGGCGGCGCCGCGGGCCACGCGCCAGATCAGCACGCGCGCGAACGCGTTCACGAGAATCGTGATCACGAAGAGGATGAACCCGACTTCGGCGAGGGCCGACTGGTACGTCGCGGTCGTCGCTTCGCTGAATTCGTTCGCGATCGCCGCGGCCATGGTGTACGCGGGCTGCAGGGCCGAGAGACTGATGTCGTGCCGGTTCCCGATGACCATCGTGACGGCCATCGTCTCGCCGAGAGCGCGACCGAGACCCAGGATGATCGCCCCGATCAGCCCGGCCCGGCCGTAGGGGAGGACGGCCGTCCACACCGCCTCCCACCGCGTGGCGCCCATGCCGAGCGCCGCCTCGCGCTGGCTCGCCGGCACCGCCAGCAGCACCTCGCGCGACACGGCCGCGATGTACGGCACGATCATGATGGCCAGAATGATCCCGCCCGCGAGCAGCGAATTGCCGTAGAACACGCCCTGGAAGAATGGCGTCCACCCGAGCAGGGCTTTGAGGGGTGGAACGATGTAGCTGCGCAGGAACGGAATCAGGACGAAGACGCCCCACAGCCCATACACGACGCTGGGGATCGCCGCGAGCATCTCGACGAGGAACGCCACCGGTTGTCTGACCCACCCGGGAGCGAACTCCGTGAGGAAGATCGCGACACCGAGCGCGAGGGGTACCGCGATGAGGAGCGCGATCAGCGACGACGCCAGCGTCCCGAAGATCATCGGGGCCGCGCCGTAAATCTCCGCCACGGGGTCCCACGTCGACGTCCACAGGAACGAGAATCCGAACCGTTTGATCGCCGGCAGGGCGCTGAAGAACAGCTGTGCGAACAGCGCGATGATCAGCAGGGGCAGGGTCATCGCCAGCGCGGTCAGCACGCCCTTGTAGATGCGGTCGCTGGCATTGACCCCACGCAGCGACGACCACCGGGGCTCGGCGCTCGGCGTCTCGATACTCGGGGGGCGAGCCGGGACCGGCCCGATGGGGAGGGTAGTCATCGCCGGCGGGAAGCTATTTGCTCCCCGCCGGCGCGTCGTCACAACGGTGTAACGAATCTGTCACTACGTGCGGCCCGGCTCCTTATTGAGCTGCCGAACCCGTTATGCTCTTCAGCCGCGCCTGGATCCAGGGCCGCAGCTGCTGCGGCAGCGGTGCGTATCCGAGACTCGAGACCATGGCTTGACCGTCGGTCTCGGCCCACCAGATGAACTGCACCAGCGCCTTGGCCTTGGCGGCGTCGGCGTAGGTCTTGTGGAGCAGCAGCCACGTCATTGTTGCGATGGGGTAGGCCGCCGCACCGTCGGGATTGGTAATCGACACGCGGAAGTCGGTGTTCGCGCCCATCTTGGCCAGCGCACCCGCCGCCGCCGCCGTGACGGCCTCGAGGGTCGGAGCCACGAACTTGCCCGCGCTATTCCGCACCTGGCCGAAGGTCATCTTGTTGATCGTCGCGTACCCCAGCTCGGTATACCCGATGGCGCCGGGGGTCTGGTTGACGGTCGCGGACACGCCCTCGTTGCCGCGCCCGCCGAGTCCGACGGGCCAGTTGACCGACGCGCCCTTGCCGACCTGCGAGGCCCACTCGGGGCTGACCTTGGTCAGGTAGTCGGTCCAGCCGTACGTCGTGCCGGAGCCGTCGGCGCGGTGCACGACGACGATGTCGGTTGCCGGTAGCGTGACGCCCTGATTGACGCTCGCGATCCGCGCATCGTTCCACTTGGTGATCTTGCCGAGGAAGATGTCGGCGAGCACGTCGGGCGTGAACTTCAGCTGCTGGGTCACACCGGGCAGGTTGTAAATCGCTACGATGGCGCCCAGGACCGTCGGGATGTGCAGCACATTGCCCTGGATCGCCGCGATGGCCGAGTCGGTCATCGGGGCGTCGGTCCCGCCGAAATCGACGGTGCCGTCGGAGAACTGCCGGATGCCGCCGCCCGAGCCGATCGACTGGTAGTTCAGCTGGATGGTCGGATTGGCCTGGTTGAACGTGAGAATCCACTTCTGATAGATGATGTTCGGGAACGTCGCGCCGGCGCCGTTGAGCTGCACCTGCGCCGCCGCGGGAGCGGCGGCGCAGAGCAGCGCAGCGAGGGCGATGGTACGTGTCGTCTTCACAGGGTCGTCCTCGGTCTAGGTCGAGTTAGAACACGAACTGCGCTTGAATCAGGAACTGATTGACGGCAGTCCCGCCGCCTTGCGGCTTCACGCGATCGAGGTCGGCGAGCATCCGCACGTTCGGCGACAGCTGGTACGACGCCCCGCCGATGATCCGGGTGTTGCCGTCGTTGGCCGCGTTGTTGTCCGGATCGACAATGTCCACGCGGGCGATGAAAGCGATCTTGCTGGGAGGATCCAGATGATAGACCGCGAAGGCGCTGATGATGCTCCCGGTGACGGCCGCGTTCTTCACTGAGACGTACTCACCGGCCACCGTGTACTCCGTCGTCCGGTACGACAGCATGCCCAGATAGCGGTTGCGGTCGGCGCCGCCCGTGGCCTTGCCGACGCCGAGGTATCCCGAAAGGCGCAAGCCGCCGACGCGACTATTGTCGTCGGTGGGTTGGATGCGGTAGGAGACGCGGGCCTCGAAGTCCTTCCGGAAGTCTCCGGTCCCGCCGGAGTAGCCTTCGCCGTTGACGAGCGCGAATTGCGCGTTCACCTGGTCGTTGTTCCAGCGGCCATCGACTCCGAACCCGATGTCCGCGGCCGTCATGGTGAACAATGGCGAGCCGCCCCCTGGGTT
>Ga0193727_1000527_pt1 | contig 14930 bp, 14 predicted proteins | sample H2c2metaG_FD_143051 | JGI IMG/M metagenome (GOLD analysis project Ga0193727, IMG submission 143051) | Soil microbial communities from a riparian zone of the East river system, Colorado, United States - H2c2 | ecosystem: Environmental > Terrestrial > Soil > Riparian zone | place: USA: East River...
CCGGATTCGCGCCCAGCGATCTGGAGTTCGAGTTCTTGCTGTCGAGCAAAAATACTCTCCAACGCAAGACCAACTCGATGCGGATCTTTTCCGCCGTCTATCAGAAACGTGGACGGACGCTCATTCCGGGCTATTTGCGAAACGAGCTGTTCAATCCGTGGCCACGGCGCGGCCCATTTTTGCCAGAAAACCAGCGCTATTATTGCAAATAGGACGCAGAGGACGCCCAGAATTAGCCAATACATCTGGCCTTACTTTTCTTTCAATCGATAACCGAACCCGCGCACGCTTTCAATAACATCGGCGGCTCTGCCAAGTTTCTTGCGCAGCCGTCGCACATGGGTGTCCACCGTGCGCGTGTCAATCACACTTTCGTAACCCCATACGTCGTTGAGCAAGCGATCGCGCGCCTGGACACGACCGCGTCGCTGTATCAGCGTGCGCAAAAGTTTAAATTCAAGGCTGGTAAGATTGATCCGCTTTCCGTTAACAGAAACTTCATAGCGCGCCGGATCGATGGTGATGGGACCGGCTGTCAAACGTTCGTCGTCCGGTTTCGCCTCGCCGCGGCGCATGATCGCGCGAATGCGCAGGACGACTTCCCGAGGACTAAACGGTTTTGTCACGTAATCGTCCGCGCCAAATTCCAAACCGACTATCCGGTCGATTTCCTCGGCTTTCGCTGTGAGCATCATGATGGGAACTTGCCGAGTCCCAGGGTCGCTTTTCAGAATCTTGCACACTTCCAGCCCAGGCATCTTCGGCAGCATTAGATCAAGAATAATCAAAGCTGGCTTTTCCCTGCGCGCTTTTTCCAGTCCGGCAGCGCCATCGCACGCCGTCGAGGTGGTGAAACCGGCTTTGCGCAAATTGAGCGCGAGAAGATCGACTACATCGCGTTCATCCTCGATAATCAGGACGGTGTTTCCGGACGCGGGTTCCATGGCAGTTCGCTTTTATCGCCGAAACTGTTTCGGTTCGCCAGCGAACTTTTTGCCAACTAAAATTTTGCGCAACTTAGAGAAACGCATTTGCGGATGAAAAGCCATGCGATAGGCTCTTGTTCCTGTGATAGGGCGTCTTAATTCATGAGTTTAGACAAAGCTCGGGAGATCGTTAAGCAGGCGATGGCGAACCAAAGCGTTTACGATGCCATGGCGGCGCGTGAGAATGAAGTGTGGGGTACGATCTTGCCTGCGCTAGAAGAGTCCCCAGCAAAACTCGAGGATTTTGATGCTACCGGGAAACTCAATGCCAATCGTCATCAATCTTATCTAATAGCCGTCGCGCGTGAGAAGAATTTAAGGTTTAAAAATGGTCTTACACTTGGATGTGGGGCGGGAAGGCTTGAGCGTGCGCTCGTGCACGAGGGAATTTGTAGCAACTTTCATGGGATCGACATCTCGGATAAGGCCATCGCTGCAGCGCGACAAATTGCCAAGAAGCAGAGCCTCCCCCTAACTTATGAAGTAGCCGACCTCAACTTCGTAGAGCTACCCGAGAAAACATTCGATCTCGTGGCGGCCCAGACGTCACTTCATCACATCCTTTTTCTCGAACGAGTAGCGGAACAGGCATGGCGTTCACTGAAAAATGACGGCTACCTGTGGATTCATGATTTCGTGGGCGAAATGCAGTGGCAATATGACTCCAAACGTCTCTCCATCGCTAATCAACTGTTGGCAATTTTACCGGAGAAATTTAGGCAGAATAGAATTACCAATACTACGACGACAGAGATCAAACGCCCTGAACCCGGGAGCTTGGGTTCTCCGTTCGAGTCGATCCGATCAAGCGAGATTATTCCGATTTTTCAGCGTTGGTTTACAATCGAGTGGAAACTAGAGTTTAGCGCTTTCCTTCATCTTATTACGCCACCGGGAACTCGCGCCGCGTATATCGAAAACGATGACACCAGAGCCTTGTTTGAGGTTTTGTTACTTCTCGATCATGTGTGCGTTCAAGAAAAAATTTTGCAACCGACTGGTGGTCAATACTTGATGCGTCCAAAGCCTGTCGGCGAAATCCCGATGCCAGGTATACCAACAAACGAATCCCCACCGCATGTTCGTGGTGATGGACCACTCTCCGATTAACACAATCCCATTCCGGCCGTTCCACCTCATAATTACCCAGTACACCAAGGATAGCATCCTACACCATGATCGAAGCAACCCTCAGCGAAAGAACTCTTTCAAGTGTGCCAAGCCAGAGCCCGCCTTTGAACAAATCTCCTTACGTCGCGACCACGGCTGAGGCACTGGGGAACTACCAGGCAAATGAGGCGCGCACTTGGTACAAGGACAGCGTCGACGCGAATGATCCCGTCAGCAAATATGCCTTTCAGAGACTGCGTAAGACTTGGTTCACACCTGAGATCAATCCAAAATTTAAACTGCGTCGAGACGATAAATTCTACGCCATAGGCTCCTGTTTCGCGCGAGGTCTCGAAAACGCCTTGGCACAGCACCGGATGGCAGTCGAGAGCGCAGCGCCAGAATTTGCTAGGCTTCAGGCTGCTAACAAAGAAGTCTCCGGCCTCGGTTTTACCAACAAATACAACACCTATTCAATATTGAACGAGCTGCGCTGGGCACTCGATCCAGACGCGGACTTTCCTCGGGAATCTATTGTCCAATTGACAAAGACAACCTGGGATGATCCACACACGACCCCGACCTTGGAGTTTGCGAATCTACAGGAAACACTTGAGCGGCGCGCGTTGATGCAAGCCGTCACAAAGCGCATAGAAAATTGTCGCGCCGTGATTCTTACTCTCGGTCTTGCGGAGGTGTGGCGCGACGTTAAGGCCGATGTCTTCATTAATCGAACTCCTATTCCATCTTTGTTAAAGACTGAGCCAGATCGATACGAATTTCATCTTACTGGTTTCGCCGAAAACTTAGCCAATCTGGAGGCTATACACGCGCTACTAACCCGGTATGGACACCCCGACGTTCACATCGTTGTTACAGTCTCGCCAATCCCCTTGATGAACACATTTTCGACGATGGACATTGTCGTCGCCAACACGTGGGCCAAATCATTGTTAAGGACCGTCGCCCAGGAATGGGCTACTGCACATAGCAACGTCGACTACTTTCCAAGTTACGAGATCGTCCAAAGCTCCGATCGCGCTGCAATATGGGAGACCGATCTCAGACACGTCACGGGCGCCGGCGCACAGCACGTGATGGAGATATTCCTGCGAAACTATCTTGAATAATTCCAGGAGGGCATTTAATGCTCGGGTCCTCAAACATCATGTCACGTTGCTCGACTCGCAGTTGGTAGGACGGAAATGCATGGCTTGTTACGCGGCGTCCACGCTGAACTGAATTTGCGCCGATTGTCCCGGCGAGAAAGGCTTGCCTTAGGCGCGATAAGTCTTTGCGCGCTTATACTTTGGGTCGCCCTTCAACACGGCCGAACGTTTATCGGTGACGAAGTCGCTACGCTTCCGTTGCTGAAACAAAGCGCAACCTACCTTTTGACCCATTTCACGGTTCATCTCACCATGAACTATTTCATCTTGGTCGAAAAATGGGTCGCCTGGCTTTGTGGAGCAACAGATTGGCGACTGACTCTGTTGCCATTAACAGCGGCTGTTGCAATAATTCCGCTAACTGCTTCGCTCGCACTGAAATTTACGGGCTCAACGCGCACCGCACTAGTTGCGGCAAGCTTAGCTGCATTCAATCCGTACCTTATTTATTGGGGTCTGCTGATTCGCTCCTATTCGGTTTTGGTGGCGTTGAGCCTTTTGGCAATGAATGAGTGTTTTCATTGGTCTGGGCGGAGGGACTGGTGGAGCGGCGTACGATGTGCCACGGTAGTTCTCTTTCTGTTACTTGCGCATATTAACGGCGTATACACAGTCGCATTCCTCATACTATTGCTCGCGGTTGAAACTATCTCCCAAGGTTGGTCCGGCGCACGAAAGTTTCTCTGGGACGCAAGAACTCTTTGGATCCCGTTGGCCGGAGTGGCGATACTAATCGGCATAGCTTACTGGCACCTCTTGCCCGACATCGCGAAGATTAACAGGGAATGGGGAACCGATACTCCGCCAACGAGCTTGGGATATCTTCCGCAGGTCTTTGCGATCTATATGAGTATGGGTGTCGGTTACGCCACCTATTTGTGCGCTCTGTTGCTGCTCGTGGGCCTTTGGTCGGCAGTGCGGGAAAAAAAACAGCTCCTTCTGTTGTGCGCAGCGATCATGCTGGCGCCCTTGATCATGTCTTTGCAAGGAGTGTCTCTTCATCCGTCGGACTCTGCTCGCTATCTAATTTTCTCTCTGCCCTGGCTTCTGATCTTAATGGCAGAGGGCATCAATTGGCTTGCGCACCATGTTCGGATACGAAGAGGCGCCGCCATAGTGGCCTGGATTCTCACAACAATTACCGTCCTGTGCTGGACACCGTCCGTGGGCGTGCAGTTTGTCGTCCAGAAACGCTGGCCGTATGCCCGGGTGGCAAAGTTTTTGCATTCGAAGATGCAGAAAAATGACGTGATAGTAGCCGGATGGATGCTCGGATACACATTGTCGCAATTCTTTGATGATGCTGAGAGTCGCATCATGCTGCCCGACGCTTACGTTAACAAAGTTGCCACCAACCTCAATGCTGCTGTAAATGGTCGCGTTTTTTACATAACAAGGCTGGATCTTGCAAACGGACATAAGGCGCCGGTCCGACGTTTCGGGGCAATGGAAGTGACGATTTATAGCGGCCGTACGCCTCGAACCTTGTTAGCGCGGTGGAGAGAAGACCTCCTGGATCGAACTGCCGGCCGCGTTGTTTGGCCTTTTGAGAGCTATTATCAGCTCCTCGCGTTACTTGAAGAACGATTGTCCTCTCGCCAGTCAGCTGATCACTGGCGTTCACTCGCCGAGAGTTGCCGCGCTCAAAACCCATACCTCCGCGATGTGCCAAAGCATCTGCAAAAAGCAATGAGAGCCGTCGTATTTCCGTAAGTCTGCTTCAGTCGGATTTCCCGAGACATTGTGCAGGGACGCTTCTCCCCATCCGTAGTTCAACGTCTTGCAGAGTCGGTTGTTGTCCATCAGTGCAGAGATGGGCAAACGAACATGCACTCGCCAAAGCCACTCCGTTTAGCTAGATTCTTGGGGGTGACCGACGCAATCGATCTGACCATTGTAATGCCCTGCTTGAACGAGGCGGAGACGCTGGGGGGATGCATCGAGAAGGCACGGCTTGGCATCGAGCGTTCTGGCGTGCCCGGCGAGATTCTTGTGGCCGACAACGGCAGCCTAGATTATTCGGTTCAGATTGCGGAGAAACTCGGAGCGCGCGTTATTCATGTAAAGGAAAAAGGATACGGCAACGCATTGCGGGGCGGCATTCAAGCCGCGTCGGGGAAATGGATTGTCATGGGCGACGCCGACGAGAGCTACGACTTTTCAGAGACCGACCGCTTTGTGAAAAAGTTTCAAGAAGGCTTTGAACTGGTCGCCGGCTGCCGCCTGCCGTGCGGAGGCGGAAAAATCCAGCCCGGCGCGATGCCGTTCACACACCGCTGGTTCGGGAACCCGCTCTTTTCGCGAATGGCCCGACATATGTTTGCCGCCCCTATTCACGATGTTTATTGCGGCCTCCGCGGATTCACTCGGGAACTTTACGACCGCCTGGAGCTACGGTGCGACGGAATGGAATTCGCCACCGAAATGATCATTAAAGCCAGTTTACACGGCGCGCGCATGACGGAAATCCCTATCACCCTACACCCCGACGGCCGCAAGACACATGCACCGCACCTGCGCACCGTTCGTGATGGCTGGCGCACTCTGCGTTTCTTTCTTGTGTTTAGTCCGCGATGGCTCTTTCTCGTCCCGGGTTTTGCTTTCGCGCTGATCGGGCTCGTTGGATATGCTATGGCATTGCCAGGATTGACACTCGGCAGCGTGACCTTCGACGCTCACACACTCTTGTTCTCCAGCCTGGCCATTATGATGGGTTATCAATCGGTTCTGTTTGCTATTTGCGCCAAGGCTTTCGCTATCGGCGAAGGTCTGCTGCCTAGGGACCCGCGCATTGATCGGTTTTTCAAAGTGATTTATTTGGAACGCGGTCTGGCCATTGGTGGTCTGGCTTTTTTAACTGGGTTGATCTTATTAGGCGTAGCGGTCCTGCAATGGAAGTCTGCCCATTTTGGTCGTCTCGATTACGCTGTCACCATGCGCTGGGTCATTCCAGGCGCGACTCTGACCGCGCTGGGTTTTCAGACTGTACTTTCAAGTTTCTTTGTGAGTATTCTGGGAATGAAGCGTCGTCTATGAGCCAGTTTTCGATAGAAGCAAAGCCGGAATTTGTGGTCGGCCGGTTTCTGATCTCCGCCCTGACCAATGGCCCCTAGTCGGTTTTGGCAGGCTGGAATAGGTGCCTGCGTGACAATTATCATTGCACGAAATTTTCGTCCCGAGTCGTCCGGTTTCTTCATCAACATTCGTGGGATGCACCAAAAATGAGTTTAATCGAAACTGTTCATGGAAGATACGTCCATAAGAGGCGCACTTTGGTCCTCAGCGATTGGTGTTCCAGACTCATACCGCTCAATTCCAAGGTGCTGGACGTCGGTTGCGGTGATGGCCGGCTCGATCGCCTAATCGGTGAGAAGCGCCCGGATATTTCGATTCGGGGGATCGATGTCCGCCAACGTAACGATGCCGTAATGCGTATCGACACATTCGATGGCAAGTCCATACCTTATGGCGAAGGCAGTTTTGATGTTGTGATGTTTGTTGATGTGCTTCACCACGCCAGCCAACCGATGACACTGCTTCGAGAAGCAGTTCGTGTCGCCCGCCAGGCGATTGTCATCAAGGATCACCTTGCTGAAGGGAGCCTGGCTTACCTAACTCTGCGGGTCATGGATTGGGTGGGAAATGCTCGCCACGGTGTCGCCCTCCCGTATGACTATTGGTCATTGGCGAAATGGTATCGTGTATTCGACAAGCTAGGGCTTAGAATCAACTCCTGGGAATCGAACTTGAAGCTCTATCCGCTTCCAGCCGATCTGATCCTGGGACGATCTTTGCACTTTATCGCGTTGCTGGGAATGCCAAGTGAGAGTGAGATCCGCGTTCGACATGACAAAATCCAAACAGAGGGAGCCGGCTGAGCAAAATCACGTTCCTCATGATCCATGGGAGGAGGCGTACCTGCGCTTTGAAAGCCCTGAGCAGGAAGTCCGCAAATTTATTGAACGATTAAAATTTGTGGGTGCTATGAAATGGCCGCGGGATGCAAAGATAGTGGAGTTATTTTGTGGACGGGGAAGCGGATTAAGAGCACTGCATCAGCTTGGCTTCAGCGAGGTCGAAGGGATCGACCTGTCAGCTTCCCTTGCTGCGGAGTACGCCGGACCCGGTAAGATACTGGTCGGGGATTGCCGGCAGCTCCCATTTGAGAATACCAGCAAAGATATCCTTATTGTCCAAGGCGGCTTGCATCACTTGCCAGTGCTCCCTGATGATCTCGATCAAGCACTTGCTGAAGGGTCGCGCGTGCTCAGGCGAGATGGCTTGCTGGTAGTGGTCGAGCCGTGGGCCACCCTCTTTCTTTCCCTGAGCCATGCGCTTTGTCGAAGCCGAACCATCAGGAGGCTATCACCAAAGATTGATGCATTGGCCACGATGATTCATTACGAACGAAAAACTTACGAACAATGGCTAAGCCACCCTGGACTTATCCTGGATTCGCTCCGCAAAAGCTTTGGAGTCGAGCGCCGTCACTTCAGGTGGGGAAAAATATATTTCGCCGGACGTAAAAGGACATCTTGAGTTAGCAGGGACTGCACTTCGCCTGGGCGCTCTATGAGCGATCAGCCAGCCGTAACAATAAAGTAAGTCGAACTTTTAAGCGAACTTCATTACATGCAACGTGACTCCGGGCTACGGCGCTGGCTGAGGCTTCCGTTTCTGTACAACTTGCTTCAGGATGCGGTTGGGGCAAACGCGCTACGTCGGAGGGTCATTCAAAATCATGTTCGAGCAAAGGCTGGTGACAAGGTAGTCGATATTGGGTGCGGTCCGGCGCGAATCCTGCGCTGGCTTCCGGATGTGCGATATCTCGGGCTCGACATCAATCCCGACTATATTGCCTCTGCCAGGCGCACGCACGGTAACAAGGGCACGTTCATCGTTGGCGACACAAAGTCCCTTCGAGATGACCCGCGATTTAAAGATGCCGATGTTGTGATGGCCCTGGGTCTTTTGCACCACCTGGATGATGAAGAGGCTGCGCATTGTATTCGCTTTGCTTATGACGCGCTAAAGAAGAGAGGTCGATTTGTGTGTCTTGATGGATGTTGGATCCCAAATCAGGGTTCATTTTCCAAGTACGTGATGTCTCATGATCGAGGCCAGAATGTTCGGACCGAGCAAGAGTACCGCCAGCTTGCGGCGAAGTTTTTCAAAAATGTGGACGCATGGGTCGACGAGAAACCAATGCGCATCCCATATGTGACTGTGGTTCTCGAATGCGAAAAGTGATGCTCCATAGGTGCCAAGCCTCGCTTGGTCTCAAGGTTAAGAGATCGCCTATCAAGTTGCCACCGGCTTACAGCGAGCGTGAGTGCGCCGTAGCTTCCACACGCCGGCGAGCTCCAAGGGCAGAAGAGTAGCTCCTTGCAGAACAGGTAATCGGCAGGCCCTTGGTCCTAATTTTTTCGGGCGACGGCGAAGACGGAGACTCCGAATGGAAAACTCAAGTGTCGCAAGAAAAAACGTTCCGCACCGAAGAGGTTGAACAGCACGGCATTTGATGGCTTGCGGACATAGGCAAAGTCTCCCTCGACTGCGTATGTCTGACTTCTATGGCGCGCAATCAAGCGAACTATGGCAATCGGCAGAAATAGGAACGTGTTAAAGTACGTCATATGCTCAATGCTAAAATGGGCGGCGTCCAATTTCTGTCTAAGCTCAGTCAGCGTGTAACGCCTGCAATGTTGATTTACGATGTCCTGCTGCCCCCATAACCACATATACGCTGGCACTGACAAGGCAATTCGACCGCCTGGTTTCAATTTGCGATTTACGATCTGGAGCGCACGGGCGTCATCTGGAATGTGCTCTAGCACGTCAAACATTGTGACTCCGTCATAGGATTCTTCCTGGATCCCTGGAGGAAGTTGATCGATCGACGCGTTGAACACCGGCATTGGACTCCGCGCCGCTGCGAGACTAGCCAGCGCGGGATCAGGTTCAATGCCTTCAAGGCGCGCGTCCGATGGGTATATTTCCAGCAGATTATGGCCGGGTCCAACGCCAATCTCCAAAATCTTCGGTTGTGGCGGCCAATCAAGCCGGGCAAGCAAATCCCGCAGTATCAGCCGCCGTCCCCGAAACCACCAGTGCTCGCCTTCGAGCAGTGCGTACTGACGAGCATAACTCTCTTGCATTAGAGTTTTTCGTTGCTACGCGCGAAAGCGCTCGGTTGATGCGCGATTGACCCACTTCGCGTCTCTTGCGATGATTTCGCCGTAACCCAATGGCTGAAATACCCGTCGAATTTTCCATCGCAGTCCTTTGTTATCGTGCAGAGGAAGAGATCATCCCATTTGTGGAAAATCTTCACAAGATAATGTCCTTGTTTCGCTTCGAATGGGAAGTGATCCTCGTTGCGAACTTTTGGCCGGGCTCTAACGATCGGACCCCTGAAATCTGCCAGCGACTTGCCGAACGGTTGCCGTGTGTACGCGCGCTGGCCGAGCCCAAAAAAGGGGGAATGGGTTGGGACATGCGCAGCGGATTGGACGCGTGTAGAGGCAAATATATGGGAGTGATCGATGGCGACAGCCAGTTTCCTGTCGAAACGATATTCTCCTGCTTTGCGAAAATTAGAAGCGATGATTTTGACCTGGTAAAGACGTACCGCGTCGAACGCCAGGATGGTTTTTATCGAAGACTCATTTCGATTGCTTACAACTGGCTTTTTCATCTCTTCTTCCGCGGCTCCACCAAGCTGCGGGATGTCAACTCGAAGCCGAAGATCATGAGACGGGAAGCCTATAAAAAGATGATATTGCAGTCTAACGACTGGTTCATCGACGCGGAGCTCATCTTGAATTGCATCAATCTAAATCTCCGCATCTACGAGATTCCGGTAGAGTTCCACTCTCTGGGAGGGCGCAAATCATTCGTGAAACCAGGCGCGATTTTCGAATTCCTCCGACACATGATCGATTACCGCTGGCCCTCACATTCGCGAGCGCGGAAAAGCGAATAATGGAAAGCGCTTTCGTTACCGGTGGGAGCTCTCAGCTCGGGCAGCATGTCCTTCGGAATCTGATGTCAGGGATGCGGATCCTCGCGGTGGTCCACCGTCGTAAGATCGACGTTCCTGGTGCCGAGATTGAACTGTTGCATGGAGGGTTGGAAGAGACCGTTCGCAACCCAACGACATTGCAGAGGGCGCAGGTAGTTCTACATCTGGCCGCGGTCACACATTCAGATGATCCATCCGAATATCTCCGCGTGAACGCGGAACTGACCAAACAATTGGTTTCAGTCTGCAGCCCGTCCCAGCATTTTGTATATGTGAGCACAATTTGTGCGCACCCCGATGGCGGTGCCTACGGGAAGTCCAAGTGGCTGGCCGAAGAAACGGTCCGCAGCAGTGGACTGGATTACACGATCATCCGTCCAGCTGAGATTTACGGTTCCAAGGGTGACGAGGGAATTGATGCGCTCATCGCGCTCGCGCGAAAGGTGCACATTCTACCGGACTTTCGTCACGGCGGTTCAATCGAGTATGCTCCAATCAGCGCACAAGAGGCCGCATGCTTTATTGCCGAGGCGACAGTTTATCGCCGTTACACAGGCCAAACCTATACTCTTTGCGCCGACCACTCATGCGTGGCTCCCGAGATGGCGCGAGCACTTCGGAATTCTGTGCGACCTCTATTTGTGGTGCCTGTGCCGATAATGATGCTGTGTCTGGCGAAGGCCGTGGGTTTACCTCTGCCATTCAGGCGCGACCAAATCGATCGCCTCGTTCTGCCAAAAACCTATGACAACGCTCTGGCGCACCGCGATTATGGCTTTCAGCCGCGTTCCTTCCTCGATTATCTCACTGAAAGCGAAAAAATCACGCGCGACCGCGTTCCAAACGATAGTCTTCAGGCTGCGAAATGATGCGAAGCTCCGACGATACTGTTCTCGACCTGGCGTTGTAAAACATCTAAGAGTTGGCGGCATGCGTCGCCTAATGAAGCTATATCTGGAATTTTGTCTTAATGGCCGCGCCAGTGACGTGATTGATGCTTTCAGATGACTCAGCGCCCAAGAGCACAAAACGAAAGCCAATTTTCATTTTGCGATTGGTGCGCTCCCTTAGTGCAGGTTGATCCCCGGGCAGAAAGCCAGCGGTTAATGCGGTTGCGGCTCGCCAGGATTGTATGATCGCTTCTTCCACCCTGGGGGGGACAGAGAAAGAACGGGCGCAAAGACAGACCATACTCGACGCGATTTGCGTGGCCGTTCTCATCGCCTACTTCCTCTACTTTGCTCTTCCAGCGCTACGCGGGGGTTTCCGAGAAGACGAGATGATGAACATGGGCATCTGCTGGTGTGCCGGAGCGCTGAAGTCGCTCCTGGCAAACATTGTATTTTGGAAGCTATTTGTTTGTCCAGGAGACGCTCTTTACGATCTGCCTCTTTATCTTTATCGCCCGGGAGGGGCTCTTTACTACCTGCCGCTTTATCATTTCTTTGGCCTGGATCCCCTGCCTTACCGGATTGTCCAGATCAGCATTCTCACCGCATCCATTCCCCCGGTTTATTACTTGAGTCGGCGACTCGGCTCTTCGCGCTCGATCGCCTTTCTCGCTGTGCTTGCTTTTTGTTACCACCCGCGGCTGGCCGGCCTCGTGTTCGTCGGTGCATTCATTTATGACGTGTTATGTGGATTCTTTTACTTCGCGGCATTGGCTTACTACCTCCATGTTCGCGACCAAGACGTTTCTCTTCGACCCGCGCAATTGTTGGGATTTCTAGCCCTATATATTTGCGCGCTGAACTGCAAAGAGATGGCGGTTACGCTTCCAGTGATCGTCCTAATCTATGAGCTTTTGAAATCTCACGGCTGGGCAGACTCGAAAGCGTTCTTGCGCTGGATCCGATCTGACGCCGCACCTTCGTTGATTGCCGGGTTACTCACCGTTTTTTATATCTACGGGAAAACCCACGGCAGCGGCACGCTGGCAAGTTTAGATCCTTATCGGCCCAGGTATTCATGGCACAATTTCACGGCTTCCAACGCCAGGTTTGTTGGGGAATTGTTGTTTGCCGGGCATACAGTTACGCCAATAACGCTGCTGCTCTTGTGGACGTGTGTTTTCATTTACGCCTTCATACGCCGGGACCGCACGCTTCAGCTCATGGCTTTCTGGATAGTGATCGTACCCCTTCCCCTGGCGTTTATCGTCCCCATGCGCGGTGATGCTCCTCTTTATCTTCTGCTGTTTGGATGGGCAGTGATCTTTGCAAAGCTTGCGTTTGATTTGATCACGTTAATTTCCAAATTTTCGGGATTCGTTGGCAACCGTGTTCTAGGTGCAAGTGCCGGGGTTGCATCGGCTAAAGTATCTCCTCGGGTTTTCCGAATCATAGCGACGCTTTTGGTGGCGTTCGCTGTCGCTGCCTTTACGAAGCGAGAAAATCAGCGCCTCCAGGCGCCTTGGCTCAACGTAGGCACAAAAACATCCCATGTTATCCAAACATTTCGTTCCCTGGGCCTACGCCCGATGCATGGCAGCCGTATTCTCCTTTTGCTGAAGGAAAATATCTTCCAAAATAAGTGGAATGTTTTTTTTATTGCTTCTCTGGTTTGGAACAATCATTCCCTGCATATTTGGGTCGAAAATGTAAATGAACTCACGCCACAGCAGCAGGCGAATGTCGATTATATCATCTCAGTCAGTGAATTCGAAGCCGCCACCATCCGTTCGCCCGAGCTTCCAAAGTCGGACTAAGCGACCGGCTCAAGAGTTTAAGAAGTTAGTGGTCCTCGCGCGCCAGAGAGATATCGGGGAGTTACAATACGAACATCGTGTTACGGAGCCTATCAATGAGTAGTCGAGTGCGACAATCCATTGCGACGTCGGGTTGGCTCATCGCCTGCGGCGTGCTCTTGGCTGTGTTACCGCTTATACAAACGACGAGCCTGCGCCATAAGGGGCTTACTACCGACGAGCCTCTCCACTACCAGTACGGCTATCGCGTATTGAATGGCTCCCCGCAGCGAACGGGAGCCATAAACAGCAGTACCATGCCATTTTCAAGTTTGCATGTTATGACAAGCGAAAATCTGGCGGTTTTTGCGCAGCTGTCGGGTATTTCACTAGACACTTCGTGGAGCGGTCAAGTAAAGCGCGGCCGGTACGCGACCATTGCTCTCTCCCTATTGCTGGCACTGTATGTGTTGAAGTGGAGTTATGAACTCTACGGCCGCAATGGGGCTCTTCTCTCGCTGAGTCTTTATGTCTTCGATCCCAATCTGCTGGCGCACGGTCAGTTGGTGACGGCTGACTTGCCGGCCGCTTTGATGACCACGATGGCACTCTATCACTTTTGGCATTTCCTCAGGCTAGGTGGCAGGCGCCGGGCCTTCTTCAGCGCGGTGACACTCGGTTTAAGCCAATTGGCCAAATACTCGTGCGTTTATCTGTATCCGATCTTTTTGGTGATTGCACCCATTTACTGTCGCTTTACGAAGGCAACCGGTGTGGCAAAGCCTGCCCGATCACATAGTCTGACCTGGAATGTGTGCCGCTGGCTCATCGTCATAGTGTTCTTCGCTGCGGTAAGTATCGTAACAATCAATCTGGGATTCGATTTCAAAGGAATTGGAACGCCCTTGTCCGGGTATGCCTTCACAGATCCGGTTTTCAAAAAACTTCAGGCGACCCCGATTGTCGGCAACCTGCCGCTTCCATTGCCGGTGCCTTACGTCCAAGGGTTGGATCTAGTCAAGTTCGAGGAGAGGATGGGGCAAGCCTGGGGCAACATTTACATGGCAGGGCACCTTCGAGTAAATCATCATGACGGGACGCTTCATGGGTTTCCAGGATATTACTTTTACGCCGCCTTCTTCAAGGTGCCGATTGCGACGCAAATTATATTTTTGGTGGCATTGTTCGGATACTTCTCAAGACGTGGCCCGCCGACAGCGCGAAGACTTCGACGTGAGGAGATTTTTCTCCTGCTTCCGATTCTGTTCTACTGGGTGTACTTCAACTTCTTCTTCAACGCACAGATCGGCATTCGTCACGTCTTGCCTGTATTCGCCTTGGCTACAATTTTTTGCGGAAGATTTCTAGCTGGCCCGGAATCCAAGCTCCGACGATATATCGCAGTGATTCTCGTGGTTTGGACTGCTGTGTCGGCTCTTTCATATTATCCGCATTTTATCTCCTATTTTAACGAATTTGTTCCAGACAGGAAACTCGCCTACCGACACCTTGCAGACTCGAACTTGGATTGGCGGGGAAACGAATGGTATCTGAGGGAATATATCCGCCGTCTTCCCGGCGTTATCGTAGATCCTCGTAAACCGCAGGCAGGTCGAATTATTGTGCCTGTCAACGCCTTGGTTGGAGTCAATCGAAGTCCTGAGGAGTACAGATGGTTGAGAGAGCATTTTACTCCGGTGGATCACATTGCCTACTCGTTTTTGGTTTATGACGTTCCGAAGGAAATGCTTCCTCAGGGTGGCAGTGACTCCAAAGGCGCAAAAGACCTGCCTCCGCGTAGTTGGCCCAGATGATTCGACTGTATGGCATCCTCTCGTGACGCGAATCGATTCCACTTGCATAATCAAGTCACGACAGTTGTTGCTCCTAGTCCTTGTGAAGTTTCATGGCCTTCCGAAGTGCACCGGTTAGGAGGTACAGCACTGTAAATTCTT
>Ga0193727_1000528_pt1 | contig 14920 bp, 6 predicted proteins | sample H2c2metaG_FD_143051 | JGI IMG/M metagenome (GOLD analysis project Ga0193727, IMG submission 143051) | Soil microbial communities from a riparian zone of the East river system, Colorado, United States - H2c2 | ecosystem: Environmental > Terrestrial > Soil > Riparian zone | place: USA: East River...
GGTGACGGTCCGTCGCATCGGGTTCGAGCCGATCACACGCGATAACCGGGTCGTTACCCTCGGCCAGACCACGCGAGAAGACTTCCAGCTCAAGCCGCAAAGCACCGTGCTCGAAACGGTAACCGTTTCCGGGACAGGCACTTCGATTATCAACCCGAGCAAAACCGGAACCGGAACAACGGTTGGAGACTCGCTCCTTCGCCGTCTTCCAACGTTGAACCGCAACTTCGCGGATTTCGTTACCCTGGTGCCACAGGTTTCCACGTCGACTGGCGTGGGACTCTCGGGCGGCGGCGTGAACATCCGCCAAAACGCGATTCAGATCGATGGCGCGGCGTCGGGCGATCTCTTCGGCCTCGGAACGACTGGCCAGCCGGGATCGCAGGCGAACGCCAAGTCGATTCCGCTCGATGCTGTGAAGGAGTACCAGGTTCTTCTGTCGCCGTTCGATGTGCGTCAGGGCAACTTCGGTGGCCTCCTCATCAACGCGGTGACGAAGACCGGGACGAACGAATTCCACGGCACCACTTACGGCTACACTCGCAGTCAGAGCCTCACGCGCACACAGCCTTATCTCGCTGACTTCAAGCAGCAACAGTACGGGTTTTCGCTCGGCGGTCCAATCCTCAAGGATCGCCTTTTCTTCTTCGTGAATCCCGAGTGGCAGAAGTTGAACACGCCCGCGATCGGATCCTACATTGGATCGCCGGACGCTGTGGCCAACGCCAGTTCGGTCGACAGCCTTGTAACTGCGCTGAAAGGCTACGGCCTGGCCGATCCCGGCTCTGGTGCAAAAGTCCTGAAACAGAACCCGCTCACCAACGTTTTCGGACGGATTGACGCCTATCTACCCGGATACACCCGGCTGGTTCTCCGCCACAACTATGCTGCCGCGGACAACACGACTTTCAGCCGCAGCTCAGGGACGTCGTCCAGCCCACTCTTCGGTCTGACGTCGAACTCGTACCTGTTCAGCTCGAAGACTCATTCGTCGGTGGCGGAGGTTCTAACCAATCTTCCCAGCGGAGTTTTCAACGAGCTCCTCTTGAACCTCACCACCACACATGATTTCCGAACGGTGCCGGTCAAGTTTCCGCAAATCACTGTGCGCGGCTTCACGACGGCTACTGGCACACCGAACGCCCTTTCTATGGTCGCGGGAACCGAGGCGTCCTCGCAGGGCAACGCACTCGACCAGCGTACCTTTGAGCTCACGGAGAATCTGACGATCCCTATGGGGGCGCAACACCACGTGACGTTCGGGACGAAGAATCTCTTCTATAAGCCGATCAACCTGTTCGGTCAGAATTCGATGGGTTCCTGGACGTTCAACAATCTCGCGGCGTTTCAGGCAGGCACGGCGTCCAGCTATTCCGTGAGCGCGCCTTTGCCGACTGATCCCGCAGCCGGTCTCGTGAATTTCCGCGCGAACATGTATTCGTTCTACGTTCAGGATGCATGGCAACACTCGGAGCGACTGCTCATCTCGGCTGGCGTGCGCCTCGAGAGGCCGCGTTTCCTTGATACGCCTCCCGAGAATCCGTCGGTGCTACAGAACTATGGACGCAGCACTTCCGCAGTTCCAAGCCGCAGTCAGGTTTCTCCGCGCCTTTCGTTCAACTGGGATATAACGGGCGACCAGACGAACCAGCTTCGTGGCGGAATCGGGTACTTCACCGGAACTCCGCCGTTCGTGTACCTCTCGAACGCTTTCGGCAACTCCGGGCTCAGCGGTTACGCGTCACTCACTTGTGGCGGAACGGCTGCGAACCAAGGGACAAACCCCACCTCGACCCTCCCTCCCGCGTTCAACGCGGCCAACATCGCGACGCCTCCAACGTCGTGCGCGCCGTTCACCCCAGCGACCGGACCAGTACGCCCCGGCGCAACGACAGCGGCGAGCTCCAATATCGCCACGATCGACCCGAACTTCCGCTTCCCTCAGTACCAGAAGATCTCAATGGGGTACGATCACCGCTTCCAGAGTGGGTTGGTCGGATCGCTTGAAGGTCTTTACACCAAGGCGCTTTCGAACCCGTTCTATACCAATCTTGCGCTTGCCGGACCGCAGGGACGGGACCGTAACGGCCGTGTCCTCTACGGCGTTCTGACCACGACTGGTGGAACCGCAACCATTCAAGGCGGACGTCAGCAGGTAATTGACGTCACCGATGTCCACGGTGACTACACGTACTCAGTCACCGGAACCCTCCAAAAGACTTTCTTCGACAACTTCCAGGGCTCGGTGGCTTATGCCTATGGCCACACATATGACGTAGCGGCAACTACGAGCAGCACGCAGGGCTCGAACTACCGCTACCAGCGCGATGTTAGCGGCTATCTCGAGGATCGCGGCCTTACACGCGGCAAGGAAGACATGCCGAACCGTATTGTTGCGACCGGTACCTGGAGACTGAAGACGCTTACCGACTTCTCCGTGGTCTATGTCGGCAACTCCGGAGCTCCGTTCGATTATGTGTACGGTGCCGGGAGCGGTTCAGGGTCGGGTGACGCCAACGCCGACGGCCAATCCCAGAACGATCTGGTTTACGTCCCGAAGGACGCACATGATCCGAACGAGATCCTTTTCAGCGGTTTCAACGCAGCGCCTGGCTCGCCAGCGCAATTGGAAGCTGCGGCAGAAGCAGATGCTTTTGATCGCTACATCGACCGCGTGCCCTGCCTCAAGAAAGCGCGCGGTCAGCTGCTTAGCCGCAACGCCTGCCGGAATCCGTGGCAGAACGACGTGGACGTGAGCGTCGGTCAGTCGCTGAGAGCGTTCGGCCAGCAGAATCTCCAGCTGCGTCTCGACGTCATCAACTTCGGCAACCTGCTCAACAAGAGATGGGGGTGGCAGAACTTCTCGGATCAGAACAACACCTGCGGTCCGATCTGCAGCGCGACCACGCTGCTCACCCAGACGGGCAACCTGCTTCCGACGGGTGTAACGACCAACAGTCCGTTGGCGCGCGGCATTTACACGTTCAGCAAGACCATGAAGCCGTGGAACGCCGACAACGCGTCCTCGAACTACCGCATGCAGCTCTCGCTGCGGTACAGCTTCTAGCAATTACCAATGGCTGCGATGCGCAGCTATCGGTAGCGGCAAAACGTAAGAATGCCGGCGGGGTTTCCCCCGCCGGCATTTTTCTTGTCGAGTCTTTCACCCCTCAGGCGCGAACATTCTCTCAACTACCGATGACAGCCATTGAGCTCTCGAGCTACGCCGGCCTCGCCGCGATGACGCTGCTCACGTGCAATATCCTCATCGGGCTGGTAATGTCCGTGAAGTACAATCCCGTCAGAAACTGGCCGCATCGCCGCATCAACACCTTCAAGATCCACAACTGGACCGCTTACATCGCCCTCGCGGTCGCCGTGATCCACCCGCTCCTGATTACGTTCTCGTCGACGGCCAAATTCACACTCGTCGACATCCTCTATCCCGTGAATGCGCCAAAGCAGCCCTGGATCAACGTCCTCGGTGCGCTCGCTCTCTACTCACTGATGTTCGTCGTCGTGACCTCGTATTTCCGGGGAGAGCTGGGCAGGAAAAAATGGAAGACTCTCCATTTCACCGCGTACGGCACCGCGGCGCTCTTCTACGTCCACGGAATCCTCACGGATCCGAATCTCAAGGATGCCCCGATAGACTTTCTCGACGGCGAAAAGGTCTATGTCGAGCTCTGTCTGCTGATCGTGATGGTGGCGGCCGGGTTCAGACTCCGGTGGCAGTTGCGTCAGCCGCCCCCGCGCGTTCATCGGCCAAAGGTTCGAAGCCCGCAGCCACAAGCTGCTCCGCCGACCGCAGCCGGCAGGTAGTCTTCAGTTGCCGTAAGTGACTGCTAGAAGATCTTCACGTTGATGTATCGCTTCGGATTCTTCTTAATGTCCGCCAAGAGCGAATCCATCCGCTGCAACACAGCACGCACGTCGTTGTACGCCCCGGGATCGTTGATCAACTTCGCGACACTGCCTGGCCCGCTATCCACCTTCGCCAGCAGCAAGTCGAGCTTCCCCGACGTCTCTTTCAGCTGACCACTGATCTCGGCCAGATTCGCGCTCGATGTGCGGAGATTGTTCACCGTCGAATCAACCTTGGCCGGATCGATTGCGCCCGTCGCCCGCCTCAATGAGGTCATCGTCGCGGTCAGCTGCCGCGACTGCTCCGCCGCGATCGTCGCGAAATCGTTCACCAGGCGGTTCGTCGCCGCAATCGTGTTGCGCAAATCGTGAATTCCGCCCGACGCCACCATCTCGTTCTGCAGCGCCGTGGTTATCGCGTTCACGGATCGCATTACGGAATCGGCCTTGGTCGTCAGCTCGCCGATCCCCGGCGTAGATGGCCCGATGGGAATCGTATCCCCCGGCTTGAAGGAGCGCGGATCCGGCCGCGACGGCGTGATCGCGATTGCCTGATCACCGAAAATACCGTTTGGGACCACCGCTGCGCTGCTCGTCAGCGGCACCTGGTAGCTCTTCACGATTCGGAGCGTTGTCACCAGGATTCCGTCCTGGTGCAGCTCGACCTCGTCCACGTACCCGACGTTGACTCCGACCAGCAACACCGGCTGGCCCTGCTTCAATCCCGCGCCCCATGGGAATTTCACATATAGGGGATAGCCCTTGGACAGTCCGCCGCGCGCAAGCCAAAGCGAGCCGAGTACCGTCACTATGACGGCGACCGTGATGACCAGGCCAACGAGGACTTCGTCTCTTTTTTTCATGCCTGGAGGTAAGGGGCGAGAAGGAGCGCGGTGAGCGCGTCCAGCACGAGAATGGCGACCGAGGTAACGACCACTGCCTGCGCGGTGCTGCGTCCGACGCCTTCGGCGCCGACGTTCGCGGTGTAGCCCTCGTAGGAGCAAAAGAAGGCTATCGCGCCCCCGAATATAGTCGCCTTGATGATGCTGTACACTATCTGGAACGGCGTGAACGACAGTCGCAGTCCCTCCCGATCCCGACCGCGTCCGCGATAATCGTGAGCACCGGAAGCATGATCAGCGCCGCAAGCAGACGCGGCACCACCAGATACGCGATAGGATCGTAAGCGAGCGTCTCCAGCGCGTCGATCTGCTCCGTCACCCTCATCGTTCCGATCTCGGCCGTGATCCTCGCTCCAACACGCCCCGTCAGCACCAGACCAGTGAGCAGCGGACCGAGCTCGAGGACTATAGACTGACGCGAGATGAGCCCGACGACCGATAGTTGCACGCCTCCGAACAGCTGATATCTGGTTTGGAATGCCGTGACCGCGCCGATGAATGCCGCTACGATCGCCGCGAGCGGCACGGAATCGACGCCGATGTTCCGCATTTGCCGGATTGTTTCGCCGCCGTATGTCGCCGGATCCCTGAACGCGATTCCGATGTCGCGCAGGAAGTAGCCCCACTTCCCAACCTTGCGGAAAGGGCGGAGAGGATCCTTGATCAAGTTCTGACGCGCGCGAAAAGGATGACTCCCACTACGCCGAATATGATGCTTGGCAGCCACGCTGCCAGGTCCGCCGGTATCATTCCCTTTCCGCCGATTCCCTTTGTAAGCTGAATCAGCATCAGAAAGATCACCGTCGTTGCCAGACTGAGTCCGATTCCGTAGGCTGCGCCGCCACGCTGGGTGCTCGTCGCCAGCGGTGCCCCGAATAACAGAATTACGATGCAAGTGACTGGAATGGCGATCTTCAGCATTCTCTCGACCCGCAGCTCGTTCACCTCTGCGCCCGATCTTTCCATTGACGTTATGAAACGTCCGAGCTCTCGAAACCCCATGTCCGTCGGCGCCTTCTGCGCCAGCGTCAGCTGCTTCGGTGGCTCAGTAAAATGACGGTCCACCAGCGAGTCGAACGTGAACGTCATGTTGTGCAGCGAGTCGGGAATCACGTGCAGCGCTCCTTTCTGCAGCACCCACCCTTTCGCCGGCCTGTATTGCGCGCCGGTCGCCGTGACGACGTACGATGGATATTCGGGTCCGTTGCCCTTCCGCTCGATCACGATTCCGTCGATCGACGGCTGGAGAAGGTGCAGAGCGCCGACCTTGTAGACGCGTCCGCCGTCCGCCGCGTACGCGAAGTTGTAACGATCGTTGCCGACGTTCACGCGATTCGCATCCAGAATGTCCAGCCGCTTCTTGTTGGTGATGGGGGCCAGCTCGCCGAGTATGAGACCTACGATGGTTGCGATGATGGCTCCCACAAAGATGGGAGCGATGAAGCGATAGAAGCTGATCCCCGACGCCTTGGCTGCCGTGATCTCCGAGTGACGCGTTAACGAGCCGATCGCGAACACCGTCGCGAACAATACCGCCGCCGGCAGCACCATGAACATCGAATCGGGAAGCCAGTACACGTAGCTGAGCGCAATGCGGCCGACCGAGAGGTGCTGGCCAAGATATTTGTCGAGATTGTCCGTCAGGTCAATAATGTTGACGAGGATCGGGAAGCCGAACGCCGTCGTCACGAAGATCTTCCAGAACTCGACGAAGACATATCGGTCGAGCGCCCGCACCATTGTCTTCAAGCCGCGATTCTCTCGCCGTGAACCCGGCGGTTCTTCCAACCTATCTTCGAGCGGATCGAGCCCTTGATCGCTCCGAACATGTCCCTCATGTCGCCGCCGCGCGCGGTCGAGCCCTCCTGGCCCATCTTGGACAGCATCCAGAGCGCGACAAGCGAGAAGATGACGTTTGCCATCCACATCGAAACCACCGCGGGCATCATCCCGCGCTTGGCGATCGATTCGCCCGCGATCAAGCACACGTAGTACAGCGCGAACACGAACAGGCTCACGCCGATCGTCAGTCCCACTCCACCGCGCGGGAACCGCAGCGCTATCGGGGCGCCGAGCAGAACGAACACGAAACAGGCGACGGCGAGCGCGAACTTCTTGTGGATCTCGACTCCATATGAGTTCATGAGCTGCGCGCTGTCCTGCAGCCTGATCCTCAGAGCCTCGAGTTCCGCGAGCTGCGCCGAATTAGGCGGTGCCTGAGTCGCGGTGTTCGGAGGCGATGTCCGAGCGGGCGTGCTGCTCGAGGTTCGTGCTTGCGCTACCGGTGTCGGTAGGACGGCCGCGGGAGTGGAGGATGCGGCCTGCGTCGTCGACGACACGCGAGGCCTCGTCCTGATTCCAGGCTTTGGCGATCCCTGCTGCTTAGGGATCGTCGAAATGCCCTGCGGTTTAGCCACGGTCGTCGATACGCCCTGCGCCTTTGCCTGTTTGGGAGCGAGCTTCGCCAGCTCCTTCGCGACGAGTGCCGCGCCATTGCAATACAGCCTGCCCAGGCCGATGTCCCACGGAGCATTGACGTTGGCGTTCAGCACATCCTTGCTCAGCATCGCCTTTGACTTCTTGAGAGCTGCAAGCGACTTGTCGAACTGCTTGCGCGCCACCTCATAATCGAAGCGCGCGCGATTCTGCGCATCCTGCATCTCGCACACTGTCATTTCGCGATCGCTCTTGTAGGAATCGGCGGTCGTTTTCTGAAACTGGTTTCCCACGCCGCGTACCCGGATCTGATCGACGTTGAAGTACAAGCGCTGCAGCTCGCTGGGATTCACAGTCGGAACATCCTGCATGTTGCCGTTGTAGAGCGTGAGTTCGAGGTCGGTCATCCCCTTGCTCATTCTCATGTTGCCGCTGTCGGCGAAGATGGTGCGGCGCCGCGTCGGATCGGCCATGTCGTAGATGGTCACCTCGCGCATCATGTTCGAGGCTTCATCCAGGTGCCCTGCCCGCAGGTAGAACTTTCCGGGGCTGACTTCGTTGATCACCTGTTCGCGCAATCCGAACGTCGGCTTCTTCTGCGCGATGTCCCGTTGCAGAACGGCCAGCTTGTGGTTCGATCTCGGGAGGACCTGATCGTTGAATACGATCATTACGGCCGTGACGCCGAGCGCCGCCCATAGAACGGGCTTGAGCACGCTCACAAGGCTTATGCCGCTCGCCTTGATTGCCGTGATCTCATTCTCGGCCGCCAGGCGGCTGAACGCGTACAGCGTTGCGACGAGGACCGCCATTGGCAGCGTGAGTGCTACCGTCAGCGGAATTGACAGTCCGAAGAACTCGGCGATCACCAGCGTTGGCAGACCTTTACCGACCAGCTCGCCAAAATGCTTTCCGATGTACTGCAACAAAAGGATCGAAGTGAGCGCTGTGAGGGCAAAAGTCAGCGGTCCCACGTGTTCCTTTAGAACGTAGCGGTGCAGTATCTTCACGGTGTGAAATATACCCTGCGCCCATGGGTAAGCGACACGCAGACAACGAGTTCCGCGCGTTCGATCGAGCGCGGGGCGCGCCAGGTCGCGCTCGCGTTCGCCACGATCCTATTTGTTTTTGTTGGCCGCACGGCTTTCGCGCAGGACCCGAGCGACACTACGCGGAAGGTTACGCCGGCTCCCCCGGTTACTCCGCCAACCGGAACACCGGGAACGCCCGGCATTCGTTTGCGACTCGGGCGCGACACGCTTCCGCTCACTCTTCCAACGGTTCTTTCGCGCGGAGACCGGGAGTCGTTCCGTCAGGCCCAGGCGCAGATCGACGCCGCGCGCGCGACGGCCTTTCAGCAGAACATGCGCACGATAATGCAGGCAGTCTGGGGACAGGTCGCGACCAACAACTTCGCCACGTCGGCTGCCGCGCCTGGGTATCCGGGTGATCTGCCGCTGAAGCCGAAGCCCACGGTCGGACCGAAGCGCGTTCCGATACTCGGAGAATACGCCGACCTCGGGCTTCAGATCGACGGCCGTCTCGAGTTTCGCGACGAAAAAAATCAGAGCGCTCTCTGCCAGCAGGCCTTTTTCCTCGACCCCGTCGCGAACTGTCGAAGCGCGTTCGAGCCGCTACCGCAGGTCGATTTTCAATTCGCAGCCAAGTCCGGCGGCATCATCGCCGACCGAATCCACGTCAATCTCGATTACGACACCCAGCGCGAGTTCGACGCTTCGAACAACATCTCGATCTACTACGAGGGGAAACCGAGCCAGTTTGTGCAAAAGCTCGAAGTCGGCAACGTGACGTTCCAGCCGCCGGCGTCACGCTACATCACGGCCGGAATCGCGAGCGGAAACTACGGAATTCAATCCGTCACCAAGATCGGCTCGATGCGGGTCAAGACAATTCTGGCCCAGCAGAAGGGCAACATCGTTCGCGATCGCGTGTTCACCGTCGGCGATCGCACGCTTCAGGCGATCGATCGAAAGATCGAGGACTATCAGTTCGAGCCGCGCCGGTTCTTCTTCACGGTCGATCCCCGGTTGTTCGGCGCCGCGTATCCGAACGTCGACATTCTCGACACGAAAAGGATGGCATCGCTTTCGGCTTCGCTGCCGGATACACTGCGGCCCACCAAGATTTTTCTATACCGGTTGTTGATCGGCGGACAGCCACCGAATCCCGCGGGTCCGCAATTTCGCCTGATCGGAGACCCGCGTTCACGTCGCGGACAGGTCTACGAGTATCTGCGCGAAGGCGTCGACTACTACGCCGATCCATCACTCCTCTGGATCGCGCTGGTGCGTCCGCTCGCCCTCAACAACGAGCGACTCGTCGTCGCATATCGCGTTCGCATCAACGGTCGTGACACTACCTACGTGACAACGGGCGGCACTCCCGACCTCGCATTCATTTCCGGGCGCGACCAGTTCGCGAATCTCATCTGGGATCCGAACGTCCAACCCGGCCAGCCCGCTTTCGATCGCGAGATCCGGAGCGTCTACCGCCTCGGCGGATCGGATCTGCGACGCCAAAGCGTGACGCTGAAAGTTGTCACGGGTAGCGCCGAGGATCAGGAGAAGCCCGTTGCCGGTAATTCGGACACGTATCTCAAGCTGTTCGGACTCGCGCAATCCACGAACAGCTCCAGCTTCGACCTCGAGAACCGAATCTGGCCGCGCCCGAGCGATCCGAACTTCGAGCTGAGCCTCGGCTCCCCGGGCGCGCACACCATTCGCGATCAGTTCCTGATTTTTCCATCGGCCAAACCATTCGCGAAGAACGGTCTCGCCGTTGGCGGCAATCCGACGAACGACACGATCTACACGACACCGCCGGAATACGTCCGCACGTCGCAGCGGCCGGAGGCGATCTATCACATCCGAATGCGCGCACAGTCGGAGGGAAGCGGGGAAGGGGGAGCGCTGATGCTCGGCACCGTGCAGATACGCCCGAACTCTGAGCGCCTCCTGGTCGACGGCATTCCCCTCACTCGTGGGACCGACTACTCGGTGGACTACGATCTCGGCCGCGTCTCCTTCAACAGGCCCGACACGCTCTTTCCCCGACCACGACAGGTCACCGTCCAGTACGAGGAGAATCCCGTCTTCGAGGAAACTCCCACATCGATTTTCGGTGCGACGGCGGAGATCCCGTTCGCGAATGGTGAGATCAACTTCACCGCGATCTCCCAGAGTCAGCACTCCAACTTCACGCGTCCGCCACTCGGGTTCGAGCCCGCGGCATCACTCGTGGCGGGCGTGAGCGCGCTCTTCAACTTCGACGCGGAGCCATTGACTCAGCTCGTTTCCAAACTTCCGTTCGGACCCACCACCGCGCCTTCGCACATCGCCTTCTCTGCGGAGCTCGCCGCCAGTCGCCCGCAGACAAGCGCGTCGCAGCAGGCCTATCTGGAATCCTTCGAGGGTGAGGGCGGTTTGCAGATCTCCCTCAACGACCCACAGTGGTATTTCAGCAGTCAGCCCGCTTTGGGGACACGGATTCCTGCGCGCTTCGGCGCGACCGTGTTCGATCTTGCGCGCGCAACCACTCTCGCGTGGCAGAGCAATGGCCTCGACGCCGACGGCAAGTTAGTTCAGTACCCCATTACCCAAATCGATACAGCAGTCGCTCAGACCGGCGCCGGAAGCGTCGCTCCTGAGCCGCTCCTCTGGCTTACCCTCTACCCGCTATCCATCGGTGGACACCTGAACGCCGCCGCGAACGGTTTCCGCTGGACGCTACCGAACGCGACTCCGGGCCGGAGGTGGCGCTCCGTTCGGACAGTACTCAATCCGAGCGGTGCCGACATCTCGCACGCCGAGAATCTGGAATTCTGGGCCCAGATTCCTACGGGCCGCGATCTGTCAAAAAACCCCACGATCGTTTTCGATTTCGGAGACATCTCCGAAAACTCCGTGACGTTCGGGCCGGACACCCTCATAATCCAGCAGGGCGCGGTTGCCGGCTCGCTCGACACGACGTTTCGCGGCAAGAAAATCCAGGGACTCGACACCCTCAACAGCGAACGCGATCCCTTTTCTCGCGCCTTCAACGTGGCCAGAAACGACAACGGGCTCCCCGGTGATGTCGTCGACACGTTGATCGTGGAGTACGACACAATACTCGGACAGCCGCCGACGTTCCGAACGCTGCTCTTGGCCCCCACGTGCCGGGGTGGTTACGGCATTCGGCAGATTCTTGGCGACACGCAGACGAATTGCACGGTGAACAACAATCGCCTCGACGAGGAAGACATCGATGCCGATAACGTTCTCAACCTCACCACTGCCGAGCGTGACCAGGAGCAGTGGCAGCGCTACGTAGTCAATCTTGCGGACCCGACGAAGTTCACACGACAGGGCGTATGCAGCCAGCCGAGACAGCTCGCGGGCCAGCCAACGGGTCCGCGCGACAACGTGTGCTGGGTCTTCTTCCGCATTCCCTTCAAAACGCCCGACGACTCTCTCGGTCATCCTCTGCTGCGGCGCGCTCGCGCACTTCGAATCACGATGATTTCCGGGGACGGTGTTACCGACGACGAATTCACGACCATTCCGTTGGCGCGTCTGAGGCTTACTGGCGCGCCTTGGCTCAAGGTCAGCGACAGGACGCTCCACGGAATTGCCGGCACCCAGACGTCCACCGGGACCGTCCAATCCGGTGTCGTTGGCACCCAGGACACGAAGGTGCATGGCATCAGCTATGAGTCGCCACCCGGTATTACCGACGCGCCCACGAGCAAGACCATCGCGTTCCAGCCGGGACTCGTACAGATCAACGAGCGGTCCCTGCGGCTCACGGCAACCGATCTCGCCGTCCTCGACCGCGCCGAAGCGTATTATCGCTTTCCCGAGGGCGAAAAGAACTTCATGAGCTACAAGCAGCTCCGTGTTTGGGCGCGAGGAGTGAGCAGCGGCTGGGGTCAGGACGGAGAGCTCCAGTTCTACATCAAGATCGCGCGCGACGACAACAACTTTTACATGTTCCGCACGCCGATCAATTCCGGAACCACAAAGGCGGCGTGGCTGCCAGAGATAACTGTCAACTTCGCTACTCTCTTCACGCTGCGCGCCCAGATTCAGAACGCCTATCTCCAGGGAACCATACGCAACACCTGCCACGGCCCCGACTCCGTCCTCATCGCGAACACGCCGCTCCCAGCGGGCGCGACCGCAAGCTCGATCTACGCGGCGTGCGACAACGGCTACGTGGTCTACACGTTGGACCCGGGCGTCACTCCTCCTAATCTCGCCGCGGTTCAGGAATTGGCGGTCGGAATGCTGCGACTCCCAACCGCTCCCGGTGCGAGTCCGATTCTGCCCGGCGACACTCTGGAGCTCTGGGTCGACGACATCAGGTTGGCGGGCGTCGTCAACGCGACGGGCTTCGCTGGCCAGACGGGACTGACAATCGTCGCGAGCGACTTCGCCGACATTCGTATCAACGCCAGCAGGCGCGATCCAAATTTCAGACAGCTGGCGGAACAACCGAGCTTTCTCACCGACAACGACATGGACTTCAGCTCGGCGTTCCATCTGGAGAAGCTGCTCCCCGCGTCGCTCGGAATTTCCATCCCGTTCACCTTCAACTACACATCCTCGTCGGTCGATCCGCTCTTCGTCACCCAGTCCGACATCATGGCCGACGCGATCCAAGGACTCCGCACGCCAAAATCCACCGCGACATCAATGACCCTGAGCCTGAGGCGCACCAAACAGTCCACGGGTTCGGCCTGGTCGCCAATTCTCAATAACCTGTCGCTCAACTCATCGTATACCACCGGCGTTTCGCGCAGCGAGTACGAGGACGGCAACGCCAAGAACTTCGTGGTGGGACTCGATTTTAACCTGTTGCGCGCGTTGCTCCCCGACATGGCGAAGTGGTCGCCAACGGAAGTGCATCTCACTACTGCGTACAACAACGGACACGATAATCGCGTTTCCTATCTGAAACCCGCGTTCGCGCTCGACGACACTACGCACCCGGTCAAGGGAAGGACTCGAACGTGGAGCAATGGCAGCACGCTCGTCTTCCATCCCTTCAAGGCGGCCTCGGTTCGCTGGGACATTACCTCTGTGCGCGATCTGCGCGACTACGGCACCGACTCGCCCCTCGGACTCGCTTCTGCGAGCGATCGAGTGCTTGGTGCGGAGACAGGCCTCGAGCGCGAGCGCGCGATGCAGGCTGGGATAAACATCTCTCCGCCCATCACCGCCTGGTTCCGGCCGAGGCTGGATTTCGGAACCTCGTACAACATGCTCCGCGATCCGAACACTCTCAGCTTTGCGCAGCAGGATAGCGCTGGCGCGCTTCGCATCCCCCGTCGGCTCGGCAACTCTCAGACGACAACGGCGGGGCTGACGCTGGATCTTCCGCGAGCGATCAAGTTGTACACCGACAGCAACAGCTTTTTGCGAGGATTCCTAAGCGGTCTCCAACCGGTCGACGTCAACTTCAATCGTAGCGTTCTCTCCGTTTATGACGGGAGTGCGGCTCCTGCACCCCTCCTTTATCAGTTTGGGCTCGGCAGCATCAACACTTTTCGCCAGCTCAATGGCGAGCTGGCGACCAGCGTCGGCTTGGTCACTCAGATTTCCGTCAATCAGGCAATCAACCTTCCATTCGGAGCCAGCCTGGCGAGCCGATACCAGCGCATCAACACCAGAAACTGGACGCGAAGGATCGAGGAGGGTCAGGACATCGTCGATGGAACGCAGATCGCGTTTCCCGACGTCTCACTTCGCTGGGCCGGACAGCCCGCCGGGCTCAGATCCATTATCTCGAGCGTTGGGGCGAATGCGCGCGTCGTGGAAACGCGGCAGTTCAACGGCACCCAGCCGTTGCTTGGCGAATTGCTCGACGACAGGGGAACGCTGCGGGTTCGAACCTTTCCGTTGAGTGGAACCATCGTATTCGCGGGTGCTCGCCCCCTCGCGAGCACTGTGGGGTATTCACTCTCCAAACGATTGGATTCGAAGCCGGGGTTGGCCAGCAACGGCGACAACGCCGACTTCAGCATCGACGTCTCGAAGCCATGGCGACTTCCCGCGGATTGGAACGCGAGGAGCGATTTGCGGACGCGTATCAGCTTCCAAAAGAGTCAAGGACAGAACTTCGTCGACAATCCGCTGGATCCGAGTGGAGAGAGCCGGTTGTCCGACAACGGAAGGCGCGCCTTCAGCATGAGCGCGGACACCGATGTCGCGGAGAACCTGTCCTCGAGTTTCGTGATCTCGCGCGTCGAGAGCTTCGACCGTAACCTTAACCGCCAGTTCACGCAGACGGTGCTGAGCGCCGTTATGCATTTGCAGTTTTACGCCGGGGAATTCAAGTGAGATCGATGTTGGTCATTCTGTTGTTGTGTATTCTCTCCGGCTGCAAAGGCGACGCGAAAAATGGCAATGCCGCGCAAAAGACGGCCGTCGCCACTTCGACTGGCTTCAGCGGAGAAGCCGCGTACAACTACGCCAAGGCCCAGGTCGCATTCGGCCCGCGTGTGCCGGGTACGCCGGCTGCGAAGCAGGCTGGGGACTGGATCATCCGCCAGATGCGTACGCGCGCGGACACGGTGATCGTCCAAAGCTTCACCTACACGACCGCCGACGGCAAAAAACTTCCGCTCCGCAACATCCTCGCGCGATTTCGGCCGGAGCTGTCCAATCGCGTGCTCTACCTCACGCACTGGGATTCGCGGCCGATTTCCGAATCCG
>Ga0193727_1000529_pt1 | contig 14821 bp, 17 predicted proteins | sample H2c2metaG_FD_143051 | JGI IMG/M metagenome (GOLD analysis project Ga0193727, IMG submission 143051) | Soil microbial communities from a riparian zone of the East river system, Colorado, United States - H2c2 | ecosystem: Environmental > Terrestrial > Soil > Riparian zone | place: USA: East River...
TTAAACGCGACCATGATTTTTGATTGCGCCCTCGCGCGAACGGCGAGCGACGTTCGCGTTCTCTTTCATTGTCTCAGGAGGAAACAATTCCCGTTGAAGCGCATTTGACTTTATTCGGCGTCCCAAGGTGTGGATGGCATCCACGAATTGATCGACGTCCTGAAAACGCTGGTAAACCGACGCGTAACGCAAGTAAGCGACCTCATCAATCACGCGCAGCTTTTCAAGCACTCTCGCGCCGATCACCGAAGAGGGCACTTCGCGTCCGCCGGTCTCGAGTTCGTGCACGATTTCGTCCACCATGTCCTCCAACGTAAGCAAACTGGCCGAACGCTTTTCGAAAGCTTTGGCGATGCTGGCAGCAAGTTTGCGACGGTCGAACGGCTCATGTGTTCTGTTGGTTTTTATCACGCGCAGGTCCGAACGCTCGGTCTCCTCATAGGTCGTGTAGCGGTATTTGCACTTTAGACACTGGCGGCGACGACGGATGTTCGAACCGTCGCGCGATTGACGGGAATCGATGACTTTGTCGTCACGCGACCCGCATTTGGGGCAACGCATAGTGTCTGACGCTAATTAGCACACCATAAATTGTGGCGTCAATGTTTGTTTGATTGTTTTATGGAGCTGTCGTGATAAAAAGCGGCGCGAGGGACGCGCGTACACTCCCAAGGCTTTCGCAAAATTGATTCGAGCTCGTTATTCATTTCGCACGCAAGTGCTTTTGGGGTTCGATGGGTCCGCGCATCGCTTTTGATCGAGGATTCATCGCGTTGACGCAGCCATTCACGAGCGTTACACCCGTTCCGATGCAAAATAACGAAACACGCACCGCAACCTACGGCCCGTGGTTGGTTGGCCTTGGTGCTGCGCTGTGGGGAACAGAGAGCGCGTGGCGCATCCCTCTGAACGAATTGTTCGACGCAAAAGTAATCGTTTTTTGGGAACACGTTTTCATCCTGATCATGTTCCTGCCGATTCTTATCTCGCGCTTGGACGAAATCCCGAAAGTGCGGGCACACACATGGGGTTTTTTGATTTTCTCGGGGTTTGCGGGTTCCGCGGTGGGCACGGTCTTTTTCACGCTGGCGTTGAAGTACGGCAACCCAACGGTGGTAAACGTGGTCCTGAATATTCAGCCCGTTATCTCAACGCTCGGCGCGTTTTTCCTTTTCGGTGATCGCCTTGCTCGCCAGTTCTTCCTTTACGCTGGGATCGCAATTGTCGCAGGCGTGTTTGTGTCGGTTGCGTATCCGACTCAGATCGGAGTTTCATTTGAGCGTGCGGGTCTGAATGTGGGTACCGGGTACGCGCTGATCTGCGCGTTGTTTTGGGGTCTTTCCACGGTCGCCGGACGCGGTGTGATTGTTGGCATGTCACTGCGGCTCGCCTCCAGCCTGCGCATCGTGATCGGACTCGCTTGCATGACGCTTATTCTTTTAGCCTACGGAAAACTGAACGGCGCGGCGCTCTGGCCAGAGGCCGCCCAAGCGCATCCAATGAAGGCCATCGTGTTGTTGCTTTTCCTCGCGTCGATCTCAGGCGGTGTTCCGCTCCTATTTTATTTTCAAGGACTGCAGCTCACTCGCGCATCCACAGCCGGTTACTTCGAAATGATGCAAACGCTCGCCGCAGTCTGCATCACCTGGGGTTTTTTCCACGCCAGTCTTCACCCGCATCAGGTAATCGCGGCCGTCGTCCTGATTGCTGCGGTAGCGATGGTGCACCATATCCAACAACAGGTCGAACCTCATAACTGATCGCTCTCCAAATGAAACTCGTCCGCTGGCTCGTGATCATCTGCGTTGTCCTTCTGCTGGTTTATGGCGCGTCGCCTTACTTTTCGTTTTGGCGATTCACGGCTGCCGTTCGATCTCGCGATGCCGCAGCGATAAGTAAGCGCGTTGATTTTCCTGCGGTCCGAGCTTCCCTGAAAAAGCAACTAGTGACGCGTTTCGCAAAGCAGACGAGCAGTCACAAGCGCTGGAGTAACCTCGGGCCAACGCTCATCGATGCCATCATTGATGCTTACATCACACCTGAGGGAATCGCGGCGTTGCTCTCAAATCCTGAAGCGCTGAAGAATCTGAAGGCCCCACGAGAGTTCCATTTCCAACTCGGCAAAAACGAAGACTTATCCAAAGTGAAATACGCGTTCTTTACCGGGCCGCGCAGTTTTGTCGTCGATCGTGATGGAATCAAGCTTCGGTTCCATTTCACCGGCCAAGGCTGGCAGCTTTATGACATCGACCTCGGTTTAACCGATGCGAAGCATTGATTCCCGACATCGGATTGCGGAACGGGTTCGCTCGATTGCGACGCAACTTCCTACACGAGGCTAAACTCGCGCGCTCGCTTTGGCAGCACTCCGTGTTTCGAGCAAAGATCTGCAAAAGTCTGCAGCCCTTGCTTTTCTCGAGTTCCAAAGCCGAATCGAAGATGCTCGTTGTAGTAACGATCGAGAAATTTCTGGGTCATTTCCTGTTTCTTATCAGCGGCGCCTGCCACAGCGTCTGACACGATGACTTGGATGTCGGAAAGATTTTCGTCTCGTAGTCCGCGTAGACGTTGAGCGATGGACTTTGCATCTGGGACCCCTGGCCGAATCAGCCACAGCGCGTAAACAAACGGAAGTCCGGTAAGTTTCTTCCATTGCTCACCAAGATCCCAGAATTGAAATGTATCGGTGTGGTTTTGCCGGAAGCTAATCGCTTGATCGCCGATGATGAGGCGCGCGCGAGGTAATCCTGCGCCCTCCGGAACAGCGCCGGTCAAACGAGCGATCAATCCAAGCTCTGCTAGAAGACAACGCAACAGATTGACTGCAGTTTCAGACGCCGGATCGAGTTCGATTTCCTCGATGTCCGAGAACGCGCCACGGTACGCGACTACTACACTGTAAACCGGGCCGTCGGATGAAATGGAAACGTCGTCAACGATCCGATAGATCGGGTTGCGCAGAAATTCGAAGCTGGAAACAAGCGCGACGTCGAGCTGGCCTTTCGCGAGTCGCTGACACAAAGCGGATGGATGATCGAACTCAACATTGCCCGGCCAACCGCGAATGAGCGGACGAGCGTTTAAATACTTAACGCAACCGATGTGCAGAGAGTTCAATTTGAGAGGTGATCAAAATCGCGGTCATCCTGAGCGGAGCGAAGCGAAGTCGAAGGATCCCGCAAACGTACCTGTGGGTGTCGCAACGGGATTCTTCGACTTCGCTCGGAATGACAGGGAATGTTACGCGCACGCAAGCTCGGCAGACGCGGGCGCCGCGTGTGTCCCATCCGACCGGTGCGAAATATGCCGGTAATGACTGTCGCGCTGGACAGGCTCACGGCCAGCTTCGCAAATGGCGTGTTCAAGCGCGGCGATAGTTTGCTGTTGCGGCGTCGTGGCGCCAGCCATGTGGAAAATTTTTTCCTCCAGAATTGTTCCATGGAGATCGTCCACACCGTAGCTCAAGGAGACCTGCGCGAGAGGCAATCCGAGGCTGACCCAATACGCCGTCAGATGGTCTATGTTGTCGAGGTAAATACGGCTCACCGCAAGATTGCGCAGTTGGTCAAATGCGGAGGCGCGCTTGATGTCGGCAAGAATTCCGTGGGATTGCGTTGGCTCGAATGCAAAAGGAACAAACCCCGTGAAACCGCCGGTCTCATCCTGCAGTAGCCGCAGTTGGCGCAAATGATCAGCCCGATGAGCAAGCGTTTCGATGTGTCCGTAAAGCATCGTGCATGTGCTGCGTCCGCCCATCGAATGCCAGGTGCGATGCACATCGAGCCATTCCGCCGCCGTTTCCTTGCCGCGACAGATTTGGTCGCGCACGATCGGGTCGAAAATCTCGGCGCCACCCCCGGTGATCGAACCAAGCCCGGCTTCGCGCAGAATTTCCAGCGTATCGTGAATCGGCATCTTGAAGACTCGCTGCGCCAAATGGCGAACTTCGATCGCGGTGAATGCCTTTATATGCAGCTGCGGATCAAGCGCGCGAAGTCTTCTCAAGAGATCGAGATACCAGTCTTTTTTCAAAGTCGGATGCAATCCGCCGACCATGTGCACCTCGGTGACGCCGAGCCGAAGCGCATCCGTCACGGCATGAACGATTTCGTCAATTGCGTATTCGAATGCGTGGGCGTCGCGTTTCTTGGCGGCAAACGCGCAGAACTGGCAGGATAAGATGCAGATGTTTGAGTAGTTGATGTACCGATTGTGGATATAGGTCGCGTAATTGCCGTTCTTTCGCTCTCGCACGACGTTGGCGATTATTCCAAGGGCGTTAAGATCATTTGTTCCATAAAGCGTCAGAGCATCGCTCTCAGAAATCCGCTGCTGCGCCTCGATCTTCTCCGCGATCGGTCGGAGTTCTTTCGGAATCAGCTGGTAGTTCATCGGCAGACTCTGGTTAATCGCGCGTGAAGCATGCACAGAGGGCTAGCGGGTTGCAACAAAAACGATGGCCACGAGGATTGTGGCCGAGCCGCATTTTTCTGGCAAGTTTTGCCGTGTGCCAATGTCTAAATCACGATGTCTCAGAACGATCGAGGAAACCAGGGAAGATCGGAAGAAGATGCCGATGATGTGCGGCTGATGCAGTTGGTCGGCCGGGGCGATACTCAGGCACTTGAGCAGCTCATCGCGAAGCATCAGACGTTGGTGGCGGGCACCGTCGCGCGCATGCTCGGCAGCAGTTCTGACGTGGAAGACATCGCGCAGCAGGTCTTTATCCGAGTTTGGAAAAGTGCGCGCCGATATGTTCCGCGCGCCAAGTTTACGACCTGGCTGTTGAAAATTACACGCAACCTGGTGTTTAATGAGATGCGCCGCACCAAGCGTCGCCCTCATGTTTCCCTGCAATCAGAGCCGGGCACGGAGGATCCGCCTTTGAAGGATGAGACGAACCTCGCGCCTGACGCGTCCCTTTTGGAGTCGGAATTGCAGCAGGCGATCGAGGACGCGATTCAGCGGCTCCCAGATACCCAGCGGATGGCGCTCGTGTTGCGCCGATACCAGCAGTTGAGCTACGAGCAAATCGCCGAGGTCCTCGATCTCTCGGTGCCCGCGGTAAAAAGCGTACTTTTTCGCGCGCGGACTGAACTCCGTTCCCGGCTCAGCAAATATCTCGATTAGTCCGTCAAATCGAGTCTCATCGCGGTTCCTCGTCCTCAAGGACTCGACCTCGGACGCGGCGTGTTTCGGTGTGATGCGTCAACACATGCACGCGTCCATCGCTCCCGCGGAAAAATGCGCTCAAAACCCAGCTGACGAAGCTGATCACGATCGCGCCCCAGAATGCGCTCCAGAAGCTGTGCACATGAAATCCGGCAACGACACTAGGTACCAGAAGCAGCAAGAGTCCGTTTAAAACCAGAATGAACAAGCCCAGCGTAAGGAGAATGACCGGTGCACTGAGGATCAACAGAAACGGCCGCACAAAAGCGTTGAGAATACCCAGCAAGAGCGACGCCCCAATGAGCGCCGCGACTGTGTCGTAACGGATCCCGCGGATGATGGACGAGGCCACCATCACTGCAATCGTTGTCGCAGCCCAGCGGAAAACGAATTGCTTCATGTCTCCCTTAATTTACCCGATCTCGTAAAGAGGGCGAGAAAGCACTTGCGAACGAGCCGATGAACGATAAACGATTTTGAAATCATTTAACCACTGAATACCTGTGCCAAAGAAAAAGAAAACTGCCGAAGATGTAAATCAACCCTCGCCGGAGTCAGACGCGCCGGCAGTAACAAAAAACACTGGCAAACGCCAGACACCACGACGTGCGACCACCGCGAAAAAGCCGCGCAAGCCGAGCGGGATAAAGGACGCGAGTGAGCGAACTGCACACATTTCAACCTCTCCACAGGCCGACGTGACGCCGATGCCGGAGGACCCTTCAGAGGACGCCGTTCGCCTTCGAGCCTATGTCATTTCCGAACGCCGGCGCAGATTTGCTTTGCCCGGAGACACAGAGTCCGATTGGCTTGAAGCGAAGCGCCAGTTGCTGGCCGAGGCTCGTCGCTAAGCGCTGGCATGGACAACGCGATCCGCAATGCAGGGAGCGGCGGTCTCCAGTCCGCCGAATCCAACACGATTGTTGATCTTAGAGACGCTTTAAGAGAACGCCTTGCCATCATTCACGACGAGGAGAGCCGCCGTGATGAGGTAAAACACATCGATCGATTGCGCGCGATCTCGGAAAAGATCGACAAATTGCAAACTGCGCTACCGCAGCCGGTCGATACTAGATTGGCGCACTATCTCCAGCGCCGCAGCTACGACAAAGCGCTGGAGCTCTTGGAAAATTCGTAGCGGGGCTCACCGCGGCGGGCGCCGTTCAATCCTAGTCCCCGCCTCTGCGAATCTGGAAGCTGAACAATGCCCGCTCCGGATTGTTGACGGGATCGTATTCCACAAACGCGTTCTGCACAGTCGAGTTAATGCCGTAGCTCGTAACCGTCAGCGTTTTCCCATCGGCGCTGACATCAAGCACATTGTAATTGAATGTGTCTGGGCTGTAGAAGTCAGCCGGCTGACGTAGCGTGTCGGCATTGGGATCGCCGAGACGCGTGACATTGCGCAAACCCGGATAACCGGCAAGACCGATGGGCTCGAGTCCCGCGGCGCTCTCTGCATTGGCAATGCTGTCGGCAAGCTTTTTCACAAGCGAAAAGCTGTGGTTCGAGATTAAATCAGGACCGGTTGCTCCCAGCGGACCACACACGATCTCGAGGCAATACGGCACTTTTATATAGGTTGATTGATCGCCCGTCTGGCCAGTCGGCGAATACAAAAGTTCGTTGATACGATTCTGGTGATCGTCGGTCGCAAGGAATACAACGTTCACAATCTCATTATCTGCGATGAATTTCAGCAGCGCATTGCGTTCCGCGCGGTAGCCGCCCATCCAGGACTTGCCACCGTCGCTGTTGACCGGCGCATAAGTGCTCGGTGCGCCGCTCAACGTGAGCATTGTGCCGCTCGGAATCGGCATTGCCGGAGTGTGATTGAGCGTGAAGGTCGTGCCATTGGCACTCATTGAAGCGATGCTGGTGTTGGCGGGAACGTTTGTGCCCTTAACCGGTTGACCGACAACGAGGCCAACCGTGCTCGCAACTGTCACGGTGTTGCCACTAGAAGCAGCCGTTGTCGTAATCGAAGTAATGTTGCCCAACAAACCGTACTCAGCTGTAGTCGGTGGATTGACCAACGTCAGGTTGCCGCCGATCGGTCCGATCTCGTCGATCGGATCGGAGATGTTGATGAACTTCCATGTGGGCGGACCGTGCTGCGCGTCGAGAAGCGTTTGCTCTAGCCACGCAAGCTGCGTTGCACCAAGCATTGTGCGGTTTGGATTGTCGGCGCGAGGACCGGTGTCGTCGGCATTTGCGGCAGTCTTCATCCGGATATCGCGATAGCTGCGACAATCGGTATTGATGAAGATCGCGTTCTTGCCCCATCGCTGGGCGAAGTAGAGTTGACGGGTGCCGTTCGTGCGCGGATCCGCCGGCACAGTGAGCACACCACGTTCTGTTAACGGCTGATAGTTCTCGAACACCTGCTGCAATCTCTGAAGACCGCCGCTCTTGTTCATGAACGGTACGCTGCCGTCGTTCGGCGTGACATCGTTGGAGCTCACTCGCGCGTCCACACCTGCGCCGGTCATGAAATCGAAGGGCGGCATTCCGGTGAGGCTGCCAACACCATTGCCTGCCGGCGCGCCGCCGTTGATATATTGTTTGTTGCCGAGCTCGTGATTGTCATAGGCCGTGTAGTTGCCCTGCCCCGCGAAAAATGGTTGAAGACAGTTCTGACCGCCGACGTTTACCGGAAAAAACTGCTCGCGATATTTGCGCGAGAAATCATTAAACAACTGCGAATTGGTTGCAGTCGGCACCGTCACTGTCGGGTCCGGAATGTTTCCCGTGCTGGTGACAGCGGGCGATCCAATGCTCGCGGAGGTTTCGTATTCGGTGTCCCCATCGAACATGAAAAAATCGAGATTCTTCGCGGGCACTTGGCTCGCAAGCGCGTAAGGCCGAATCAGACCGTCGCAATCGCCGCTGACCGCAAAATGCACCGCCACTTTCGCCTTAGCGTCAGGCGCGGTTTTGAATTTCCCGACATTGCTCGTCACAGAAGCATTGAGGGTCTGGAATCGGTAATAGTAAACCGTTGCTGAGTGCAAACTGCCAATGTTGGTCTTTACGGTGTAATCGGTCGTTGCGTCAGCAGTTCCAGCAAGAAGCGTGGTCACTCCCGTGACGAAGTTCGGGTCAGTCGTGATTTGGACGTTGAGCTGAGTCGGTCCTGGGCTGGATTCGTCTTTAGCGCGAGTCCAGACGGTCGCGTCATTGGTTGTTGCATCACCGGAAGCAACTCCCAGGAAGCTGACGCTCGCATCCGCGGACGTCACCTGAGTGATTAAGGCTGCAAAAAACACCAGAGCTGTGGAGCGAAATGAAACGAAGTTTTTCATGCGCGAAGTAAATCTGCAGAATGTGCCGATTTGATGGCTTCTGTGTGACAGATTGGTTACTTTTCGCGCCGAAGAATTCTAAACCACGGATGTCACGGATGGGTACGGATAAAGCATGAGACAACGACAAAGCACCCGCTTCGCTCGGTTACGGCGTGGCAAGTGAACGGCGAATGCCAAACAATGACAAAATGGCAAATCTCGAATCCGTTCACCAGCACTGCAGATTCACTGGACTCGAGGAATCGCCGGCGATTCCAGTCTTTCGTCATTCGGGCTTCGCTCATTGATTCGTCATTCGGATTTCGTCATTTCAAAAAATCCGTGTTAATCCGTTGGCTTGCCAAACCAACCGAAAATCCGATGGATGATCTAGTGCGAGCGACGAGAACGGCGCGCGGGTATTCCCGATGAGCGAAGCCGCGCGCGAAGAGTTCAGCCGATTCTCAGGCGTACGCGCCTTTGCCCGAGTCCTTGCGCGTACGCAATTCCGCCAACATATCGCGTTCCTTCATATCGCCGGCCCATTTCGGGCGTAATTGAAAATGCGGTCCATCCAAAAACGTTTTCCAGTTGCCGCCCCATTCCAATCCCAAATCCATTCCGAGGGCGCCGACTGCTTTGTACTTCGGCGATTCGCCCAGGTAGCTGGCTTCTTCAAACACGCCTACATCGAAGGCGATCCCGAAATTGTGATTCGAAAAACCGCCGCGCGCGTTGGTCACGATGCGCCCGGGGTTCGTGCGACCTTGCGCGAAAAGCTCGTTCTGCTCCTCATAGGTGCGCAGGCCGCCAATTACCTTAATGGCGATGCCATGCTGGGCCGCTTTCTTCACCAAAGCCCGCGCATACGGCTGCACTTGCAGCAATAATGCCGCGATCGCTTTCTCGCTGCGGTCGTCCACACGATCACGCGTTCCCGCTCGTACTGCCGCCGGTACTGCTGGTGACGTCTTACGGGGTGGGCCCGCTTTTCCGCGACAAATCCGATTGTAAATTGCATTCCACGTCTCCGGCCCGGCCGTACCATCCATCTCCACTCCGAGCGCCTTCTGCACCGCGCTAATTATTTCGGGAAGATCCACTTTACAGATCGATCGTTTAATCCTTCGGCTCGTTTCTGCAAAAAACCGCGCCAAAAGTCACGAACAAATTCAGGGAGAATCCTTGACCACGGATTTGAAAGCCTGGCCGTCGGTTCGCGTCCGTTGCAGCACGGATGGGCACGGATGAATGCCAGCAACGGACACAGGCATGTTCTGACTGCCACTGACTTAAGTGCGCTTCCGTTTTTGCAACGACTTATTTGCGGTTTTACTCAAGGCCCAAGAAAGCGAATCATCGCTGGTGGCTTTGACGTCTAACGAGAATTAGACGAAAATTTTCCTCTAACTCGGCTTTTATCCTGAGAACGCTCCAGATGAAAGGAGCACATCGCGAGGCCGCTTTTAGCGCGAATACAGCTCGACGACGAGCTGTTCGTTCACGATCGGCTGCATTTCCTCCCGGGACGGGATACGCGCAACTTTGCCGCTGAGCCCGTCGCGATCGACTGTGAGCCAGTCCGGCACCGGAGCAATCTGCGTAAGATCGAGATTTCGCAGCACGAGTTGCCGCGATTTCGGCTTGTCGTTGATTGTAACTTCGTCGCCTGCTTTCACGTTATACGAAGCGACATTGACGCGACGCCCGTTCACGAGCACGTGCCCATGCGACACGAGTTGGCGCGCTGCACTGCGCGTGTTGGCGAACCCAAGCCGGTAAACAACATTATCGAGTCGCGTTTCCAACAACTGGAGAAGCGTTTCACCGGTTACACCACGCTTGCGCAACGCACGCTGGAAAATGCGCCGGAATTGTCGCTCGAGCAGTCCGTACTGATAGCGCAGCTTTTGTTTTTCACCGAGGGCAATAGCGTAATCGGATTGCTTGCGCCGAGAGCCCCTCGGGCCGTGGATGCCGGGTGGATAATTCTTCCGCTCCAACGCCTTTGAGGGACCGAAGAGTGGCACCCCGTAACGCCGGCTTACTTTTGTTTTTGGTCCTGTGTATCTCGCCATCTCGGAAAGTTTATAGTTGAGAGTTGATAGTTGATGGCATCAGACGCGGCGCTGCTTGGGCGGACGACAACCGTTGTGCGGCACCGGGGTAACGTCGCGGATCACCGTGAGATCGAGTCCAATTGCCTGCAAAGCGCGCACCGCGGATTCCCGTCCCGCGCCTGGGCCTCTGACTAATACTTCCACTTCCTTTAGCCCGTGGCCCATCGCCTGGCGCGAAGCATCCTGCGCTACCATTTGGGCAGCATAAGCGGTGCTTTTGCGCGAACCTTTGAAGCCAACCTTGCCGGCGCTCGACCATCCGATCACATTGCCTTTCAGATCAGTGATCGTTACGATCGTGTTGTTGAACGTGGCGAGCACATGCGCAACGCCTGAATGAACGTTCTTGCTCCCTTTGGCTTTGACGATCTTCGGCTTGTCAACCTCTTCGGTTGAGAGCGAAAGACTTTCGGGTGCTCCGGCTGCAGGCGCTGGCTGTTCTTTCTTTGGCTTTGCCGTTTTCTTTGCCGCCGGACGTTTAGGCGCTGCTTCGGCTTTTGGAGCTGCCTCCTTGGCTGCTTCGGCTTTCGGAGCCTCCTCTTTAGCGTCCGGTTGCTTTTCACCAGCTTCGCCTTGCGTCTTCGTTTCGTCCGGATTTGCGGGATTCGTTTCTTCAGCCATGTGAGTCGATGCTTAAACTTTGCCGGCTTTGGCGTCCGGATTGCGAATTACCCCCACCGTTTTGCGAGGTCCTTTACGCGTCCGGGCATTTGTTGAAGTGCGTTGACCGCGCACGGGCAAACCTTTGCGGTGACGGATGCCGCGATAAGAATTGATCGCCTGTAGACGTTTCAAATTGCCTTGTACGTCGCGGCGCAGATCGCCTTCGATCTTGAGCTTGTTGTTCGTGATCGCGTGAATGATCTCATTCAACTGCTGCGGCGTAAGATCTTTCGCCCGGATGTTTGGGTCGATATTCGTCTGCTCGAGGATGCGCCTCGCAGTGCTAAAGCCGATTCCGTAGATATAGGTCAGAGATACCTCGACGCGTTTGTCTGCTGGAATTTCAACTCCGAGTAATCTTGGCATGGTACTGGTTAAATAAGTTACAACGTTACAAAGTTAAAACCGTTCAGCCCTGGCGTTGCTTGTGCCGCGGGTTTTTGCAGATCACGCGCACGACGTTCTTGCGCTTCACGATCCTGCAACTGGCACAAATTCTTTTTACTGATGGTCGTACTTTCATAATTCGCGAAATCGAAAACCGCGGCCGCACGCCGGGTTGTCATCTTTGGCGATAAATAATTCGCCCTTTCGACAAATCGTAAGGTGAAACCTCTAGCATAACTTTGTCTCCTGGCAAGATCCGAATGAAATGCAGCCGCATTTTGCCGGAGATATGTGCCAGCACGCGGCGCCCACCCGGAATGTCGACCCGGAACATAGTGTTAGGCAGCAACTCGACGACGGTGCCCTCTACCTCAATTGCGTCTTTGCGCGCCATGTCAGAATTTCGGGGTCGTCCTTCGTAATCAGAACCGTGTGCTCGAAGTGCGCCGACGGCAAGCTATCCGCCGTGCATACTGTCCAGCCGTCATCGAGCAATCGGACATCGGACGTGCCGATGTTAATCATCGGCTCAATTGCGAGCGTCATCCCCGCCTTCAATTTTGATCCGCTGCCGCGTTTGCCGTAATTGGGGATTTGGGGTTCCTCATGCATTTTGCGCCCGACGCCGTGCCCAACAAATTCGCGCACCACCGAAAAACCATATCGGCGCGCTTCATCCTCAATTTCGGCGCAGATGTCCCCCACCCGCCGCCCTTCATGAGCAACGCTGATCGCGCGCGAGAGCGCGTTTTCGGTCGCGCGCAGCAACTCGTCCGTGCGCTCGTCGATGATTCCTACGGGAACAGTCGTGGCGTTATCGCCTACCCAGCCATCCTGAATAATGCCGATGTCGAGCTTCACCACGTCGCCATACTGAATGCGCCGCTGGCTGCCAATACCGTGGACCACTTCGTCGTTAAGCGAGATGCAAATGTTCCCGGGAAAGACGCGATGCCCGAGCCGATAACCCAGAAAGGCGCTCTTCACACCTGCTTCGCTCATGAAATCTGCAGCTGCATGATCGACTTCCTTCGTCGTAATTCCGGGACGAATCAGATCGCTGACTCGATCGAGGATGTCACTAGCGGTGCGGCACGCCTGCCGCATTTTCTCTACTTCCTTCGCGTTCTTGATCGGAATCATTTCGCCGTCTTGTCCTCAATCAATCTTGAGATGTCGGCAAAGACCGCATCGCGGTCGCGGTTCCCGTCGATACGATGCAACATCGACAGCTTTTTATAAAAGGCTCCCAGCGGTTCGGTCTTCGTGCGGAACTCTTGCAAACGTGTTTGCAAGACGCCCAGATCATCATCGTTGCGGCGTTCCAATCGGCCGTCGCAATACGGACACACGGGACGGTTAGCGAACTGTGCACTCGACGAACTCGTTGTAAAACCGCACTCGGCGCATTGAAGCCGACCGGTGATGCGATCGCGTACAGTCTCCTCCGACACTTCCAGCCAGATCGCCAGATCCAGCGCTGTGCGTAACTTCGTCAACATCGACATCAAACTTTCAGCCTGCGGCAACGTCCGGGGGAATCCGTCGAAGACGAACCCGTGGCCGCCATGCAAGCGCAACCAGTCCTCGATTAGTTCGATGATGATCTTGTCCGAGACCAGTCCGCCGCTCCGGAGCACTTCGGCAGTCTCCTGCCCCAGCGGTGTCCCTAGATCGCGTTCACGCCGCAGAATCGCCCCGGGTGAAGTCACGGGAATACCGAAGTGCCGCGTAATCATTTCCGCCTGGGTTCCTTTTCCGGAACCGGGCGGGCCGAGAAGAACAAGCCGCCTTTTCACCTATCGCCCATACAGAAAGATCGCAACCCCAGCAATCACGAGCACGGCAATACCCACACCAAACCAGATCAGGGTGCCACCGCCCACCGCTTCGCCGCGCGCGTAGGCAGCGCGATCAAACGAGCGCCCGCGGATTCGGCCCTTGCGCAAAAATCCGTCGTAGTGCCGCTGAATCAGGTGCGTCTCCACTTGACGCATCGTATCGAGCATGACGCCAACAATGATCAACAGGCTTGTGCCGCCGAAGAACTGAGCCGTGATCACCGGCACGTTCAACCATTGGCTGAGCAAGCTTGGGAAGACCGCGATCAGTGTTAAAAAGATTGCACCGGCAAAAGTCAGGCGCGTCATGGTGTAATCGAGGAAGTCCGCAGTCGGTTTTCCCGGTCGGACTCCAGGGATGTAGCCCCCGTATTTCTTCAGGTCGTCCGCGATTTGGGTCGGTTGAAATTGCGTGGCGACCCAGAAGTAGCTAAAGAAGAAAATCATTGCCGCAAGAGCGAGATAATGCGGCCACCCGGTCGAAAGCGCTGCAGCAATGCGATTCGCAGTGGGACTGTTCTTGAAGCCGTAGCTCACGATCGTCGCAGGGAACAAGAGCAGCGCCCACGCAAAGATGATCGGCATCACGCCCGCATAATTCACTTTCAAAGGCATGTATTGCGTTTGGCCGCCGTACATTTTTCGCCCCACTACTCGCTTCGCGTACTGCACAGTAATTTTACGGACGCCTTGCGTAATCGCGATCACTGCGGCGATGACAAAGACGAGAACCAATACAAGCAGCACCAGCACCATCGGGTTCACCTGGCTCGCTCCTTGCCCCGATGGAACAAAAGTCTTCCAGGCCTGCACCAGCGCAGCGGGCAACCGCGCAACAATCCCGATCGTGATGATGAGAGAGATGCCGTTGCCGATACCGCGCTCGGTGATTTGATCGCCCAACCACATCAAAACCAACGTGCCGGTCGTTAGGGAGACCACCGTGACGATTCGGAATTTCCAACCAAGATCGTCCACCAGCGGCACCCCAAGTTGCCTGATTGTGTCAGTAATTCCGGGCAGCATCGTGTGATACGACTCCGGGTGCTGAAAGGAGAGCGCCAGCAAGTAACCTTGGAAAATGCAAAGCACTAGTGTTGTATAGCGCGTCAACTGCATGATCTTCTGGCGACCGCCGTCCTCGCGCGCCAGCCTGCCGAGTTGCGGAATCACTGCAGTCAGCAGCTGCATCATGATCGACGCGCTGATGTACGGCATGATCCCGAGAGAAAAGACAGCGCAGTTTTCCAGGGCTCCGCCGCTGAACAAGTTGAACAGCGCGGCCAGACCGCCTCCGGTGCGCTGGCTGAGCGAAGTGCGAAACCATTCTTGCAAAACTCCCTGATTCACA
>Ga0193727_1000530_pt1 | contig 14797 bp, 14 predicted proteins | sample H2c2metaG_FD_143051 | JGI IMG/M metagenome (GOLD analysis project Ga0193727, IMG submission 143051) | Soil microbial communities from a riparian zone of the East river system, Colorado, United States - H2c2 | ecosystem: Environmental > Terrestrial > Soil > Riparian zone | place: USA: East River...
GCGTCCTCGATCGACGGGCCCTCGCTCTCCTCATGGGCCTGTTCGACCATCGTCGCCGCCAGCGAGAAGTCCTGCAGGCGCGACTCGAACTTCTCGACCTCCGCGCTGCCGCCACTCTCCTGCGGCTCGAAGGTGCCCGAGCGGACGAGGGCGAGGCGCGGCTCGGAGCTCCAGCCGACGTCGACGTAGACCGAGTCGCCGAGCGCCGGGCGCTTGCCGACGAGCTCTCCGCTTTCGACCACGAGATCGGTGAGGTCGTAGTTGAGGCCCGCGTCGAGTCGCGCGGCGAGCCCTGCCGCGACGTCAGCGGAGAGCACGCTCGCGGCGAACAGGACGCCGTCGAAGCCACCCTCGCCGAGCAAAGTCTCGAGCGCGTCGACCCGTGGCTGGGGCAGCGGCTTGTCGAGCAGGACGTCCTCCATCACGTGCACCCGCCGGGCGCCGAAGCGGCCGGCGTCGGCGGCGAGCCCTCCCACGTCGGAGCCGAGCAGCACGCCCTCGGCCTCGCCGAGCGAGGCGGCCTTGCCGAGCACGCCGAGCGCGTCCTTCTGCAGCTTGCCTTCGTGGTGCTCCAAGAAGACGAGAAACTTCATAGAGCCCGCTTCTCTTGGAGGAACTCGACGATCTTCTCCGCGGCCGAGCCGTCGTCCTCGAGCTTGACCAGGTCGCCGCGCGCCGGCGGGTCGTTCAGCGCGATGACCGTCGTGCGCGAGCCGGCCTCGCCTGCCTCCTCGGCGGCGACGCCGAGGTCGGCCAGCGAGAGCGTCTCCTGCGGCTTCTTCTTCGCGCCCATGATCCCCTTCAGCGCCGGGTAGCGCGGGACGTTGATCGCGTCCGAGACGGCGACCACGGCGGGCAGCGGCGCCTCGATCACGTCGTAGCCGAACTCGGTCTGGCGCTTGCCGCGCACCTTCCCATCCTCGTGCGAGAGCTCGGCCACCTGCGAGATCAGCGGCCGCTGCAGCCGGTCGGCGACCGCGGCCCAGAGGACTGCGCCATCGCCGTCGTTGGCCTGCTGGCCGAAGAGCACGAGGTCGGCCTCCTCTCGTTCCAGGGCCGCCGCGAGCACGCGGGCGGTGGCCACGAGATCCGAGCCGGCGGCGCCCCCATCCGAGACGAGTACGACACGGTCGGCGCCCATCGCGAGCGCTCGGCGCATCGCCTCGAGCGCCTTCTCCGGACCGAGCGAGACGATCACCACCTCGCCCTCGCCGGTCGCGTCGCGGAGCTTCAACGCCTCCTCGACGGCATTCGCGTCGAACGGGTTCAGCACCCCCTCGCCGGAGCGGTCGAGCCGCTTCGTCGAGGGGTCGATCCGGCGCGCGGCGGTCGCTTCCGGGACGTACTTGGCGCAGACGGCGATCTTCATCGCGGGCGGACTCTAGCGAGGAGGGCTGGTAGGGTCTGGCCCTTCGGACCGACCGGCAAGCCCATGATCAGCCACCGGACGACAGGCCGAGGAACCCTCGTTCTCGCTCTTTCGCTCCTGACCCTCGCGGGCGGGGCGAGCGCCGCCGTGCCGCAGAAGCTCGTCTTCCCGGTGCTCGACGCAGTCACCTACGGCGACGACTTCGGCCAAACACGGCCAGGCGGGACGCACCAGGGGATCGACATCATGGCGACCAAGCGGACCCCGGCGCTCGCCGTCGAGGCGGGCAAGGTCGAGTTCTGGAAAAGCTCCGCGAACGCCGGCTGCATGCTCTATCTCCACGGCGCCAGCGGCACGGACTACTACTACATCCATCTCAACAACGACCTCTCCGCGAAGAACGACAACCGCGGTAAGTGCGTCGCCGGGACCGCCTACGCCAAGGGCCTGAAGAGCGGCGCGAAGGTGATGGCCGGCCAGCCGGTCGGGTTCGTCGGCGACTCGGGTGACGCGAACGGGCTGCACGCACACCTGCACTTCGAGCTCCACCCGGGACGCGGCGCCGCTGTCGACGCCTATCCGTGGCTGCAACGGGCGACGCACCTGCTCTTCTCGGCGCCGCGCGGGTCGCCGTTCACGCTCGACCTGCGCGGGACGATCCTCTCGGTCAACGAGGACAGCGTGCAGCTCCGGCTCGCCGCCGTCAGCGCCTTGCCGATGCGGCAGCACCAGTCACAGCTGAAGCGCCGCCTGCTCGTGACCGTGCCGGTCGATGCCACGGTTCAGCTTGTGCCGAGCTTTGGCTCGCCGGGGACGCCGGTGGAGCTCTCGTCGGCGAAGCCGAAGCAGCAGGTCGCCATCCGGACGGCGTCCGCGCCCACGACCTTGAAGGCGCAGCGCGGCGACGACCTGGCGCTCAGCGCCTCGGTCGTCTCGCTGGTCTCGCCCTAGCGCCCGACGAATTTGGGGTCGCGCTTCTCAGCGAAGGCGGTGAGGCCCTCCTTCGCGTCGGCGCTCGCGAACAACTCGCCGAACTCCCTGGCCTCGCGCTGCAGGTTCTCTCGGTGCCGGCCCTGGAGCACGTGGTTCGTCGCGCGCTTGGCCGCGGCCAGCGCGACCGGGCTCTTGGAGGCCAGCAGCTCGGCGACCTGACGCGCCTTCTCCCGCGCAGGGTCGTGGATGCCGTTGACGAGGCCGAGGCGGAGCGCCTCGTCGGCATCGACGAGCCGGCCGGTGAGGATCAGGTCCTTCGCCACGCCGAGGCCGCAGATGCGGGCGAGCCGCTGGGTGCCGCCCCAGCCGGGGATGATCCCGAGGTTGATCTCGGGCTGGCCGAGCTTCGCGCCCGGGGAGGCGTAACGCAGGTCGCAGGCGAGCGCCAGCTCGCAGCCGCCGCCCAGCGCGAAGCCCTGGATCGCGGCGATCGTCGGTTGCGGCATCGTCTCCAGCAGCTGCGTGACCCGGTGGCCGAGCTCGCCCCAGGCCGTCGCCTCCTCGACCGTGAGGCCGCTCATGTACTTGATGTCGGCGCCGGCGACGAACGCTTTCTCGCCCGAGCCGGTCAGCATCACCGCACCGACCTCGGCGTCGCGAGCGAGCTCCTGCAAGTGATGGCACAGCTCCTCGAGGGTCGGCCGGTCGAGCGCGTTCATCGCCTCGGGCCGGTCGATCGTGACGGTCGCGATCGCGCCGTCGCGCTCGACGAGAACGGTCAGACGGGCACCTTTCCCCGCAGGAACTCGACTATTTCGCTCGTTGGCGCGCCGGGCGTGAAAACGGCGGCGACGCCCTGGCGCTGCAGCTCCTCGGCGTCCTCGGCCGGGATCGTCCCGCCGAGGACGACGAGCACGTCCTCCGCCCCGTTCTCGCGGAGCCCCTCGAGGATCCGCGGGACGAGCGTCATGTGCGCGCCGGAAAGGATCGAGATCCCGACCGCGTCGGCGTCCTCCTGGATCGCGGTCTCGACGATCTGCTCGGGCGTCTGGTGAAGACCCGTGTAGATAACTTCCATCCCCGCGTCACGCAGCGCACGTGCGATGATCTTGGCGCCCCGGTCGTGCCCGTCGAGACCGGGTTTTGCTATGACGACGCGAATCTTGCCGGCCATCTCCACGAGTATATGAGCGTGAAACTCACCGTCGTCGGTTGCTCCCCGGCCTGGCCGAACCCGGGCGGCGCGCAGTCGGGCTACCTGCTCGAGGGCCCGGGGCGGCTACTGCTCGACTGCGGCCCGGGCGTGCTTGCGAAGCTGCGCGAGCGCGAGGCCTGGCCACAGGTCGACGCGATCGCGATCACGCACTGGCACCTCGACCATTGGGGCGACCTCGTGCCGTGGGTCTGGGGCTCGACCCTCGGCCCCGGCGAGGGCGTTGAGCAGCCGGAGCTCTGGGTCCCGCCCGAGGGCCGCGAGCTGCTCTGTTCGATCGGCGGCCGGCTCGGCCAGCCTGAGATGTTCGAGGAGGCGTTCCGCCTGCACGAATACGCCGACGGCGAGCCCTTCACCGCGGCCGGCTTCGAGGTCACTGCGCATCGCGTCCTGCACTACCAGCTGCTCGCGTTCGGCTTCCGCGCCGCCGCGAACGGGACGGTCGTCGGCTACTCCGGCGACTCGGGCCCGAACGACAACCTCGCCGAGATCGCGCGCGCGGCAGACCTGTTCGTCTGCGAGGCGACGCTGCTCGCCCCGAACCCGGAGGGCGGCACGCGCGGGCACCTGAGCTCTCAGGAGGCGATCGCGACCTTCGAAGCCTCGGGCGCGAAACGGCTGCTGCTCACGCACCGGCCGTTCGAGCGGCCGCTCGAAGAGGACTTCGAGCTCGCCAGCGACGGGCTGGAGATCGAGCTCTAGGAACTGAGCGCTACTGGCCCTGCTGGACCGGCGGCGTCCAGCGCGGCATCCAGTAGTCGACGAGCCAGCGGTGGTTTGCGCCGGGCACGAGCCCGAGCTGGAAGGTGACCGGCCGCGTGCTCACGCCGGGCTTTCCGGCGAGACCGACCTCGACGAGGATCTCTTTCGTCGAGGCGTAGTCGAGGTAGTACTGGACGTGCTTGGTGTCGACGCCCGGATACGGCACGACCGGCAGCTCCGCCGCCTTCTTCCACTGGGCCGGCGTGTAACCGGCCTTCAGCGTCGGGGCGACGACGTTCCAGGACTGGTCGACGTGCTGGCGCGCGACGGCGGTGCCGATGAAGGTCGCGACCGCGGAGCGGGTCTGCGGGTCGAGCTGCGCGTACGTCTTGATCAGCACGCCGTCCCCGTTGCGCAGCGGGACGCTCTTGGCCGGCAGCGTCGGGTGGAAGCCCTTGTCGGCCTTGACCGGGTCACCACTTTGTCCCCCCATCAGCGTGACGACGAGCACCGTCGCGCCGATTGCGAGCACGACCACACCGGCCCAGAGCAGGTAGCGCTGGAACCGCGGTGAGCTGAAGGTCTCTGCGACGGAGTTCATCGGGGTCAATGCAGTACGACGCTCAGAGTAGCGCCAAAGTTAGAACGCGCAACCGGCGCGCCACGTGCCCCAGGTCTCGCGGAGCGCGTCGCACATCTCCCCCATGGTGACGTAGGCGCGCGAGGCCTCGATCAGGAGCGGCATCAGATTGGCGTCCTCGCGCACCGACGCCTCCTTCAGCGCCGCCAGCGAGCGCTCGACGGTCGCCGAGTCGCGCCGCGCGCGGACGCCCTTGACGCGCTCGATCTGCTTCTGCTCGAGCGCCGGGTCGACCCGCAGCAGCTCGATCTCGCTCTCCTCCTCGAGCCGGTAGCGGTTGACGCCGACGATGACCCGCTGCTTCGACTCGACCTCGGCCTGGTAGCGGAAGGACGCCTCGGCGATCTCCCGCTGCTGGAAGTTCTCCTCGATCGCCGGGATCACGCCGCCGAGCTTCTCGATCCGTGAGAAGTAGTCGTACGCCTCGGCCTCGAGCCGGTTGGTCAGGTCCTCGAGGTAGTACGAGCCGCCGAGCGGGTCGATCGTGTTCACGACGCCGGTCTCGTGCGCGATCACCTGCTGCGTGCGGAGCGCGATCCGCACGGCGTCCTCGGTCGGCAGCGCGAGCGCCTCGTCGAAGGAGTTCGTGTGCAGCGACTGTGTCCCGCCGAGTACGGCCGCGAGCGCCTCGAGCGCGGTGCGGACGATGTTCACCTCGGGCTGCTGGGCGGTCAGCGAGACGCCGGCGGTCTGCGTGTGGAAGCGCATCAGCCAGGAGCGCGGGTTCTTCGCGCCGTAGCGCTCGCGCAGCTCGCGGGCCCAGATCCGCCGGGCCGCGCGGTACTTGGCGATCTCCTCGAAGAAGTCGAGGTGCGCGTTGAAGAAGAAGCTCAGCCGCGGTGCGAACTCGTCCACGGCGAGCCCGCGCTCGATCGCGGCGTCGACGTAGGCGAAACCGTTGGCGAGCGTGAAGGCGAGCTCCTGGGCGGCGTTCGAGCCGGCCTCGCGGATGTGGTAGCCGGAGATCGAGATCGGGTGCCAGAGCGGCAGCTCGCGCGCGCAGAACTCGACCATGTCCGTGACGAGCCGCATCGACGGCTCGGGCGGGAAGATCCATTCCTTCTGGGCGATGTACTCCTTGAGGATGTCCGTCTGGATCGTCCCGCGCAGCTCGGCGCGCTCGACCCCCTGCTGCTCGGCGACGCAGATGTAGAAGGCGAGCAGCATCGCCGCCGGGCCGTTGATCGTCATCGAGGTCGAGACCTCGCCCAGCGGAATGCCGTCGAAGAGCGTCTCGGCGTCGGCGAGCGAGTCGACCGCGACGCCCTCGCGACCGACCTCGCCGAGCGAGCGCGCGTGGTCGGAGTCGTAGCCCATCAGCGTCGGCATGTCGAAGGCCGTCGAGAGCCCCGTCTGGCCGTGCTCGAGCAGGTAGCGGAAGCGCTCGTTCGTCTCCTCGGCCGTGCCGAAGCCGGCGAACTGGCGCATCGTCCAGAGCCGGCCGCGGTACATCGACGGGTAGACGCCACGCGTGAACGGGTACGCGCCGGGGTAGCCGAGGTCGCGGTCGTAGTCGAGCTCGACGCGCTCAGGCGTGTAGAGCGGCTCGTTCTCGAGCCCGGAGATCGTGCTGAAGAGCTCGCCCTGCCGCTCGGGCGCGGCCTCGTACAGCTCGCGCTTCCACGCGTCGTCGTCGCCGAGCTCGCGCTTGTCCTCGGTCGTCGCCATCTCCCGGATTGTGCCCGTTTGTCCGGGCCGCGGGCGAGCCCGAGCCCCGAATCGAGCGAGATCTCTCACCCGGACGGGGGATTTACCCATTTGGGTCACTGGTTGGAAAACATAAAGCCGTACGGAGACCGCGGTTTTCTGCCGATTCCCCCACCGGCGAGCACGATGACCGATTCCCCTGTCTCCGAGCAGTCCACGGCGCCGCCGGGTGCCAACGAGCCTCAGCCCCGGCTGTTGCTGCGCTTCGCGCTGTACGCGGGAGCGGTGCTGCTGGCGGCCGGGCTCGCGATCGCCTGGCTCGTCAACCAGGAGGTCGCCAACCGCGCCGAGCGCACGGTCGAGAACCAGGGCCGCGCCATCGTTTCGGCGAACCTCGATTCCCAGTTGCGGCCCTCGGACTTCACGGCCCCGGTGTCGCCGGCCAGGCGGGCGACGCTCGACCAGCTTTTCCGCCACGGCATCCTCACCGCCGGCGTCGTCGGCGGCCGGCTGCTGAGCCCGAAGGGCACAATCACCTATGCGGCCAACCACCGCCTGATCGGCACGAAGGCCCAACTCCCCTCCGAGCTGCGGCAGGTGCTGGCCGGTTCGGTCCGTCGGCACGTCACCCGCACCGACACCTGGCGCGGGCAGCAGAACCTGAGGATCTTGCGCGTGCTCGTGCCGGTACGGCTGAAGGGCAGCCCGCACGCGATCGGCGCGGTCGCGCTCGACCAGGACTACCGGGCGGTCGCGGTCAGCATCGACGACGCGCGCGGCCGGCTCGCGCTGATCTTGACGCTCGCGCTGCTGGCGCTCTACATCTCACTGCTCCCGATTCTGCACCGGGTCACCCGACAGTTGGCGGCGCAGAACCGGCGCCTGCGCGAGGACGCGGAGGAGCGCGGCTTCCTGCTCGTGGCCGAGCGCGGTGCGCGCGCCGAGGCGGAGGCGGCACGAGAGCTGCTCGCTGCGCAGAACGAGCGACTGCGCGAGCTCGACCGGCTGAAGGACGAATTCATCTCGCTCGTCTCGCACGAGCTGCGCACGCCGCTGACGTCGATCCGCGGCTACCTCGAGCTCCTCCGCGAGGACGGCAGGCTCGACGAGGAGCAGCTGCGCTACCTCGGGATCGTCGACCGGAACTCCGAGCGGCTGCTGGACCTCGTCAGCGACCTGCTCTTCCTGGCGCAGGTCGACGCGGGCAAGCTCAACTTCGAGCTGCAGCCGGTCGACCTCGAGACGCTTGTGGCCGACTGTGTCGAGGCCGCGCAACCGACGGCCACGGCCAAGGAGATCGAGCTGACGACCAGCACGCACCAACTGCCGGTGCAGCTCCAGGGCGACCCCGCGCGACTCGCGCAGGTGCTCGACAACCTCGTCTCCAACGCGCTCAAGTTCACGCCCTCCGGTGGCCGCGTGGAAGTCTCGCTCCAGGGCCTCGACGGCGTCGCGGTGATCGAGGTGAGCGACACCGGCGTGGGGCTTGCCGAGGACGAGCAGGATCAGCTCTTCGAGCGCTTCTTCCGCAGCTCGCGCGCGTCCGAGAACGCGATCCCGGGCACGGGACTCGGTCTCGCGATCGCCAAGACGATCGTCGAGCGCCACGGTGGACGAATCCGGCTGAAGAGCGCCCTCGACGTGGGCACGACCGTCCGCGTCGAGCTGCCGCTCTCGCTCTCCGAGCTCGGGCGCTCGTCGCGCGAGCTCGCGGCCTGAGCTTCGCACCGTCCCTCGATGCAGTGATGCTCTCGGCACTCATACCGTTTTCACACCGAACGCTGCCGGTTTCCACCCTTCCAGCTCCGATGTAGACGCTGTGGCGAGCGAGCGCAAACCCCTGCGCGGTAATCGAACCTTCCGCATTTTCGGGCGGCTGGTCGGGATGCCGTTGGCGCTGGTCCCGGTGGCGGTGGCAGTCGCCGTGGGCGCACTCGTCTTTCGCAGCGAGGTCGCGCCGTCCCAGGCAGGCAGCTCGGCGAACAAGGGCGCGCCGCTCTCGGCCGTCGTGCTCCAGCATGGCCAGGACACGGGCGGCTCCACCTCGGGCAGCTCCGGCGGCAGGCGCGGTTCGGCGCAGGGCTCGACGAGCTCTGGCTCCGGCTCCGGCTCCGCCGCACCGGCCGGTGACGAGACCACGCCCACCGAGCTCGTCTCGAAGGATGACTCAACGCGGCAGGGCTTCAGCAATTCCAAGCATGGCGCGAGCGGCCCGCAGGGCCCGAGCGGCGAAGAAGGGCCTCCGGGCCTGAACGGTCCCGTAGGCCCCGCTGGTATCGCCGGCCCGAACGGGCCGAGCGGCCCCGTCGGCGCGACCGGCGCCAAGGGCGCGACAGGCGCGCAAGGGATTCCCGGCACGGCCGCCGCGGTTGGCGCCACCGGGAGCAAGGGCTCGACCGGAACTAAGGGCGTCACGGGCGCGCAGGGCGTCGCCGGGCCTTCTGGCGGTCAGGGCCCGACCGGCGCCAAGGGCGTCACGGGCTCGAGGGGCGTCACCGGCGGGAAGGGCACGACCGGCGTCAACGGCGCGACGGGCAGCAAGGGCGCAACGGGCGCCAAGGGCACTACCGGCGCGAAGGGCGTGAGCGGCTCGACCGGCGCAACGGGCGCGAAAGGCGCGTCAGGCGCGCAGGGCGTCGCCGGGCCGGCGGGTGCTCAGGGGCCGACAGGTGCCAAAGGGCCGACCGGCGCCAAGGGCGCAACAGGAGCGAAGGGCGCGTCAGGCGCGCAGGGCGTCGCCGGGCCGGCGGGTGCTCAGGGGCCGACAGGTGCCAAAGGGCCGACCGGCGCCAAGGGCGCAACAGGAGCGAAGGGCGTCACGGGCGCGAAGGGATCGACCGGGGCGAAGGGCGTCACCGGTTCCACAGGCTCGACCGGCGCAACGGGCGCGAAAGGCGCGTCAGGCGCGCAGGGCGTCGCCGGGCCGGCGGGTGCTCAGGGGCCGACAGGTGCCAAAGGGCCGACCGGCGCCAAGGGCGCGACCGGAGCGAAGGGCGTCACGGGCGCGAAGGGAACAACGGGTGCGAAGGGCACGACCGGCGCCAAGGGCGTGACCGGCTCGACCGGCCCGACAGGCTCCAAGGGCGCGACCGGTGCCAAGGGCGCGACCGGAGCGAAGGGCGTCACAGGCGCGAAGGGATCGACCGGGGCGAAGGGCGTCACCGGTTCCACAGGCTCGACCGGCGCGATGGGCGCAACGGGCGCACAGGGAGTAGCCGGGCCGGCGGGTGCTCAGGGGCCGACGGGCGCCAGGGGCCCGACCGGCGCCAGGGGCGCCACGGGGGCCAAGGGCTCGACCGGTGCCAAAGGCGCAACAGGAGACAAGGGCGTCACGGGCGCGAAGGGCGCGACCGGGGCCAAGGGAACTACAGGCGCGAAGGGCACGACCGGCGCCAAGGGTGTGACCGGAGCGAAGGGCACCACGGGCGGGAAGGGCGTCACGGGCTCGAAGGGCGTCACCGGCGCCAAGGGCGCCACCGGCGTCAAGGGCGCCACCGGCACACAGGGTGTTGCCGGGCCGGCGGGTGCCCAGGGCCCGACCGGTGCCAAGGGCGCGACGGGCGCCAAGGGCGCAACCGGCGCGAAGGGATCGACTGGCGCGAAGGGCGCGACAGGGGCACAAGGGGCCGCCGGCTCCGCTGGTGCTGCCGGCCCCGCCGGCGCGCGTGGCCCCACCGGCTTCAAGGGCGCGACCGGCGCGAAGGGCGCGACTGGCGCGAAGGGCGCGACCGGCGCGGCCGGAGCGGCCGGTCTGAACGCCTGGGACAGCGTAGCCCTGGTGAGCGGCTCCGATGCGACCACGACCGGACAGGCGCTGGTCGATGTCACCGGCCTCACATTCAGCGCGACGCCCTCCAGCACGTACGAGTTCGAGGCCCTGCTCGACGTCTCGACGACGGCCGTGGCGACGGGCACCAAGTACGGCGTCAACGTTTCCCCGGCGCCGACGCGCGTCTACGCGACCTTCATCGGGCCGACGACCGTCGCCAGCAGCCTTCAGACGATGTTGACCAGCGGCACGAACGCCAACAACATCGCGAGCGCGGTGTTCCTGACGACCGCCTCCGAGACCGGGCTCGTCGTGATCAAGGGCTACTTCGTCACCTCTGCGAGCGCCTCGCCCGTCTTCTCGATCCGGCACCTCAAGGTCACCTCGGGGACGAGCACGGTCAAGATCGGCTCGATCCTCAAGGTACGGAAGATCGCCTGAGCCGGCCGGGCCCCTCTCGCCCGGAAGTCGGTGGACGGTGATGGAGCTCTCGAACGTAACGGCCGAACGTCGGCAGTTGCGCGTGCTGGGCGCCGCCGTCGTCTTGGCGGCCACGCTCGTCGGCTGGTTCCTCCTCGGCGGCCGCGGCAGCGCCAGCCGGGCGCCGGCGGCAACGACCAGCGGGGCGATCGTCTCGCAGAGCCAGCTCGTTGGCCTGGCCCGGTCGGTCGACTACCCCGTGTACTGGGCCGGGCCGAAGTCCGGCTACTCGTACGAGGTGACCACCACGCACGACGGACGCTTCTACGTGCGCTACCTGCCGACGGGCGTGACGGCCGGCGATCCCCGCGCCAGCTTCCTGACGGTCGGCACCTACTCGCGCACAACCGCGTTCTCCGACCTCGAGCATGCAGCGAAGGCCAAGGGCTCGTGGCAGGTCGATCTCGGCCGCCACGGCCTGCTCGTGTTCACGCCGACCAACCCGAAGAACGCCTATTTCGCCTTCCCCGGGGCGAAGTACCAGGTCGAGGTCTACGACCCGTCCGGCACGGCGGCCAGCCGGCTCGTCCTGGCCGGCAAGATCGTCCCGGTCAGCTAGCGCCGCCCGGTCGCCACAGCGGCTCGGAGCCGACATTCGCCGCCCGGGCGAGGATGAAGAGCAGATCGGAGAGGCGGTTCAGATAGACGAGCGCGAGCGGATTCACCGGCCGCTCGGCGGCAGCCCAGAGCGTGACGCTCTCGGCCCGGCGGCAGACAGCGCGCGCGACGTGCAAGCGAGCGGCAGCCTCGCTCCCACCGGGAAGCACGAAGCTCTTCAGCGGCTCGAGGGGCTTGTTCGCCTCGTCGCAGTCTCGTTCCAGTGCGTCGATCTGCGCCTGCGTGACGCGCAGCTTGCCGTCGTCCTCCTCGTACGGGACAGAGAGGTCGGCGCCGAGGTCGAAAAGCTCGTTCTGAACCCGCTCGAGCCGCGGGTCGTCCGCCGCCGCCCGGGCCACGCCGATGACGGAGTTGAGCTCGTCGACGGCCCCGTAGGCGCGCACGAGCGGGTCGAGCTTCGAGACGCGCGAGCCGTCACCGAGACTCGTCTCTCCGGCGTCGCCGCCGCGCGTGTAGATCTTCGTCAGCCGGACCGGCTCGTCGGGCTTGCGCGGCGGGCTCATCCCTGCGCGAACTCGCGCTCGCGGAGGCCGAGGATCGAACGGGCGATCACGAGCCGCTGGATCTCGCTCGTCCCCTCATAGATCTCCGTGATCTTCGCGTCACGGTAGTAGCGCTCGACCGGGAACTCCTTCGTGTAGCCGTAGCCGCCGAGCACCTGGATCGCCTCCGCCGTCTGCCGCCGCGCGAGCTCGGAGGCGAACAGCTTCGCCTTCGCGCCGGCCTCGGTGTGCGGCCGGCCCTCCTGCTTCAACCAGGCCGCCCGGTAGACGAGCAGCCGCGCGGCGTCGATCTCGGTCGCCATGTCCGCGAGCTTCCACTGGATCGCCTGGAACTCCCCGATCCGCTTGCCGAACTGGCGCCGCTCGAGCGCGTACTCGCGCGCTACGTCGTAGGCGGCCTGCGCGATCCCGAGCGCCTGCGCGGCGATCCCGATCCGTCCGCCGTCGAGCGTGGCCATCGCGACGTTGAACCCCTTGCCCTCCTCGTGCAGCAGCCGGTCCCGCCCGACCTGAGCCCCTTCGATCGCGAGGTCGACCGTGGACGACGAATTGAGACCGAGCTTCTCCTCCTCGCGCGTGACGCGGACCTGGTCGCCGTCGAGCACGAACGCGGAGATGCCCTTCGGCCCCGGCGTCTCGGGATCGGTGCGCGCGAACAGCAGCACCGTGCCGCCGAAGCCACCGTTCGTGATCCACTGCTTCGTGCCCGTGATCGTCCAGCCGTCGCCATCCGCGACCGCCGCCGTGCGCAGCGAGCCGGCATCCGAGCCGGCCTCGGGCTCGGTCAGGGCGAACGCGCCGATCGACTCACCGCGAGCGAGCGGCGGCACGAAGCGGCTGCGCTGCTCGTCGCTGCCGAAGCCGGCGATCGGGAGCGTGACCGCGCTCGTGTGCACCGCGACCGTCACCCCCACGCCCGCGTCCGCGCGCGAGAGCTCCTCCAGCACGAGGATGTACGAGAGAAAGTCGGCGCCGGCGCCCCCGTACCCCTCCGGGATGCAGACGCCCATGAAGCCGAGCTCGGCCAGCTTGCCGAACAGCTCACGTGGGAAGCCGTGCGCCCGGTCCCAGTCCGAGGCGTTCGGCTCGATCTCCGCCTGCGCGAACTCCCGCGCCAGCGCCTGGATCTCCCGCTGGTCGGCGGAAAGCTCGAAGTCCATCGGGCCGCGAGTATAGTCGTGGCCGGCTGGGACTCAGCCAGCCTCTAAGCGTCCAGGCTACGCCGAATCAGGTCCACGCGCGCGAGGCTTGGCAAGAGAGTTGGCAAGTCTGCCCCGTAAGATCCCAGCATGTCCCTGCCGCCCCGTCCGTGGGTCGTGCTCATCACGGAGCCTGATGGTTCTGTAGCTAGGGATGTGTTCGTTCAGCAGCAGAGCGAATTGCCACCGACAGAAAGAAGCGGGATCCGGACGAGCGGCGGGCGAGACGTAATCGTGGACAACCTCTCGCCGTCCGAGCCAGAGCCCGGTACTGTCGGAACGATCCACGCCAAGCCCGACACACTTAAACGTTAGGGCGTCTAGCGAACTAGGTTTTGGCGCGTCTCGCCTAGCGATTGCCTCGCGAGCGCGCTCCGGAAGCCCTGCCGTTCGGAGGAGGCTTTCCGGAAGGCGCGAATGTCGCCCGGTGAACCTGACCAAGAAGCTCTGGGCTGCGATCCAGGGCGATCCCGTCTTCATGCGCCGGGTGAACGGATGGTTCGTCCTCTTCTGGGTGGCGATGATCCCGGTGTCCTATGAGCTCGGTTGGTTGAAGAGCGTTGTCTACGTCTCGGCGCTCTCGCTCTGGGCGCTCGTTTCAGGCCACTGGTCGGCCTGGCAGGCCGCGCGTGTCGAGGTTGTTCAACAACACCAGGTAGACGCCGAAGCCGAACACCCGGTCGAGCAGCGTGTCGTCGAGACGATGGTTGAACGCACAGACGTCCAACCCGAAGGCTCGGTCGAGGAGCGTGTCGTCGAGAAGACGGTCGAACCCACGAAGCCGGAGCCAAGCAACGGAGAGAAGGGCGGCGAGCAAAGCCCGTCGCCCGACAGCCAGCCCTCCTAGGCTCTTCGCGCGAAATAGACGATCAGCACGATGAGCAGGATGATGACCAGAAGGCCGATCAGTCCGTAACCGGTTCCAGCGATAGCAAGCAAGGTTCCCCCTTGTGGTCGGTGCTGAGAGGTTGCCTTTCTCCGGCATCCGCAAACGACAAGCCCCTCTAAACTCAGGAAGCCGTCCGGCCCCAGCCGGGAGGGAGGGAAGATCGGATGGCTGAGTTCCTGTTCAGGTTGGAGACGGTCGAGGGCGAGCCGGCTGAGCCGCCGACACTGAGTGCCGCCGTACCCAACTGGAAGCCGGGAGACTCGATCTACTTCGGGTACCAGACGCTGCGGGTTGTGGGCCGTCGAGACGACGACGCCGAGCAACCGCCCGTGCTGGTCGTTGAGAGGGTCGGGAGGTAATAGACCAGGCGCCTGGAGGTCCCAGGAACACTGGACGCCCTGCGTCCTCTGGGGGGAGATAGGACGCCTGGCCCAACTGTGTAAGACGTACAAGTCCGGCCGTCTGGCCTGACCCACACGGGTCAAATCCGGCGCGAGTTGCCGCCCCCGGCTGGTCGTCGGGGACGTGGGGTGACCCATTTTTGGGTTAGCGAATGCAGCGCGCGGCAATGTTGGAACTGCGGCAGGGGTCTGGGCGGCCACCTGGCAGCGCGCTTGTTCGGGGGGAACGGGCGCGAGCCGGACGCCCTGCCGCTTTTTTTCAGACGAGCTGAGCACCCTGCGTGTTTGAGCGCGACGCCGCATCTACCAGTGGAGTCGGGCGGTTCCCCCAGGTCCGCACGTCCCGATTCGGCTGGTGGTGGCCTAGCCGGTGCGCTTTCTCCGCAGGACTAACTACAGAGTAGCGGGCTCTTAGGACGGGTCTCGGATTGGCA
>Ga0193727_1000531_pt1 | contig 14765 bp, 11 predicted proteins | sample H2c2metaG_FD_143051 | JGI IMG/M metagenome (GOLD analysis project Ga0193727, IMG submission 143051) | Soil microbial communities from a riparian zone of the East river system, Colorado, United States - H2c2 | ecosystem: Environmental > Terrestrial > Soil > Riparian zone | place: USA: East River...
CCTTCCCGTGCCTGACTCGCTTTTCGCGACTCCCGCCGAATACAAGCCCGTCAGGATGCCGATCCCTGGCATGCCTGCGGGTTAAGGCGAGCTAGACCTTGAGTATGATCTTCTTGCGGTAGAGAACCAGCAGAATCCCGTACCACAGCAATACGAACGTGATCGCGAACGCCAGTGACGCGACGCGTTCAGGAAGCCACGGCAGAAACGCCGACTGATAGATCGCGTCCTGAATCGCCGTGGATTTGCCATTGTAGTTGACGTGCCAGAGCGTGTAGATCAACCTCGCCATCACCCCTGATCCCACGAACGCCACGATCGGATTCACACCAAACACGACGAACGGCTTCGTCCACCACTTCACATTGACGTAATCCACGATCCACATGATCGTCGCCAGCGCCACGCACGCCATTCCCGCAGTGAAGAGCACGTACGAGCTCGTCCACAGACTCTTGTTGATCGGAAACGACCAGTTCCACATCAGTCCGAGCACCATGCCGAGCGATCCGACGGCGAAGAGTCCACTGATCCTTTCGAGCAGCGGTTTCTCCTTCAACGCCAGCCAGCGGCCGGCTATCACGCCCAGCATCGCCGTCCCGACCGCCGGTATCGTGGATAGTGGACCCTCGGGGTCGAACGTCACGCCCCCGATCCAGATGTGATTCGTTCCGAGAATCAGCCGATCGAGATACGCCGCGAGATTTCTGTCCTTGGTGTGAAGCAGCGCCGCGCCGATCGCGCCTTCGCCCGGAACGGGGATCAGCGTCATGGCAAACCAGTAGCCCAGTAGCAGCGAAGCGATGATGACGATCTGCTGCTTCAAAGTCGTTTTGAGTGTCAGCAATCCGGCGCAGATGTATACTATCCCGATCCTCGGCAGCACTCCCAGAATACGGACGTGCTCGATCCGGAAGACGATCCGTTGCCACCCCGTCGCGCTCGGAAGCGAGTCGATCGTCCCCCACTGGTAGAACGGGAACATCGCCATCGCGAAGCCGAGCAGGTAGATGATGATTCCGCGGCGGAGGATCTGTTTGACGAGCGCTCGATCATCGTCGCCACGCGCGCGTCGCGCCGACATTGAGAGGTACGTCGTGATGCCGACGATGAAAAGGAAAAACGGAAAGATGAGATCCGTCGGGGTCCAACCATCCCAGGCGGCGTGTTCCAGCGGCGGAAAGATCGCGCTCCATGTGCCGGGGTCGTTGACGAGCAACATGCCCGCGATCGTGATGCCTCGAAAGACGTCGAGCGAGACCAGTCGCTCGCGCCCCGGCGCAGACGACGATGCGGTCGAGGTGGTCGCGTCGTAGCGCGTGGAGACCGTGCGCGGTGCCGCGGCTGTGCTCATACATCCTCTGATATCGGGGTGATCGCTCCTAGAACTACCATATATACGAGTGGCCCGCACGATGGTAATCGCAGATCCCGCCGCGGGAGGCGCACGGATTTCGTCCTGAGCGACCGCTAGCGCGCATGCCTACCGCGGCGCAAAGCGCCGCTGCAGTTGCGATACTGTCCAGGGAGGTGAGGGTGTCCTCGTAGGGTCGCTGCAAACGAGCGCGTGAAGGAGACCCGCGATCGAGCGGAGCGAGGGAGCGCAGTTAGGGGCTCCGACCAAGCGAGTGTGCGGCCCGAAGAGGATACCCTCACCGACCCCGCGCAGAGATACAAGTCGAAGCGGCGCGAACCCGACGCGTTAGTAAGTAGGCCGCAGCGGCGGCGACCAGTCAGAAAGCCGTGCGTCGCCCGTGAGCGTGAGCTGACGGAGCCTTCCCGTGCGCTCATCTAGAATCCAGATAGCCCTCGGATCCCCAATAGCGCCCAGGCGCCGCGTGATGGCGAGGTGCCGCCCGTCCGGCGCCCACGACGGATCCTCGTTCTCGCCTTCGTTTGTGAGCTGCGTCATCAACCGATCCTTCACGCGGATCGTCCACACCTGGAAATCGCCGTTCTGCTGCTGGAACGCGATCTCGTCGCCATTCGGCGACCACTCTGCCCCCGTCCGATAGCTGCGCTTTCCCGTGACGATCGGCGTGATCCGCCTCAGCCCGGTGCCATCGACGTTCATGGTGTAGAGCTGCGGCGTAAGCGGGAACGGAGACATGAACACAATCTGCTTCCCATCCGGGCTGAAGCTGGGCGACGTCGTCTCGAATCCGGTGCGACCGACGAACGGCTTGGCCACCGAGTCGTCCCCCGCCGCGCTGGCGAGAACCAATTCCGCTGGGGAATCTCCGCCGCTCGCCCAGACGATGTCCTTTCCATCCCTGGTGTAGGCGGGTGTGATGTTGAGTCCACGGTTGGACGCGCCGAGAAGCCTCGCTTTCATCGTTCTCAGGTCGACCTGCGCGATCCGCGTCCCATGATCGTCCGCATCCGAGTACACGATGTATCGGCCCGATGGATGCCACGCCGGAGAGAGCGCGGCGCCCACGGTCGGAATCGTTCGCTCGTTCGCTCCATCGCTGTCCACGATCTTGAGCATCTTCCCGTCGACGAACGCGATTCGCGTAGCGGCGATTCCGCGCGTGCCTGTGATCCAGCGCTCGATCTCATCGCTCACCACATGGACGCCAAGCCGTCGCTCGCGCTCGAGTGAATCGCGCCCGAGGGAATCCCTGAGCACGAACCGCGAGTACACGGAGTCCGTGCGGGTTGAGTCCCTCGCCGCGTTCGCGCGCAGCAATGCGTCGCGGCGATCGAGGTCGGCTGAAAGAGAATCGCGTCGCGCCGCGGCGGCGCGCGCGTTTGCGCGATCGCGCGTTGTCTTGGCCGCGACTGGCTTGGCCGCTGCACGCGCGAGACTGTCCCGCACGACAGAGTCCGCTGCCAACGCGGAGAGCGTCACGACCGTTCGCCTGTCGAGAATCGCGGACAGCGAATCCTTGATCGCCGGCAGCCTGTGCACCGGACCCTTGGGAAGCCTGAAGTAATCTTCCTGCCTCAGCCTGCCACGCGGCACGTCGTAGACTTCGACGTGCAAGCCCGCGGTGGTCGGGCGCGCCCTCACTACGAAATTCGCCCGCGTTTGCGCGAGCGGCGCGAAGTTGATGTTCTTCTGACCCGGACGCCAAATGTCGTCCAGCGTCGCGCTGTCGAGGATTAGCGGCTGCATGCGATCGCCGTAATCGAAGTCGCGCTGGATGATCGTGCGCGTCGAGTCGCCCGCGGACGTATCGACCTGCAATACAACTACAGCCGGTGGAACGTCCACCGGCTTCTGCGGCTTCGGCTTCTGCGCTTGCATCGCCGGAGCGAGCGCGAAAAGCGCCACCGCTCCGAGGAAGAGGGTGCTACATCGATAAATCATCAGGATAGAATCTATTGGATCGGGGAGTGATACACCGGCTGCTGGTCGGCGGGTTCGAACCCGGGCAACGCAAAGCCGCGGGGGAGAATCCCCCGCGGCTTTGCTCGATCGGGTCCTTCGTTACTTCGTCAAGTGGAACTGAAACGGCATCTGCACCAGCTGTTGAACCTTCTTGCCCCCGATCTGTGCCGCCGAGAATTTCATGCGGGGGAGCGCATCCTTTACGGCGGCGGTGAAGCCTGGGTTACTCGAGCTCAGGATCTTGAGAGTGCCCGGCTCGTAGCGGCCGCTCTCGTTGACCACGAACTGCGCCAGCACCGTCCCCTCGATCCCCGAGGACTTCAGCGATTCCGGATACTCCGGGGCGTCGCCGCCGATCTTCTGGACGGCCTTCTCGACCTGGAACTCCATGTAGGGTCCGTGGTCTTCCGCGCCCGCGGCCTTGCCGACGTCGCCTTCAGTGCCGGTGCCGCCCTTCACACCGTTCGACGATCCGCCAGCGACACCCTTGCCGCTGAAGTCATTCTCGTTCGTCAACGCCTTGGACAGGTCGACGGTTGGAATGGTGGTCGGAACGCTGACAGGCGGCGGCACAACCTTGAACCCCTGGGCCGGAGCCGACGGAACAAGCTTGGGCAGCTCGACCTTCGGCGTCTGCACCTTGGGCTTCGGCGCTTCCTTCGGCGGAGGCGGAAGCTCCTTCTTCGGTGGAGGCGGCGGGTCTGGCTTCTTCACTTCCATGAAGCGGACGTTCTCAGCCTTCACTTTCTCGGCCTTCCGGTTGCCGGCGCGGGCCGTGGCGAAAACCGCCAGGAAAATGATCAAAGAGTGCAATATTACGCTAAAGATGGTCCCGCCTGCTGACCGTCCTTTTTTGTGGTCTTTGGTGGATTCGAGTAGTCGCATCATTGGATAGCTCCCCTGTTGAATTTCGCACTACCCTATAAGGCAAACACTCGGCCAAACTGCCCCTTTTTTGGTCCCGAAAATCAGCTGATTTTGGCACGAAAATCCGGACCCCATCCGCTGGTGTAAACGCAAGAAGGGCGCGGACTTAGCCGCGCCCTCCCCACTGCAGAGATAGAGCTGATCGGCTGGCTATTTCGACGCCGGCTTTTTCTTGGCAGGAGTCTTCGCTGGAGCGACTTTTACGGGTGTCGTTTTGGCCGGAATCGGAGCTGAGCCGGTGCGTTTTCTGGTGAGGATTCCACACACCGATTCGAAGGCGTTTTTGCCTGGGGTTCCGGGCTGTGGCCTGTCCCAAACCATGTGCGCCTGGTCGCGCGGATCGACCTCTCCCTCGTCGCGAACCAGCACGTTGTTGACCGCGTAGAGGGTGCTCCGAACCCGCTTCAGCCGCACCGGAGAGCAACGGACGTAAGCGCGCTCGACCAACCGCGTATACTGCTTTTTCTGCTCGGTGATCCGCGGGCGCGCGTAGTCCCAGCTGGTCACCGTGCTCCAGGTGCCCGGAGACTGAAGGACGACCGTGGCGGTGTCGAAGATCACAGTGAGGTCGGAATCCTTGTATACCTGGCGCCAAGGCGCCTGAGCGCCCGCAACGCACGGAACCGCGACGCACGCGACGAGGTAAAGTCGACTGGCGTACCGAATCATGAAATCTCCCATTTGTCCTTCATCGAATTACACGCGCCCGGTTTGTCATCGGTGTGACAGCGTCGCGAGCGAAGCTTCAGGCTTGGATAATAAACACCCCATACGCGGCCTCGCCACTCCGCGAACACGATGAAGCTCAGAATCTCACGCGCGCTGGGCCCCGCAGCGATGGCCACGGCCGTGGCCCTCGCGCTGCTGGTGACCGCGGCCGCTTACGCCGTACTCCCTGGATACGATGCGATCGCGCTCGCCTACGTGGATCATCCTCTGCCTATCCGCCGGATTGCGTTCGGCTCCTTCATCGCCTACGCGCTCAGTCACAGTCTTGGATTCCCGCTCTTGAGCGGCGGCCCGGTTCGTTATCGCTTCTGGAGCATCTAGGGCTCATCCACCTCCGAGATTGCCCAGGCGATCAGCTTTGCCGGAGCGACGTTCACCTACACGGTAATCCCGTTCGCCTCGCATTCCCTCAGGTCGCTCATCATCGCCGGTCCGATGATCGAGCACGAGATCGATCGTATGATTGTGGGTGGGTAGGCGCCCGTCAGCCTCGGCCGCCCGATGCCGCCACGGCCTTGTCCGCCTCGGCTGAAATATCCCGCATGTCCTGCGGGTTCAGAGCGCGAACGATCGTAAGGATCGCGGCGAGCAGCGGCACCGCAACCAGCAGTCCGAGGAAGCCGAACAGGAGCGCCATCAGCGCCTGAATCCCCAGCGTAAGCGCGGGTGGGATGTTCACTCCATGCTTCATGAGGATGGGAACCAGCAGGTGGTTCTCGACGAACTGGATCACGAAGTACCCGATCGCGATGACCAGCGCCTTGTGGGGCGAGTCGATGAACGCCATCGCGATTGCTGGAATCGCCGCGAAGATAGATCCGACGATTGGAATGAACTTCAGAACCCCCGCAAGAATTCCAAGCGGAAGTGCCGCCTTTACGTGCACGGCAAACAGAAAGACCGTAGTCACCGCCCCGATGACGACCATCGCGATGAGCTGCGTCACCAGCCATCGCCTGAGAGTCGTGGCGAGATTGGCGAGCGCGACGGCTGTACGCGGTCGCTGCCGCGCCGGGAAGAGCTCGAGCAGTCCGCCGTGGTAAAGCGCCGGATCGACTCCGATGTAGGCGGCGATGAAGAGCACGAGCATGAACGCGCCCGATACGGTGAACGTCGAAGTCAGGACCCGGAGAAACGAGTGCTGCGCGCCGCTCATTTGCTTCGTGATCTCGCGCCGAAGATTTCCGCCCGCCGCTACCGTATCGGCGCGTGTCTGTGTTTTGCGAACGATCGCGCCGGATGACGTCCTTATCGTGTCGACGACTGTCGAATCGGTGACGACTACCGGGGCGAGACTCGAATCATTGGGAGCGGGCCGTTGCGAGCCGACGGTACGCAACGTGTCGCTGCTCTCCTCATTGAAAAGGATTCCGAGCACGCCGTTGGCGCGGTGCCCAAGCCACGCGTCGATCTTGTCCATTGCTTCGGGCAAGCGCTCCTGAAGCTCCTTCGATTGCGCGCGAAGGATTGGCGCCATGCCGACGCCGCCCGCCGTCAGCAGTCCAAGAAATAGCGTAAGGATTACGGCAACGCCGATGCCCCGCGGAATGCCTCGCTTCTTCAGCAGATCGGCTCCCTGAGCGAGTGGCAGACCGAAGAGAACGCCGAGGAAGAACAGAAACACGACGGGGTGGGCGATCCATAGCAGCCTCACTGTCACGTAAAAAGCGAAAATGAGGGCGAGCACGCGCACAACATCGCGCGTTGGCACCCGGATCGATTGGCGTGAGTCCATACTGGATGGTAAGCCAGACTTGTGCCCACCGCGAGTTGTCGGCGCGTGGACTACAAATGACGATCGTCCGCGCCGACTTGACGGACGCGGACCCCGCGATAGGTTCAACTGGCAAGAGCGAAGCGCTTCCGCAAGCCAGGTACAAAGCCGCGTCTCTCGGAGAATCGCGGCTTTTTGCTTTTATCGACCTCAGCTCGGAGAGGATGAATGTCTGCAACACCCGATGGACCAATCGCGATTTATTACGAGCACCCCGACTGGTTCAAGCCGCTCTTCGCCGAGCTCGATCGCCGGAAGATTCCGCACGTGCGAGTGGATGCTGCCTCGCACACATACGATCCGTCCGAGCGGGAATCGCCATACTCCCTGGTCTTCAACCGGGCGAGCCCCTCCGCGTATCTGCGTGGGCACGCCCAAGTGACTTTCCATACGTTGAGCTGGCTCCGCCACCTGGAGCGGATCGGCGTTCCCGTTGTGAATGGATCCACGGCCTATGAGATGGAGACGTCCAAGGCCCTTCAACTCGACATTCTCGACGAGCTTGGCCTGCCGTACCCGAAAGCACGCGTCATCAACAGCCCGGAACTCGCTCCCAGGGCGGCTGAAGGCCTGCGCTTCCCCATCGTCGTGAAGGCGAACATCGGTGGAAGCGGGGCGGGCATCACGCGCTTCGACAGCGCCGAATCGATGGCCGAGTCCGCGAAGATCGGAGCGATCGACCTGGGTATCGATAGGGTGGCACTAGTCCAGGAGCTCGCGCCGCTTCGCGACGGACATATCACGCGCGTCGAGGTCCTCGATGGAAAGTTCCTCTACGCCATCAACGTTTATCCGGCAGGGGACTCCTTCAACCTCTGCCCGGCAGACATCTGTCAGACTACCGACGGGCAGCAGCTCTCGCGCACCGCGTGCGCGGTGGATGCGCAGAAGAACGGCATGCGCGTCGAGCAGTTCAAGCCGGATCGCGCGGTGATCCGGGATGTCGAGAAAATCGCCGAGCGTGTTCAACTCGACGTCGGCGGAATCGAATACCTTGTCGACGATCGCGACGGCGAGCACTACTTCTACGATATCAACGCGCTGTCGAATTTCGTGGCGGATGCGCGGAACGTTATCGGCTTCGACCCATTCGAGCGCCTGGTCGATTATCTGGTGGCGCGTGTGGCGAACGCGTCGCTCGTTGGCGCGGAGGCTGCCTGATGCGCTACGGATACTGGCTCCCGGTGTTCGGCGGCTGGCTTCGCAATGTTCCCGATGAGGGAATGACCGCGAACTGGGATTACGTGAAGCGTCTCGCGCAGCGGAGCGAGCAGATCGGCTATGACATTACGCTGATCGCCGAGCTGTTCATGAACGACATCAAGGGCATCGACGCTGATTCGCTGGATGCCTGGTCGACCGCCGCTGCGCTCGCGGCGGTAACCGAGAAGCTAGAGTTGATGGTCGCCGTGCGCCCGACGTTTCATGAGCCGGCGATTTTTGCCAAGCAGGCGGCAAACATCGATCACATCTCGAACGGACGTCTCGCACTCAACGTCGTGTCTTCGTGGTGGAAGGACGAAGCTCGGCGCTACGGCATTCACTTCGAGGAGCACGATGACCGCTACGCCCGGACGGACGAATGGCTCCGCGTCGTGAACGGAGTGTGGAACGAGCCCCGCTTCAGCCACGCGGGCAGTCATTACAAGGTCGAGGAGACGATCCTCGAGCCCAAGCCACTCCGACGTCCGAGGCCGACGATTTACGCCGGCGGTGAGAGCCCGGCCGCCAAAGAGCTGATATCACGGACCTGCGACGCGTACGTCATGCACGGCGACCCCGCCGATCGCGTTGCCCCCAAAATCTCCGACATGCGCGCTCGTCGAGAAAAAATCGGATTGGGTCCGATGCAGTACGGTGTCGCTGCCTACACCATCGTTCGCGATTCCGAGAAGGAGGCGCAACAGGAGCTCTCGCGCATAACGAACGTGCAACCCGGCACGCCCGGGTACCAGAACTATCAGGACTGGATCGCTCACACGGCGCTCGAGCAGCAGGTGAGCCTGGAGGACTACTCGGTCTCGAATCGCGGCCTTCGCGCTGGCCTGGTCGGAACCCCCGAGCTGGTCGCCGACCGCATCCGCGACCTGGAGTCGGTCGGAGTGGACCTGCTACTGCTTCAGTTCAGTCCCCAGGCCGAGGAGATGGAGAGGTTCTCCGAGACTGTAATGCCACTTCTCGAAGTTGCAGCTTCTGAAGAAGCTGCGACTTCTGGATCCCGGTAGCCGAACTGGCATCCACAAAACCAAAGCGGGGAGCTGTTAGCGAACTACGCTGATAGCTGGGAGCTTTCATACAGGCGCACCGTTTGGCTGGAATCCGGTGGGTAGGAATTCGCCCTGGCGCCGAGACCGTGAATGCGCGAATCCTGGAGCGCCACCAGAAAAGCTCCGAGCCTTTCAGCTGCAAAGCTGTCCGCTCCTTGCTTTGGTATTGAAGATGCCGGTGAGGTTGGTGGCCTCTAAGCGTCAGCGAAAAGTTCGGCCTGCCTCTGCCTTATGGACCGGTAACACTCGCAAGCCACCTTCTCCAGACCAGCGTGGTCGAGCACGGTGATGTTGCCCCGACCGTGGGCGATGAGACCAGCCTTCTCCAGAACCCCCATTGCCACGGTCACGCCCGGCCGCCTCACGCCCAGCATCTCGGCGAGGAATTCCTGCGTGAGATCGAACTGGTTGCGCCCGACACGGTCCTCCGACATCAGCAGCCAGCGAGCCGCTCGTTGCTCGATGACGTGGAGTCGGTTGCAGGCCGCCGACTGTGAGACAGTCTCGAACACGAACTGGCTATACCGGTGAAGCAAGCCGTGGAGATTGGGAGAAGTTCGCGCCAGCTCCTGAAAATCTTTGGTCGCAATGCGCCGGGCCTCGCCCGAGATCTGACCGATCGCCTTCAGCCATGATGACGGGACTTCGTGGAAGACCGCCAATCCCACGAATCCGTCGTTTCCGATGGTCATCGCCTCGACGGAATCGCCATCGGACATCTCCGTGACGAGCGAGATCACGCAGTTGTCCGGGAAGTAGGCGTAGCGGATCGGCTCTTTCCGGCGAAAAATGAGCTCTTCGGACTTGACTGTTACCAGCTCGCTCCGGTCGAGCAGCGCGTCCAGTTCCTTCGCGGGCAGGAGGTTCAGGATCTTGTTGCGGGTGCGGGCAGCCGGACTCCCGGTCGGTGCCGAGCCCGAGTGGGGGATATGGCTTGCCGCTTGGATCGATGGGGCTGACATGTCGAGCCGGAAACCGTCCGATAGAGGACGTAGTGAAGGTTAGGGATCACGGAGATCGAGACCGCCGTGGTCCTCGCGCGTCGGACTGATTTCGCAAATACCGAACCGGGGCAACGGCCAAATCCCGGTTCCTGACGGACGGTGGCGACGACTGCCACAATCGTCGGATTGCCCGGGAATCGGACCTCGCCGAGGCCTGGATTCAGGCCATTTCTCAGGTGTTATCTTGAGGGGGTCGAAACAGTCAATTAGACGGCCTGCCATCGATAGCCGTGCGCTTAGGAATTCGCGGTACAGAAGTGCCCCACCGGAAGACATGACGATACCTGCTGAACCACAGCCCAACGAGCGAAAATTCCGCTTCAAGGACGAGTGGCTGGTCTCTCTCGTCGGGACCATGCCCGGCGTGACGCCCGAGCTTATAAAGCGGTGGCGTTTTCAGCAGAAGCCGTACGTCGCGCAGGCACTCATTGACGGCGACGTCCTGTCGTTCAAGGAGATCGCCGAAGTCGTCAAGGAAGCGTTCAGGATCGACTACGTCGACCTGAATCCCGGCGCCATCGACAAGAACGCGATGCAGCTCCTGCCCGAGAAGCTTTGCCGGGAGCACAACGTGATGGCCGTGAAAGTCGACAGCCGAATGATCTGGCTCGCCATGGCGAATCCTCTGGACCAGGAAGCGATTCAGAGGGTCAGCTGGGCGACGAGTCGCGAGGTGACGCCGCTTTTCTGTCCCCCCGGTCAGCTCGACAAGCTGGTTTCGGAGACGCTGCGCCCTGATGCGATGATTTACGGCCTGATCGAGAAGCTCGACCAGGCGGTTGGCGTCGAGCAGATCAAGGAGGAGGAGCAGAACGAAGCGGCGTTGCTGCGTGTGCACGCGCCGGTCATCAAGCTCGTCGACGCGATCATCGCCAACGCCATCAAGCTCCGCGCTTCAGACATCCACATCGAGCACGATGAGACCTCGACGCTTGTACGCTTCCGCATCGATGGCCTGCTGAAGAACATCATGGTGCTCCCGCGCTTCATCGGCGTGGGCCCGGTCGTATCGCGCATCAAGATCATGTCCGAGCTGGACGTCGCCGAGCGCTTCCGCCCGCAGGATGGTAGAGCCAAGGTGCGAGTTGGCGGAGACGAGGTCGCACTCCGCGTCTCGATTCTCCCGACCCGCGTCGGCGAAAAGGTCGTGATGCGCCTTCTCAACGAGAAGTCGGTGCAGGTCTCCATGGCGACGCTCGGCTTCATGCCAGCGCTGCTCGAGAGATTCCAGGCGCTTCTGATGCGAGAGCAGGGAATTTTGCTCGTGACCGGGCCGACCGGTTCCGGAAAAACGACGACCCTCTATGCGGCCCTCAACACACGCCGAGGCGAAGCCGTGAACATCGTCACGGTAGAAGACCCGGTCGAGTACCGTCTTAGCGGCGTCAACCAGGTGCAGGTGAACGAGAAGCAAGGCCTCACTTTCGCCGGCGTGCTGCGCTCAGTGCTGCGTCAGGATCCCGACGTGCTGCTTGTCGGAGAAATCCGCGACCAGGAGACCGCGAATATCGCGTTCCAGGCGGCGATGACCGGGCACCTTGTACTTTCGACGCTGCACACCAACGACGCGATCGGCGCGATTCCGCGTTTATCCAACATCGGTGTCGAGCCGTTCAGAGTGGCAGCCGGTCTCATTGGCGTCACGGCCCAGCGTCTCGTGCGCAGAGTCTGTCCTCACTGCCGGTTCGAGGCGCCGATCGAGGAGTTGCACCCGATGATTCGCGCCGCACAACAGCGCGTGTACGGAACGGCGAGGCACGTCAAGGCAACAGGGTGCACCGAGTGCGGGTTCACCGGTTATACGGGGCGACTTCCGATTATCGAGTTCCTCGAGATCACGCCGGAGATCCGAGGCATGATCACGGTCGGCAAGACCGCCGACGAGATCCGCGCGCACGCACTGCGTACGAATGCACTGCACACGTTCGATGCCGACGCGCTCTGGCACATCGCCGAGGGTGACACCACGGCTGATGAAGTAATTCCTTACACCGAGTTCGAGCGTCGCCGGACTCCGCGCACCAACACTCCCCGGGTATCCGCGGAGTATGTTCCCGAGCTCGACGCGGATGGAGTGGCGAAGCCATCCAGAGTCCTGCTGGCGATCGGAGACAAGGCTGATCGGGTACGCTTCAATGACATCCTGGTGGAAGCCCGTTTCGCCGTGCAGATAGCCAACGACGGAGCTGCCGCGCTCGGAATTCTGGCGCAAGATCCCCCCGACGCGCTGGTGGTGGCACTCAAGCTTCCGATTCTCGACGGACGTCAGGTGGTGCACGCTGCGCGAACGGTGGTCGGGCTGGTGGACATGCCAATCATCGTCGTGGCCCCAGCCGGGTCCGAGACCGAGACGAACGATCTCTTGTCCCAGGGTGTGGACGATGTCCTCCACGAGCCGATCGAAGGCGGACGATTCCGCTCGCGCGTCACCGCTGTGATGCGGAGCCGCGGGCTCTGGTCGGAGACCGAGGAAGTGATGCGCCCGCTCATTCCCCAGGACGAGGCGGAGCGGCTGGTCGAATTCCGCCTGAGCGGCGCAGCCATCGAGTCGCCACCGGAGGAACGGTTCGACAAGATCAGCCGCATGGCGCAGCGGATGTTCACGGTTCCCTTTGCCGGCATCTCGTTCGTCGAGGGCGAGCGCCAGTGGTTCAAGTCGAGGCAGGGCCTTCCCATCCCGGACAGCACGCGTGATCACTCCTTTTGCGGTCACGCCATCAATGGGACCGAAGTCTTCGTGGTGGAGGACGCAGTGCTCGATCCCAGGTTCGCCGAGAACGCACTGGTACTCGAGGAGCCGCACATTCGGTTCTACGCGGCCCAGCCAGTGAAGGGACCCGGGGGCCACAACGTCGGCACGCTGTGCATCATGGACAAGGTGCCGCGGGAGTTCGGCGACGATGAGCGCGAGTCGCTGCGGGATTTGGGTGAGATGGTCGAGAAGGAGTTGCGAGCCAAGCAGCGCAATCCGGTAGTGGCGCCACCCGACTAAACCTGTTGGGGAGAGATCGCTGCGCTAGCTGGCCCAACGAGTACCGAAGCGGGGAGCGGTCAGCAGGCCAGCCCATAGCTTCCTAGCCTTTCAAAACGCTGTTCGAATATCTCAAATCCCTGCTCCAACGTCCCTACCCCGTCGGTCGGTGCTTCACGTTCGCGATAGAGGGTAGCTCCCAGCTTCGGGCTGCAAGGCTGATCGCTCCTTGCTTCGGTCCTCACGTTGGCCAGATCGCGCCGCACTTGCCGGACTCCACTATATATCGTTAGCTTAGCTAACGACCCTCGAATCAGCGGAGCGCTCCATGACCACGACGGCCCCGGTCTCACTCTCCCGCATCAAACAAATCGCGATCCCCGTCCACTCGGTGGAGAAGGCCAAGGCCTTTTACCGGGACACTCTCGGGCTGAAGCATCTCTTCGATGCTCCCCCTGCCCTTTCGTTCTTCGATTGCGGCGGCGTGCAATTGATGCTCGCCGGACCGGAAGCGCAGGGGAAGGACGGAGACAAGCAGCACGCTGTTCTGTTCTACGACGTCAGCGACATCAAAGAGACGCACGCCCGGATAAAGTCTTCCGGTGCGAAGAGCATCACCGAGCCTCACGTCATTGCCCGCATGGGTGGGCGAGAGATCTGGATCGCCGACGTCTCGGATGGACAGGGGAACGTCGTCGGCTTGATGAGCGACGTCCCGGAAGCGTGACCAGGGCGCACGACGCCGAGGCGCTTGCGGACCAGCTTCATTCGGCTGCAATCCATTTACTGCGGCAGCTGCGGAAAGAGGATGACGCCAGCGGACTTTCTGCTCCCCGCCTATCGGCTCTCTCCGTCGTCGTATTCGGCGGTCCGCTTACGCTCGGCGCTCTCGCGCGCGCCGAGCAGGTGAGGCCGCCGACGATGACGCGGATAGTGACGGGTCTCGAGAAGGATGATCTCGTTAAGCGGAAAGGTGACGCACGGGATGGAAGGTTGACGCACATCGAAGCGACCGCGAAAGGTCATAAGGTTCTCGCGGCCGGACGCGCGCGTCGCGTCGCGAGGCTTGCCGGTGCGATTGAGAAGTTGGGACGGACAGAACTGGCGGAGCTGCGCCGAGGCGTTCAGCTTGTTGGAGCGGTCGTCGCGAGAATGCGGGACAATCCCGCGTAACCCTGGAAATACTCTGGGTCTCACAAAACGTGCGAGCAGCTGCGAACGCGGCGCGTAAAGGAAGGAACATCGTGAGGAACGAAACATGAGCCGCCCCGAAACAGATTTCGATGCCCTGCGGCAAGACCTTCGAAGCGTGTACAACGGCGACCCGTGGCATGGCTCGTCCATCACGGAGGTTCTCAAAGGCGTCGACGCGAAGTCCGCGTCCGTCCGCAGCATCCCTCGGGGTCACACTATCTGGGAGCTCGTACTTCACATGACGGTTTGGACGCGAGAAGTCGCGTCGCGCGTGCGTGGATCCACCCCGAAATCTCCAGCGCAGGATTGGCCGAGTCCCGAATCCGGCGGCGGCGAGGCCGCGTGGCGCCGGGCGCAGGATGATCTCGGCGCGGCCCAAAAGGATCTCGAGAGCGCCGTTGATGACCTCAACCCAGACGACCTCGTTCGCTGGATCGGGGACCAACGCGATGCAGCGGCAGGCACCGGAGTTACCGTCGGCACTCTGATCCGGGGGCTGCTCCAGCACCACACCTATCACGAGGGACAGATCGGCCTGTTGAAAAAGGCAGGCGACACTTTT
>Ga0193727_1000532_pt1 | contig 14751 bp, 13 predicted proteins | sample H2c2metaG_FD_143051 | JGI IMG/M metagenome (GOLD analysis project Ga0193727, IMG submission 143051) | Soil microbial communities from a riparian zone of the East river system, Colorado, United States - H2c2 | ecosystem: Environmental > Terrestrial > Soil > Riparian zone | place: USA: East River...
GATGGAGTCACTGAGCAGATAATAAAGAATCCCCTCCCGCCGCCGACGATGAAGAAGTTGCGCGAGCGAGCTCGCGCGCCGTTCGCCTACACCAGCTTTGGTGGCCGAGACGTTATCGGTACTCTGGAGTACGTCCCGCAGGTGAGCTGGCTCGTGATCTCCGAGATCTCGGGAGAGGCCGCATTTCAGCAGGTGCGGCGGTTCCGCGACGCGGCTCTGCTCGTGATCGTATTCCTGCTCATCGTGGTGACTCTGAGCGCGTACAGGCTCGGACGTCTTATCGCGAGGCCGCTCGACCGCCTGACCAAGGCAGCCAGTGAAGTCGCAGCAGGAGACCTGGCGGTTGATCTTCCCGCGGCACCGGGCGGTGGCGAAGTCGGCTACCTCACCGATGTGTTCAACCACATGGTGTATCGCCTGCGCGAAGGCCGTATCGAGCTCGACCGCATCAATGAGACGCTGTTGAAGAAGAACGAGGAGCTGGAGCTGCTCTCGACGACGGACAGCCTCACCGGCCTGTCGAACCACCGGTCACTCATGAAGCGCCTCGACGACGAAGTCGCGCGCTTCAAGAAAGACAAGCATGGCTTCTCCGTGCTCGTCGGCGACGTCGATCACTTCAAGCAGTACAACGACGCATTCGGACACCCCGCGGGCGACGAAGTGCTCCAGAGGATCGCGGAGATCATGCGCGGCTCGACCCGCAAAGGCGATTGCTGTGCGCGCTACGGTGGTGAGGAATTCGTGATCGTGCTCCCCAATACGGCCATCGCCGACGCGCTCGATACGGCCGAGCATATCCGCGCTCGGGTGGCGGCGAAGAAGTTCAACGGACGCAAGATCACGTTGAGCATTGGTGTCGCCAGCTTCCCGGAAGATGCGGACGACGCCGAAGCTATAATCGCCGTGGCGGATGAAGCTCTATATCAGGCGAAGAGAGAAGGACGCGACCGCACCGTGCGAGCCCGCAGGCTCAAGAAAACGGGATAGCTGTCAGGGTCGGGCGACGAGCGTCTGGTGGATCCAGCCCGTTCGCCCAGTGTCGTCCGCGACGCGAACCCATTCGTCCGCAAACGAAAAACCGGTAATCGCACTCCCTGCTTCCGCGGTGAACGACACCGGGAAGTTGGTACCTGGTCCTTCGCGAACGTTGCCGCGACTCGTGGTCTTCAGCTTGATCGGCACCGCGAACAGAGTTTCTCCGGGACGCGCGCCTTCTCTGCTTTGACCAAGGCGTCCGCGATAACCTGCAGCCACCGTTTTCGCCTGATTCGCCAGATAAAGGGCGCCGCCATAATTCGACTTGTCGAATTCCGTCGCGCTCTGGCGGACGAGCCGAGTGACCTGGGCGGCTTCCGGCGGGTCGGTTGCATCGCCTGCCTTCATCGTTTGAAGTGCAACTTCGGCCTCGGCCATTGCCGATGCGGCCTGCGCGCGGCTCGCTACAGATTGTAGCTTCGCCATGGCGCGTACGACTTCAGCTCGGGTATCCTCGAGGCGCGCCTGGAGATCTTCGATCTGCGCGTCGCGCGCGAGCAGTTGCAGCTCCAGGCGCGAGACGCGCTTATCCAGCTCTGGATCGCGGAGCGTGACAGTGTCGCGAACGACCTTGACGCTTGGGGGCGCCGCTGGCTTTGGCTGCGAGCAGGCGGCAACGATGGCGACAAACGCCGGAAGAACTGACCAGTAGCGGACCAAAGAATATCCTCGTCGAATTCGCGGTGGGATCGGCATTCTCGGACCAGATACTTGCTGCAGGTCCCAAACACCGAGGTTGACGTTATACAAAAGGGGTAACTGTCGCCAGACTCAAAAACACTGGCGCCTGTCAGACCGCTAACCAAGCCCGCAAAGCCCAGGCAAATTCCAGCGATGTCGCGGTTTGTGATTGCCTCTATCCTCTTCGCGGTCAGCTGCTCTGGTGGGACGGTTCCGACGCATTTGCCGGGCGTGCCCGGTCTTGCGACGCCATGGTGGCGCAGCGGAGTGTGCTACGAAGTGTTCGTGCGCTCTTTTGCCGACGCTGACGGCGACGGCGTCGGGGATCTGCGCGGGCTCATCTCGCGGCTCGACTATATCAACGATGGAAATCCCACCGATGGCAAAAGCCTCGGCGCGAATTGCATCTGGCTGATGCCGATCGACAAGTCGATGAGCTATCACGGGTACGACGTTGTCGACTATTACCACGTCGATCCGCGGTACGGGACCGACGATGATTTCCGGAATCTCGTGACTGAAGCGCACAAGCGCGGGATTCACGTCATCGTCGATTTCGTTCCGAATCACACCGGCAGCCAGAATCCCTGGTTTCAAGCGGCGTTACGCGATCCGGGCAGTCCTTATCGCGATTGGTATCGTTGGTCGAAGACCCTGCCGACTCAGAAGGGACCGTGGGGACAGGAGGCGTGGCACAAGTCGCCGGTCCGTGACGAATACTACTACGGCGTGTTCTGGCACGAGATGCCGGACCTGAATTACGAGAACCCGTCGGTGCGTGCCGAAATGCAAAAGGTTCTGACGTATTGGTTGAAGGACATGCACGCCGATGGATTTCGCTTCGATGCCATTCCCTACCTGGTAGAGGAGGGAAACCAACTTCAGCATTCGCGGGGTACGCACGATGTGCTGCGCCTATTGGGCAATACGATTCGAGCGGAAGGTTCGGAATCATTTTCGGTCGGGGAGATGTCAAACGAGTCGCCGGAGGTTATGGCGACTTACTATCCCGACCAGCTCGATTCGTACTTTGCGTTTGCAGTTGCGAGGGCGACGATGCACGCGGCGGAGACCGGCGACGCACGGGGATTCTTCACGACCGTTGCCCAGGCTAATGCGAAGTTTCCGAGTGGACGCTGGTCGCCGTTTCTCACGAATCACGATCAGGCGCGGGTGATGACCGTACTTCGCGATCCGGCCAAGGCGCGAGTGGCGGCGAGCGCGATGTTTATGCTGCCAGGGACGCCGTTCGTGTATTACGGGGAAGAGATAGGAATGGTCGGCGCAAAACCGGACGAGACGATCCGGACGCCGATGCAATGGAGCTCGGCACCGAACGGAGGATTCACCACCGGGACACCGTGGGAACCGCTTCAGCCCGATTGGAAAACCAAGAATGTCGCGGCGCAGGATTCGAGTCGCCGATCCTTACTCAATCATTATCGCAAACTGATTCAGCTGCGAAACGCGAATCCCGCGCTCAGTCATGGCTCGCTCACCCTACTGCCGACACAAGACACGACTGGAACTATAGTCACCTGGCTAAGATCCTCGGGCGACGAAGCCTTTCTGATCGTAGTCAATTTTGGCCCGCGCGAGAGTGAGGCTTACATGGAGAGGCTACCGTGGCACTTGCTTCCGCACGCAAGAGATTTTCCAGATTACCGGTTGGAGCCGGCATACGCCGATCCGGATGACGCGTGCGCTGGGTATATCTACTTCAACGGGAACGGTTCATGGTTTGTCAAAAAAGTGAAAGCGCATGGCTTTTGTGCCCTGCGCATCCGCTCTCGCCAGGTTCCGTTCTCTCACTAGACTCCGCTCCCGCTAGACGCTGCTCTCCTCGCTTTCTACCGGCGTGACAGCGGAGCGATCCTCCTCTCCGGTGCGAATTCGGTAGACCTTCTCGACGGGAAGAACGAAAATCTTTCCATCGCCGACGTCGCCGGTGGCGCCAGCGGAGAGAATCGCCTTCACGGTTGGCTGGACAAATGGGTCCGACACGCCGATCTCGATCCTGACCTTGTCGTGCAGCTCAACCTTCACGGTCATGCCTCGGTAAGTCTCGACCGCTTCGGTTTCTCCACCGTGACCGCGCACTCGACTAATCGTGAGCCCACGGACCTCGGCCCTATACAATGCCTCGAGCACTTCGTTCAGTTTTTCGGGTCGAATTATCGCTACGACGAGTTTCATATATCAGCCTCTGTCAGCGTGAACGAGAATCGCGCCTTCGCCTCTGCTGTACGCCTCTTCCCCGTGCTGGGTGACGTCCATGCCGATTCCCTCCTCTTTCTGGCTCGCGCGAAGGGGCGCGACCAGCGCTATCGCTTTCAGGATCACGAACGTTCCAACCGAGCTATAAATGATGGTGGCGAGCACCGCCACGAGCTGGATGCCGAGCTGTTTCGGGTTGCCGAACAATGCGCCGTCGGCGGTTCCGTTCCAGATCTTTTGCGCGAGCACGCCCGTGAGCAACGCTCCCACCGTTCCACCGACGCCATGCGCCGCGATCACGTCGAGCGAATCATCGAGCCTCGTGCCGGCTCTCCAGAGAATGGCAAAGTAGCTGGGGACTGCGGCGATCGCGCCAAGCACGATCCCCGACACCGGACTGACAAAACCTGCCGCTGGAGTGATCGCGTCGTCTTCTTTGTACGTGTGATGTCGAGCAGGCTCCAGACGACGAGCGTGCCCATCGGGGCGAACATCGTGTTGGAGAAGGCGAGGGCCGCCGACCCATTTGCTGCGAGCGCGCTTCCACCGTTAAACCCAAACCATCCGAACCACAGAAGACCGGCGCCAAGCAAGGTGAAGGGCACGTTCTGCGGAATGATCGCCTGGCGTGCGTAGTCCTTCCGCGCGCCGAGCACGACGGCGACGACGAGGGCCGCAGCGGCGGCGTTGATATGAACGACGGTGCCGCCCGCGAAATCGAGAGCGCCGAGCTTACCGAGCCAGCCTCCGCCCCACACCCAGTGCGCGATCGGCGCGTAGACGACGATCGACCATAGCGTGATGAAGGCTACATACGGGCCGAAGCGCATGCGCTCGACGATCGCGCCCGAGATGAGTGCGGCGGTGATTACGCAGAAGGTCGCCTGATAGCCGGCGAACAAGATGTGGGGGATCGTCCCCTTCGCATCGAGTCCGACGCCACTGAAGAACGCGTTATCCAATCCGCCAAGCCAATTCGAGCCGGTCGAAAACGCGAGCGTGTAGCCGATGAACGCCCACGCGATCCCGACGAAGCCGAGTGCGACGTAGCTCATCATCATGGTGTTGAGCGCGTTCTTCGCTCTGACGAGTCCGCCGTAGAAGAATCCGAGCGCTGGGGTCATCACCAGCACCAGCGCGGTGGCAACCAGCATCCACGCGGTATCTGCCTGATTGATCGGAGTGGGTGTCATGTCTTCTCGATCCTCGTCACAGTTCTCCTCCAGTTTTATGGTGAGATGGCTCCGAAAACAAGAAACCCCCGCGTTCAGCGATCGAAACGCGAGGGTGTTGGAAATGAGCTGTGCCTGTAGCGGCTCTACCCTAAGCGTTCGATCACGTCCCACAGATTCTGTGGGAGCGGGCGATTATTGCCAGGATTTGAGGGAGAGACGATGCGAGCAGAAAGCATGACTGGGGCTGGTTGCGGTTATCTGAAGGCGGAAGAATGTAAGCGTCCTGTCATGTTGTCAAGGAATTCTTTTTGGAAACGCATTGAGCGATCTCCAAAATGCTTAACTGCAACTGAACTGGAATGAAGACTACCTGCTGGGTGCTATCGGCGGAGCGGCTTAGAGCTGCGAGCTACCTCTGTGCGATTGCGGTTCACCGTTGCACGTGGATCTTTGGGGGAAGATGACCCGATTTCGATTTCTCTTCGCAACCGCCCTCGGTTGCCTTGTCATTCCTGGCTGCGCCCACGCCCCGGCTGGCGCTCCGGGTGCTCCCGATCCGGCGCTCGCGCGCGGGGTCGCGATCGCTGATTCACTGATTGAGAGCTCGATCGGGACGCTGATTCCCGGCGCGGTGTTTCTCGTCGCGCGGGATGGGCACGTTCTCCACGAACGGGCGTTCGGATACGCTCAGCTCAATGATTACGAAGGACACCGGCTGGCCTCGCCGCCGGCCATGCGCACATCGACTGTGTTCGATCTCGCGTCGGTTACGAAGGTCATGGCAACGACGATGGCGACGATGCTGTTAGTTGATCGGGGACAGCTCGACCTCGATGCGCCGGTGTCGCGCTATCTGCCGGATTTTCGGGGGCCGCACCTCGACAGCATCACCATCAGGCATTTGCTGTCGCACTCGACTGGGCTCGTGCAGTGGCAGCCGCTTTACTACCACGCCGCGAACAGCACCCAGACCTACGCCGTGATCCGGGACATGCCGCTCCAATGGGGCGTCGGTGACGCTCGGCACTACAGCGATCTCGGCTTCATGCTGCTCGGCTATATCGTGGAGCGGGTGGGTGGTCAGTCGCTGGACAGATTTCTCGACGCGGAGCTCTATCGTCCGCTGGGACTCCGATCGACGACGTTCAACCCGAAAGCGCGTGGCTTCACCGAATTCGCCGCGACCGAGCAGGGCAACGTCTATGAACGGCACATGGTTTACGATTCGACGTTCGGTTATCGCTACCTCGGCGACCCCACGGCCTGGAATGGGTGGCGTCAGCGAGTTCTCATCGGCGAAGTCGACGACGGAAATTCGTATTACGCGAACGGCGGTGTGGCAGGACACGCGGGACTTTTTTCGACCGCGGCTGATCTGCGGGTCCTCCTGGATCTCCTGAACAACCGAGGGAATTATGGCGGACGACAATACATCCGACCCGAGGTCGTCGACGCGTTCCTGACTCGCGACAAATACGAGAATTATCTCGGCTGGCAGGCACCCGGCTCTTTGCCGCCGGGAAGCTTCTCCCACACGGGCTTCACCGGTACTTACGTGGCTGGCGTTCCGCTGTACAAGCTGTCCATCGTCCTGCTCACCAACAGGCAGAACATGGGCACGAATCCCAAGGGTTACTTTCCGGACGTCGGGCCGCTGCAGCAGGCTGTGGCCCGCGCGATTGTTGGCGGAGCAGCGTCACGGTGAAAACCCCGCGCGCGGGAAAGGCGAAGCCGGCTCGCGCCGCGCCGAGTCTCGCCGCGATCCGGGCCGAGCTGCAGAAGCTGGGGAATCCTGCTCGCGGCGTACATTCGCAACGTTTTTTCAAGACCGGACCAGGCCAGTACGGCGAGGGCGACAAGTTCCTCGGACTGACGGTGCCCGAGATGCGCGGCATCGTGCGGAAATACCGCGAGCTGGATGATGCGGCAGTGCTAAAGTTGCTTTCGTCATCGTGGCACGAGGAGCGACTGGTCGCGTTGCTACTCATGGTCGAGGCGTATGATCGTGGAGATGATCCCCGACGCGCCCACATTCACCGCGCCTACCTCGCGAATACCGCCCGGATCAACAACTGGGATCTGGTCGATGCCACCGCGGGAGATATCGTGGGCCAGCATCTCGAGGCCGGAGACATCACGCTGCTGGAGCGCCTGGCACGATCGGAGAGTCTGTGGGAACGGCGAATAGCGATCGTCTCCACTTTTCACTTCATCAAGCTCAACGAGTTTCGTCCGACACTCAAGATCGCGACACTGTTACTCGGCGACTCCCAGGACCTGATTCACAAAGCAACCGGATGGATGTTGCGCGAGGTTGGGAAGCGCGACCGCGCAGTTCTCGATCGCTTTCTGAAGAAACACTACAAGCGGATGCCACGGATGATGCTGCGGTACGCGATCGAGCGACATCCGGAGCGTGTTCGGAAGCAATATCTGGCCGGAACGATCTAGTGCGGCCGTTCCTTCGTTCGGGCCCGGGCGATCCAGCCGGAAGCGCGGAAGTAGAAAAAGAATGGCAGGCCGAGTGCGATGAGAAAAAGCCCGGCCGCGGATTCAACGGGTGACGCAGTCAACGTGTTAATGACCAGCCAGAGCGCAACGAGTATGAATAGCGCCGGCACGACCGGATAACCGGGAGTGCGGTACCGGCGAGGAGCCGCGGGAAGTTTTCTTCGCAGCACGAACAGTGAAGTCCCCACCAGCGCGGTAAAAACCCAGACGGCGAAGATCACCGACGTCGTGATCTGATCGAAGGTGCCAGACAGCGCGATCACGCACGCCCAGATCCCCTGAAACCAGATTGCGTTCGACGGCACGTTCGTCGTCTCGCCCAGCTTCGCCAGCCCACCGAAGAACAGGCCGTCGCGGGCCATCGCGAACGGGACGCGCGCGTTCATCAGCGTGATGCCGTTCAGCGCGCCGATCGCCGAGATCATGAACGCGAGTGAAACGATCTGGGCGCCATAGCGCCAGAATGTCTGTGCTGCCTTGGCTGCAACGGGAAGCGCGTCGCGATACGCGGTCGAGTTGGCAGTCAATATCTCGCTGAACGGCAGGGCGTAGAAGAAGGCGAGGTTCGTGATGAGATATACGAGAATCACGAGCAGCATCCCGAAGATCAGAGCGCGCGGGACATTTCGCTCCGGCTTTTCGATCTCGCCCGCCACCATTGGGACGTTCGACCATCCCTGGTACGCCCAGAGCGCGGCGAGCATCGCCGCGCCAAAGGCGCCGATTCCGGCGGGCGCGATCGTCGCCGTCACAGGCGTCTTGAGATGTTCCCACGATCCCGTGCGTGAGAACAGAAATGCGCCGAGCACGATGATCGCGATTCCGCCCAGCTTGGCCACCGTCGATGCCCATTGCACTCTGCTGCCCAGCTGGATCCCACGCGCGTTCACCCAGGAAAAAAGAAGAATCACGGCGACGGCGACGACTTGCTGAATTCCGAGACGCCACGGGACGACCTGGCCCAGCACGTGAAAATCGTGGGTGACAAACACCGCGTTGAGCGGAACGAACGATCCCAGGAACGACGCGAGGGCGGTCGAGACCGCGGCAAGTCCTCCGCTCGCGATGAGCATCACCGACGACCAACCGAACAGGAACGCGGGAAGATCGCCGTACGCTTCACGCAGGAAGACATACTCTCCGCCTGCTTCCGGCATCATCGCGCCCAGCTCGGCGTAAGTCAGCGCGCCAGCGAGAGAGAGAAGTCCGGCGGCGAGCCACGCGAGGAGAACCTTGGATGGACTTCCGACGAGCTGCGCCATGGGCGCGGTCTTGAGGAATACGCCCGTCCCGATAACAGTGAGGACGAGCGCAATCGCATCGCGGAGCGACAGCGCTCTCACGAGCTCTTTTGTCGCGGGCGTCACCGCTGGTGATGCCGCGGCCGGCGAGGTCACTCGGGTGGACGTACTACGTCGTGGGGTCCGGTGTTGCGAATGCCGTAGGTGGGTCGCACGTATTCTTCCGTCGTCGCGATTCCCTCGGCGCGATCGAGCTCACGATTCTCGCGCTCGATGTTGTCCCGCTCTTCCTTGTAGCGTCCGTACCATTTGCGCGTGACCTCGCCCGCCAGCTCGCGATTGCCGAGTCCGAAAGCGAGCGACAGCGCGAGGGCGATCGCGCCGAAGAGAATCGCAAACGCCGTGGTCACGATCTCCGTGGCGACGCCAAGCTCCTGGAGTGCCATGAATGCGGCGAGCAGGACGACGCCGCCCTTGCCAACTCGCGACAGCGTCGGGCCGCCGTGGAGTCCACCCGCCGACGCCATGATCAGCCCGCCGACGAAGCTGCCGAGTACGATGCCGACGATCATGATGACGATCGCAGCGATGACGCTCGGGATGTAGCTCACCAGCTCCGAGAACACATTGGCTAGGGACTGGAGCCCCAGCGCATTGGCGGCGACGAGCATCACCGCGAACATCACGAACCAGAAGACGAGACTGCCCGCGACGCGCGTCGGATTCACGCGCGACCCCGAGCGCTCTACCGCCTCCATCACTCCACCACGCTCGAGGATGTGATTGAGGTGGATCCGCTTCATCAGGCGGTCAGTTCCCTTCTCCAGCAATCTCGCCAGGAGATAGCCGGCAAAGAGGATGACCAGCGCGCCGAACAGCGCGGGCACGTAGCGATAGAGCTGCTCGAAGCTGCCCTGCATCCTATCGCTGAAGGTGAGTGTCGTCGTGGTGTCCACTAGAACCTCACATTGAGTAGGGAGTGATTCCCTGGTGTGCGCGCGGCCAGTAACGCAATGCTCGCCGGATTGAAAGTTACACGAAAGCGGGGAGGTCCGGCGTCGGAGGGCGGGTCGAGATAGCGTTCGGTGACGATCAATCCCACGAGGCCGCCGACGGCCGCGGACCCAACGACGAAATGCGGGCCAGGATTGTCGTGATCGAAGATCGACGCGACCCCGGCTCCCATCAGTCCGCCGGCAAACGTGCCGAGGAAGACGCGTCCCCCGTCGGTCCGGCTGTGATCCAGGCTCTGAACCAGGAATCGGTCACCGACCATGATTCCGAGAACTCCGCCCGCCGTCACCGTCGTTGCGATCGCCCTGCCGCTGCTCTTGGCACCCAGAAAGGCCCCGGTCGTTGCGGCACCGAGGAGTGCCGTGCTCCAGAGGGTCGTGATGTCACCTGGAGTGACGTGGTAACGCGCGTTGCGCGGATACAGCAAACCGAGGGGATACCCGATGATGCCTGACGCCAGAATTATCGCGACCTCCGTTCGATCCGACAGGTTACGCGTGCACTGCGGCGGTGGGCCGCCCCCAGTCACGATGCAGGTTTCGCGTCCTCTGATTGCTTCCGCCGTTCCCCAGCCTATGAGTGCGCCGATGTCGGAGCCGAACGCCGCTCCGACCGCGTCGGCTTCGGTCATGCCGCGGGCGGCACTGAGTCCCAACGCGGTTCCCGCCAACCCTCCTACGAACGCGCCGGCGGCCTGCGCGCGATCGTCCGCATTGAAGACGTACATCGTAGCCCAACCGGCAAGAGCTCCGTTGTGGCCCATGTTGAAGGCGAGGTCGCTCTGCGCGCGAGAGATGGATGTCCTACGCGAGATCTCGGACGCGGCGAAGAATGTTCCGCCGGCGACCACGAGATATCCGGCGGTAGCGCCAGCGCCGTTGTTGGCAATGGCGCCCGCGAACGCGGGCCCGTACGCAACGAGGCCGAGTATCGTCTGGTTCTTGACGAACGCATTTCGCGCATCGGTCCGCGCGCTGATCACATCGCGCGGCAGCCGGGAGACGATCGCCCGAATCGCGTCGCGATCCACCGCGGTGATCGTGTAGCGCTCAACGACGCCGGACTTGCGCCCGACCGTGAGCACATAAGTCGAGTCGTTAACCGTGTAGAGTCTGGCTTCGGTGAAGTCACCGGAGACGGGCCACCACGGCGCGCGCAGCGCGGCACGCTCGGCGATGTATGGCGTTATCGCTACCAGCTGACCGGCGCTGTCGAACGCGACGGGTCGTTCCAGAACCTGGGCGCTGAGATCGGTCGCCGCGAAACACAGCAAAACGCCGATTATTACAAGGCGTCGAATTGACATCATTATGAGTTTGGGCGAAGCGGGGTTCCCGCTCGAGCGCGTCACGCTCGAATGGGAATGAAGGACTCCGCAAAGATAGGGGAACGTGCCTGATTTCGCTCCCCGGGATCGCGTTCCGGGCCCCTCTAGGTCCTGGTTCCGCGATGGATGTCGAAGATCGCGCTCCGGCGGCATTTGCCGCAAATGAGCCAATCCCGCTGCCGAGCGTAACCGAGGCCGAAGGATCCGCCGCCAATCTCGCGGCGAGTCATTGACGCGGCGCAGCGGGGACAGAGGGGCATCCTTCCGGACGTGAACTCTTCGCGTATCTGTTGCAGCTCAGTCGCGGAATACTGCGCCAATCCTTTGTCGGCAGACGGGTCTTCGCCCGCGCCTTTCGCGCCATCATCGTCGGGCATCAGTCGGGAATCCTTACCACGATTTTTCCGAACTGCTGTCCGCTCTGGAGCCGCTCGAACGCCTGCCGTCCCTGGGAGATGTCGAACACCGAATCCACGAGCGGCAACAGCTTCCCGTCGGAGAACTCACTCGCGACGGCGTCGAACTCGGAGTCGTTGCCCATCGTCGAGCCCATGATGTCCCACTGGTACCAGAACAGGCGCCGCACGTCCATCTGCACCATCGGTCCGGACGTCGCGCCGCACGTCACCAGCCGGCCACGGCGACCGAGCGCGCCGAGTGATTGCGCCCAGGTCGCTTCGCCAACGGTGTCGAGCACCACGTCGACTCCGCGCTTGTTCGTGCGCACCCTGATCTCCTTGCCCACGTCCGTCGTCGCGTAGTTGAGCACGTTGTCGGCGCCGAGTCCGCGGGCCAGCGCCAGCTTCTCGTCGCTGTGCGATGTCACCCACGTCGTCGCGCCGATCGTGCGGGCGATCTCGAGGGCGGCGAGCGCGACGCCGCCACCAATTCCCCAGATGAGCACGTTGTCCGTCTTCTTCACGCGCGCGCGATTCACGACCATCCGCCAGGCGGTTAGCGTGGACAGGGTGAACGCCGCCGCCTGTTCGACCGGTCTGTCCTTCGGGATGCTGCGTGCGTTCCGCGCCGGGATGACGATGTATTCGGCCAGTGTGCCGGGTGAATGCTCGCCAAGCAGCCCGAAATTGACGCAGGCCGACTGTTCGCCTGCCTGGCAGAACTCGCAGGTATGGTCGCTCAAGCCTGGATTGATGATGACATGGTCACCGACCTTGAGCTTGTTGTCCGAAACCCCGCTTAGGTCGCCGATCGCGTCAATGACGCCGGTGGCGTCGGCTCCCAGGATCCAGGGCGGGATGATCTTGACGCCCGGCATTCCGCCGACGACAAACAGATCGAGGTGGTTGAGCGCCGCCGCTTTGACGCGAACGCGGATCTCGCCGCGCCTGGGCTCCGGCTTCGGCAGATCGGTGCGGTACTCGATCTGGTCGAGCCCGCCGTGCGCGGAAATAGTGAGTCCTCGCACGGGTTTATCGGAGCGTTATATTCAGACGGAACATTGAATTAGGCTGTGATAATGCGGCCGACCGCAGGGGCTGCGCACCGCAGCCGCAAGATACCGACTTTGATTTCCATTCGCTCCGGATCAGTCTGAATGCTCCCCATAAAGGTCCCTCCCCTAGGCGAATCGATCGTTGAGGCCACCGTTTCGCGGTGGCTCAAGAAGGAAGGCGATGTCGTAGCCGTCGGCGACACGCTGGTCGATCTCGAGACCGACAAAATCACGGTGGAAGTCCCGGCCCTCAAACCGGGCAAGCTCACCAAGCGCAACAAAAAGGAAGGCGAGATCGTGCACGTCGACGACGTGCTCGGCGAGCTCGATGAGACGGCGGTCCCGGTTGCGGCGGGCGCGGCACAAACCTCGGCTCCGGTGGCAAGTGCTCCGGCTCCCGCTCCTGCTCCAGCAATTGCAGCTCCGACGCCTGCGCCTTCCCCGCCAGCACCCACGCGCGGTGCGCCATCGCCCGCACCTGCTCTGGCGGACGTCAAATCCTCGCCCGCGGCGCGACGTGTCGCCGATGAGCGTGGAATCGACATCGCCGCGATCGCAGGAACCGGACGGGGCGGAGTCGTGTCGAAGCCCGATGTTCTCGCGGCTCCGGCTGCTACCGAGCGCGCGCCCGTTGCCCCGTGGGCCTCGACTCCAGGGCCAGGCGCGCCTTCGCGTGGTGGAAATGGAGCAACACCTGGCGAGCGCGAGACCCGCGAAAAGATGTCGACGCGACGCAAGCGCATCGCCGAGAATCTGCTCCAGTCGCAGCACGCGACGGCGCATCTCACGACGTTCAATGAAATCGACATGTCGGCGATCAACGCGCTGCGCGAGAAATACAAGGAAAAGGTCGAGAAGGAGCATGGCGTCAAGCTGACGTTCATGCCTTTCTTCGTGCGGGCGGCGGTTCAGGCGCTCAGGCAGTTCCCGACGATCAATTCGCAGGTTGATGGCGACACCATCGTCTACAAGCACTACGTCAACATGGGAATCGCGGTCGCATCCGAGCAGGGACTCGTCGTCCCCAACGTCAAGGATGCGGATCAGAAGGGGACTATTGAATTAAGCCGCGAGATTTCTGACGTCGCCAAACGGGCGCGTGATGGCAAGCTGACGATGGATGATCTCACCGGCGGCACGTTCACGATCACCAACGGTGGTGTGTTCGGATCCCTCGTCTCGACGCCGATCATCAACTACCCACAGGTCGGCATACTTGGGCTTCACAAGACGCAGGACCGGCCGGTCGCGATCAACGGCCAGGTCGTGATCCGGCCGATGATGTACATCGCGCTTTCCTATGACCACCGCATCGTCGAAGGGCAGCAGGCGGTGCAATTCCTCGTACGCGTGAAGGAGCTCGTCGAAGACCCAGCCGCGATGCTTATCGAATAGATGGTCGATTGCGATGTAGCGATCATCGGCGGCGGACCCGGTGGATATGTAGCAGCAATACGCGCGGGGCAGCTCGGCCTCAACACAATTTGCATCGAGATGGACAAGACGCTAGGCGGCACGTGCGTGAACGTCGGGTGCATTCCATCGAAGGCACTTCTGACTTCGTCGGAGCATTTCGAGTTCGCCCGGCTGCACGCAGCCGAGCACGGTGTGAAGATCGGTGACGTGAAGCTGGATCTGCCGACGATGATGACGCGAAAGGACGCCGTCGTTGGAGCGAACACGCGGGGCGTCGAATACCTGTTCCGCAAGAACAAGGTGACGTGGGCGAAGGGTCGCGGGACGCTCAAGAAGGGCAACCTGATCGATGTCGCCGGTTCCGACGGAAAAACCGAGACATATCGCGCGAAGAACGTGATCATCGCGACGGGCTCCGATTCGGTGGAGCTGCCATTCCTCAAGTTCGACGAGAAGCGCGTACTGTCGAACATCGGCGCGCTAAAGATTCCAGAGGTACCGAAGCATCTGCTCGTGATCGGCGGCGGTGTCATTGGCCTCGAGCTCGGGTCTGTCTGGCGCCGGCTCGGCGCGAAGGTGACTGTCGTGGAGTTGATGCCGACGATTCTTCCTGGAAACGACGAAGAGATTATAAAAGAGGCCGACAAGATCTTTCGTAAGCAGGGACTCGACATTCGG
>Ga0193727_1000533_pt1 | contig 14740 bp, 10 predicted proteins | sample H2c2metaG_FD_143051 | JGI IMG/M metagenome (GOLD analysis project Ga0193727, IMG submission 143051) | Soil microbial communities from a riparian zone of the East river system, Colorado, United States - H2c2 | ecosystem: Environmental > Terrestrial > Soil > Riparian zone | place: USA: East River...
GACGAGTGTCGACTCGCCGGGGAAGGCGCGCCTTTGCCCGCACTGCAAAGCGACCATTCTGCAAAGTGCGACCATCTGTCCCGCTTGTGATCACAGCCTGAGATTCGACTCACACCGGAAGCGGAGAGCGCCACCGAGCTTCTCTCCGCTCCGCGTGGAGGGGACGATCAAGCATCCGGTCGCGGGCGAGGCGTGGGAGTATTCGATAGCACTTACGATTCTCGACGCGGACGGGAAGGAGATCACACGCCAGATCGTGAGTGTCGGCGCGCTGAATCCCGAGGAGCAGCGGACGTTCAAGCTGGCGGTGGATGTATTTACGCCGTCGAGCGAAGAAGCGGGGAAGGAGCGGTAGGCGGGAGAGCGGGAAGCGGGACGCGGGACGCGGGAAGCGAACGGCTTCCTCTACTTCCGGGAATAACGGAGGCCGTAGCCAATTCGGTACAGCGGATGCGCCGTGTCGTGCGGCACGTCGGATCGCTGCGCTTCGACATCGCTCATTGAAGATGGCAGCTCGAAGGGCAACCTGCCTTCGGGCCGCGCCGCTCCAGTCAGCACGTCCAATAGCGCTGCATCGCTGACGCCAAAGTTGGCGACGAGTGCGCTCGCCCGGTCCTTCAGCCCGGTCAGGATCGCCGGCCGATCGAGGTACACCGTCACTATGGTCGGCACCGCCGCGGTGATGCGCTTGATCTCCTCGAACTCCGCATTGCCATCCCGGAAACCGAGATCGCCTTCATGCTGCATCGCTCCGAACACATAATTCGGGTGGAGAGTCTGGAAGGGTGCGTCGGTGCGGACGATCGCGAGGTCAGCCTTTGACAGGTCCGCGACGACAGTGAATCCGTACCGCGCGGCGGTCGCCGAATCGACGCCGTGGAGAAAGACCCGTTTACCGCGCGCGGAAAGCGGAAGCAGTCCGTTCTTGTTCTCGAGCAGCACGAGCGATCGACTCTGTGCCGCGATCGCCTCCGCCTGAAACTGTGGATTGCTGACGACGCGTCCCGCTTCCGTTGTGTCGACGTAAGGATTCTCGAACAAACCCTGCCGAAATTTCTGGATGGCGATGCGTTTCACGGATGCGTTGAGGCGACCCTCGGCGATCTTGCCGGAGCGCACACCGTCCACGAGGACGTTCGCTTCTTCGGTGCCTCCGAACTGGTCGACGCCCGCGTTTACCGCTTTGGCGAACCGATCGACCTTCGGAGAATCCTCCACTCCCCACGGCATTCCCAGGCCCGCGAACGACGGCCGCTCTCCCGCTGGGAATCCATTGCGACAGGAATCCACGCAATCGTTGGTGACGGACCAGTCAGTGAGAATGATTCCCTGGAATCCATAGCGTTTGCGCAGCACGTCGGTCAGCAACTGTCGATTGAAGCCTGCCCCCACCTGCTCGATCGGGCGTCCCCCAAGCGTAGCTCCTTCGAGAATCGAGTAAGTCGGCATCACGCCACCAACGTGCGCGGCGAAGGCGCCGAGGAAAGGCTTGATGTGCGTATCGATGCCGCCGGAAAAGCTGGCGAGTTTTCCGTAGCTGGAATGACTGTCGAATCCGTTCTTTTGCGCGCCGTATCCGACCCAGTGCTTGACCACCGCGAGGACGCCGGCGGAATCGACGCCCGATGCGCCGTGCTGAAATCCTTCGACGTACGCCTTCACGAGATCGCGCGCGAGATCGGGGTCTTCTCCGAACGTCCCGTTGATGCGGCTCCAGCGCGGCTCCGTCGCGAGATCGGCCTGTGGCGAGAGTGTCTCCTGAATTCCAACGGCGCGGTACTCCTGTCGCGCGATGTCGGCGAAGCGACGCACCAGTGCGGCGTCGCGTATCGCCGCCAATCCGAGGGTCTCCGGCCATTGTGAGAATCGGCCAGCTCTGCTACTTGCCCCGGCTACGTTCTGGAAATGATTCCTGGGATCAGTGCTGATCGTGAGAGGAATACCGAGTCGCGTCGACTCAGCCAGCTCCTGGATCGAGTTGTTCTGGGCCGCGAGGGAACGTGGCTCGCCGGAGAGGCGGGTGATAAAGCTGTTGACGCCGGTTTTGCGTATGAGCGCCGCGATGCCAGTGGTATCGTAGGCGGTCCCGGCTCCGGGGATCCCGGGCGGACCGGCGCTGCGCGCGGTGCCGTGCATCATCATGCCGGCCTTTTCCTCGAGAGTCATGCGACTCACGAGATCCTCGGCGCGCGCCGACGGCGGGAGGCGCCAGTCTTCGTACGGGTCGAGAACGCCGTTCTTGTTCAGATCCTTGAAGCGGAGGCCCTGGAGAACGAGAATCTGCGAAGAGCGTGATACGACAGCGCGTCGTTGCTGTGCGGGAGTGGCGCTGGCCTGAGCGTAAAGTGATAGCGGCGAGGAGAGCGCGAGAAGGGCAATCAGGCCCACTCGAGCGTAACGTTTTCCGCACAGTGCCAGAAGGCGGTGCCTGATCATGGCTGTAAACTAAGGCCGTGACTTCGCGGTCGCTGCTGATCCGGCGACGCGGACCGGACCAACAAGAGCGAGGTGGGCTTCGAAGTTCTTGTCCTGCTCTTCGCGCCGCACCCGCCAGATCTCGCGCAGAGCCGTCTCGTCGGCAACGCGCCAGTACGCGGGCGAAAGCAGCGGGGCGGCACGCTCGACCGCGAGCAGAACGACTGCGGTCGTCGGATATGTGGGAGGAGCATCGCCATAGACGCGCCGCATCGCTTCGCCATAAACGGCGCTTCCCTCCGAGTGCAGCTCTGTCCTGCCAAAGAATCGATATCCCCGACGCGAAAGCTGCTCGACCACATTGAGCTCCATCCACGGCGAGCGCTCGAGATTCGCGCGGGTCCCCGGAGACGCGATGTCGAAGAAGTACAGGTGCGTGTCGTCCCACACTCCGATGGTGCCCTTGGGTGAAAGATTCGGCCGGCCCTCGGGCGTGACCGTCGCCGCGAAGCAGAGATGAACGGCCTCGATCACGGCGCGCATGTCTGAAGTGAGCATGGTGGTCTCGTACTCGTCAGTGGCGGTAACTTCCTGCATGCCCACTAACGATACGAAAAGGATACCCATCGCCGCCATTCTGATGGTCTTTGGCGCTTTGGCTGCGACGCCCCTCCGCCCAGCGTTCGCGCAGGCGCCACCGCGCCGCGCGATTCTCATCAGCTTCGACGGATTCAGCGAGCAGCGCGTTCGCGAGTACGCCGACTCGCTCTCCGCGCCTGTCATATGGTCGATGTTCCACGACGGCGTATGCGCCGAATCGGTGCGACCGGCGTTTCCCAGCGTCACGCCGGTGGGCCATGCGTCGATCTACACGGGTGCGTACGGCAACGTGAACGGAGTTTCAGCGTCGTCGAACGGCGCGCTGCCGCTTCAGACGACGACGATTCTCGACTACATAGACGGCTTCAGCGCGCGCTCTCTCCGCGCCGAACCGATCTGGATCGCGGCCGCGCGCCAGGGCAAGTCGGTATTCGGACACTTCCCGACGCAAGCACCGCAGCCGCCGGGCTACGAGCCAGTCACCGTTCCGTCGCCCGCTCTCGACTCGGCACGTGCTCGCGCGGTGGCGACGCTGGCGAGGCCGAACATCGCGGTGGTCAACATGTACAACGACCTGGTCGCACCCGCCCGCGTCGTTCGATCGCCGGCCGAGATGTCATGGGCGTTCGGCGATGAGGGAGACTCGCTGCGCGCGCGCGTTCGCGACGACAGCACCGTCGTCGTCGAACTGGCCCGCGATCCGCGGCGGGCGGTCATCGTCCATCTCGCGCCCACCGACACGACCACTCCGCGCGGCAGAGCGCTGGCGCGATTCTTCTCCGACCCGCTGCGCGTCGACCTCGCGCGCGGACGTCGCACGTTCGTGTATTTCCGCCTCTTCGAGCTGTCGCACGATCGTTCGCGACTGCTCCTCTATGTGAGCGAAGCGCGCGTCATTCAGGCGAATCGCCCCGAGGTCGCCGCTGCGTACGACGACGCCGTGCACGGCGTGCCTGGTAACGGCGGCGGACGGCCCATGGAGCGCGGCGAGCTGGGCCCGCGCGTTCAGCAGGGCGGAGACGGTTCGGCCGAGTACCGTTACATGGAGACGGTGGAGCTGGTGATGCGACAGTTCATGCGCGGCACCGAATGGGGGTGGCGCACTTACCACCCCGAGCTCGCGACGGACTATTTCCCGTATCCAGACGAGGCGCTTCACACTTTTCTCGGGTACGCCGATCCGGGGACACCGAACGTGTCGAACGCGGCGCGCGCAAATGCGGCGCGCATGCTGAAGCGAGCGTACACGATGATCGACATGCGGCTCGAGCAGATGCGGCGCCTGGCGTCGAGCGAGCCTAACACGCGGCTGTTCGTGACGGGGGAGCACGGGATGCGTCCCGCATGGCTCACGTTCAAGCCGAACGTTGTGCTGCGCACGGCCGGAATTCTGCGCGCCGACTCGGCCGGGAAAGTGGATCTTGCTCACACGCAGGCGGCGGCTACGCGCGGAGGCTGGATCTCGGTGAATCGCGTCGGGCGGAAGGGCGGTATCGTGTCGGCCGACTCAGTCGACGCTGTGCTCGCGCGCGTCGAACGCGTGCTGCGCGCGGCGCGTGATAGCTCGGGCAAGCCAATAGTCACCGCGATCTTCCGCGCGGGCACGCCGGCCGGCGATTCGCTTGGCATCGGCGGTCCCACTGGCGGTGATCTCTATATTGGTGTGGCGCCCGGCTATTACTGGGGACCGGTCGCGACCGGTCCGATGGTCGACCCGCTCGCGTTCCCGCATGGAGAGCACGGGTTTCCGTCGACGGACTTCGACATGCACCCGCTTGGCTGCATGCTCGAGGCTGGCGGGATCGGAAAGCGAATCGGTGAGATTCGGTCGATAGATTTTGCGCCATCGGTTGCCGAGTGGCTGCGAATATCGCCGCCGGCTGATGCGCGGGGGCGGGCCGTGTGGCGCTAGGCGCGGATCCGTTCACGCCGCGTGTGCCTGCAACTGCAACTACGCTGCTGCCTGCTGCCCGCTTTACGCTTGACCGCTTTTCGCTGACTGCGAAGGGACCGTTCAGGCGGCGTTCCAGCCACAATCAACTGCTCGGGCGGGACACGCTGAACCCCTGACCCGCGGCCCAGGCGCTCACGTCGGATCGCCGGATCGCCGCGGCCATCAGCTCGGGGAACGCGTCGGGCGTGCAGGCAAAACACGGTACGCTGAGCGACGCGAGCACGCCGGCGATCGCGGCGTCGAACGACGGCGCGCCGGCATCGCTCAGCGCCAGCAACGCGATCAGCTGCACGCCCGAGCCGACCATCTCCCTCGTGCGCGCGATCAGACCGGTGCGATCGCCTCCTTCGTACAGATCGGAGATGAGAATCACGATCGTATCGTGCGGGGCGCGCACGAGCCCTTGCACGTAGCCAAGTGCGCGATGGATGTCGGTCCCGCCACCGAGCTGAATGCCGAATAACAGATCTACCGGATCGTCGAGATGATCCGACAGATCGACGACGGACGTGTCGAACGCCACGACGCGCGTTCGAACGGCGCGAACGGAAGCAAGCGCCGCGGCGAGTACGCCCGAGTAGACGACCGACGACGCCATCGACCCGCTCTGATCGATCAGCAGGATCACGTCCCGAAGGCTCGTGCGGCGACGGCCGTGGCCGATGAGCGTTTCCGCGATGATGGTGCGGTGCTCCGTCTGGTAGTGGCGCAGGTTGGCGCGAATCGTCCGGTGCCAGTCGATCTCCGCTGCGCGCGGGCGGCGCGTGCGCGTCGAACGACTGAGCGCGCCGGTCACCGCCTGCCTCACCGGGCTGGCGAGCCTACGCTCGAGATCCTCGACGACGCGCCGCACGACGACCCGCGCCGTCTCCTTCGTTTTCGCGGGCATCACGCCGCTGAGCGACAGCAGCGTGCCGACGAGGTGCACGTCCGGCTCGACTGAAGCGAGCAGCTCGGGCTCCAGCAGCATCCTCTGAAGGTCGAGTCGCTCCATCGCATCCTTCTGCATCACGCGCACGACCGAGGACGGAAAGTACTTTCGGATGTCGCCGAGCCAGCGGGCGACAGCCGGCGACGATGCGCCGAGCCCGCCCTTCTTTTTTCCTTCCCCGTCCTCACCGCCGTATAAAGCGGCGAGCGCCTGGTCGATCGCCAGCGCGTCCTTGTCGAGCGTCACACCCAGCGGCTCTTCGGCTTCGATCCCGAGCACGAGCCGCCACCGCCGCAACCGCTCGCTCTCCCCGGGCGCGGTCGCGAGAGAATCCATCACGCGCCACCTCCGGCCGGCCCTTCGATGCCTAGCAATCGCGCAATCGTCGGCAGAACCGCGGCTGCCCGCTCCGCGTTGAACGACATCGCGTCCTCCTTCATGCTCACGACGGAGACGACACCGGTCCCCGATCGAGCACGCTCGCCGAGCCGGCGGCGCTCGGGCGCCGAGAAGGTGGCGACGGTCCGCCGCAGCAGCGGCAGCACGGCGGAGAATGCGTCGCTCGAGAGTCCGCTCAACCAGCCGTCGAGAATCGCCCACAGCGCGGCGTCGTGCACCAACACGGTTCCGCTGTCGCGCAGAAATCCCTCGACCCACGCGGCGCCGATCGCCGGGTCGCTCCCGCGCGACAACGCCGCGCTCCAGTGCCGGCCCGCATCGTCAGTCGTGATTTCGCTCGCGTCGAGTAGCAGGCGCGCCACTCGTCCGGCGACGAGACCATGGACGTTGCCCAGCGCCAGGACCCGGCGCAGCGCCTCACGCCATGATGTGAGCAGGGCAGCGTCGCTCGACCGCGTCAGCGCTTCGTTTACGGCGACGACGTGCGCGAACATCGCCGCTGCTGCATCGTCGTCGAGTGAACCGCAGGCGGCCGGAAGTCCCGCCGAAATGCGCGCCACCATTCCGGCGACGACGTGCGCCAGCAAGCCGCGGTCGGTGCCTCGAACGTCGCCGTATCGAAGCGTTCGCGCTACGGGCGGTAGCGCGGCGCAGAGCTGCGCAAAGTCGCCCGACACCGCGGCGAGCGCATCGAGGCGCGCGATCGCCAGGCGCGCCGCCTGGGGTACGTCGGCGACGAGCAGCCGGCCGAGCAGCGCGGCGATCGCGGGAAGGTCCGGCGCTTCGTTCGCCAAGTGGCCTGCTCGCGCTACGGCAGCGTCGGCGACTGTGTTCCCCCAAATGGCCGCCTCGATCACCGCCACCGCGAGCTCCGGCGCCCACACGATGCGCCAGACCTCCTTGAACGTGCCGGCGCCGGTGCTGCGCTCTGCTCGGCCCCAGTCTACGCCGAGGAGCGACAGCCGGTGGAGCAGCACACTGCGCTCCCGATCGAACGCCTGCCGGAGGTCGAGCTCGAGCAGCTTCTCGCTCGCCTGCGGCGCCAGACGCAGTCGCTTCTGATCACGGGCGAGCGATTCCTGAAGGGGAACCATCGGCGTCCCATCCGGGACCGTGCCCAGCGCATCTCCGATGACGAGCCGGGCGCGGATGAGCGCCAACGGCGTCGAATCACCGTTGAGAAAGGCCGAGAGAGCGCTCTCGGAGAGCTCCGGCAGACCGGGCACGGCTCGTCCACGAAGCGCGGCAAGCGTGCTCGCGAGGCGCACCGCGTCGATCGTCTGCGCGGGCGACGCATCGATCCCCTCGTCGCGAAGCACGCGTCCGACGCGCGTCATCCAGTGAATCGCCGAGTCCGGCGTCGCGCCGTGCTCCCACAGATGTGCGTACCATCCCGGCGAGGCCACACCGGCACCGTATCCGCTCTCGCGCGCGAGTCGCGCCGGGCTCCAGGGAATCCATGTCGAGCGGATTTTGACTTTCGGCATCCCCTTTAACGTTTCTGCATCGGCCTTCACCGCCACCTCGGCAACCAGTGCCGGCGCATGCCACGCGCCACAGATGACGGCGATGCGTTCGTGACCATCGCGCTTCGCCTGGCGGATCGCCTGGCGCATCCACGCCTCGCGCTGCTCTTCGCGTAGCTGCTCGCGGGCATCGCGTGCGTCGCCGCCGGCGCCGTTATCGAGTCCTTCACGAAGCGCGGTCATCACCTCGAACACAGCCTCGAACACACCGGTGTGATCCTGTCGCTCCTCGACGACGTGCTCCCACCAGCGCTCGCCATCGGCATAGCCGGCCGCCTCGGCGACCGCTTGCAGAGGATCTCGGCGAATGCGGACGTCGAGCGACGGAGCCACGTCCTTTGTCTCTGCGTCGACATCTGCATCTGCATCTGCGTCTGCGTCGGCGACTGCCGCTGCATCGCCATCGGTCTCTGCATCCGAGTCTGCCTCTGCATTCGCGTCTGCCTCCGCCGCACTCTTCTCCTCTGCGTCGATCGCGAGCTGATGGGAGGAGGGGAGATCGATGAATTGCACCGCCACCTTTCGCCCCAGCGCATGCCGGAGCGCCACCCACTCCGGCGAAAACACTGCGAAGGGATAGTAGACGGCGCGATGCGGCTCGTCGGGCACGTATTGGAGCAGTGCGACTGGCGGCTGCATTCCCTCCTGCGCCGCGAGCGCGATCACGTCATCGCCCGCGTCGGAGGGTCCCTCGATGAGGACTACATCGGGAGCAAGCGCGTCGAGCGCGGCGCCGACGCTGCGCGCCGAGCCCGGCCCGTGGTGCCGGATTCCGAAGACGTGAACGGCGGCGTCGCTCACTGCAGCGCGCGGAACGCCCGGTAGAGATCCTTCCATCCATCGCGTTCCTTCACGACGGTCTCGAGGTATTCTCGCCAGACCACCTCGTCCTGCACAGGATCCTTGATGACGGCGCCGACGAGTCCGGCGGCAACATCTTCCGCGCCAAGCCGACCGTCGCCGAAGTGGGCGGCCAGCGCGAGCCCCGAGCTAACGACCGAGATCGCCTCGGCGGTGCTCATTGTTCCCGTCGGCTGCTTCAACTTCGTCTTTCCGTCTTCCGTCTTGCCGTCGCGGAGTTCACGGAACACCGTGACAATCCGGCGGATCTGCTCGAGTGCCGGCGGCTCGGCGGGGATCTGCAGCGCCTGGCCGAGCGCGGTCACGCGCTGGCGAACAATGTCCACCTCCTGCTCGGCGGTCGCCGGCGTCGGGAGCACGACGGTGTTGAACCGCCGCTTCAGCGCGCTCGACAGCTCGTTGACACCGCGGTCGCGACTGTTGGCGGTCGCGATCACGTTGAACCCGCGTCGCGCCTGAACCTCGTCGCCGAGCTCGGGGATAGGCAGCGATTTCTCCGAGAGAATCGTGATCAACGTATCCTGAACGTCGGACGGAATGCGCGTGAGCTCTTCGACCCGGGCAATCGTCCCTTGCTCCATCGCGCGCATCATCGGGCTCGGGACGAGCGCCGCGCGCGACGGCCCGTCGGTCAGCAGCTTCGCGTAATTCCAGCCGTAGCGAAGCGATTCTTCGGAGGTCCCGGCCGTTCCCTGCACAAGGAGAGTCGAGTCGCCCGAGATGGCCGCCGAGAGATGCTCGGCGACCCACGTCTTCGCCGTGCCGGGTACGCCGAGGAGGAGGAGCGCACGATCGGTGCACAGGGTGGCGACGGCGGTCTCGATCACACGGCGGTCGCCGATGTATTTCGGAGTGATCTGCGTGCCGTTCGCCTTCCCGCCGAGGAGATAGGTGACGACCGCCTGTGGGGACAATCGCCAGCTTGGTGGCCGCGGCTTCGCGTCCGACTCAGCCAGCGCGGTCAGCTCGTCGGCGTACTCGCGCTCCGCGTGCTCGCGGACCACACCCTGTTGCGTGGCGTCCGATCCAGTGGTCACGGTTTTTTTCGGCGTCATCGATCGAGCTCCTCGGCTAGTTCCCTGCGAAATGTGAGTAGGCTGATGAAGCGGTCGAGCGCACCCGCCAGTCCGCCGGCTTCTTCGTTCGTCGGCCAGTTCTTCGTCGCGACACCGGCGAGCGATGGGGGAACGCGGAGCGCAAGGCGCGGAATCACGTCCCGCAGCTGCCATTCGGCGGTGCCACCGGCCTTTAACGCCGCGACCATTCGCGGACCCAACCAGGTTAACACGGCGCGCGCGAACGGTTCGCTCCACGAATGATCTGCGGCCGCGACGAGCGTGACCGCCGCGTCAGTGTTCCGAACGTCGCGCAGCGCCCTGGTGACGAACGCTTCGCGACGGTCGGCCGCAAGAACCCCGAGCAGCTCGCTCAGTTTTGGAGCGAGCGATGTTGGCTTCTCGCCGGGAAACCCGGTTGCAAGGAGTGACTCGGCCCACGCCGCGTCCCGATGCAGCACCGCGGCCGCGGCCCAACCTTCGGTGAGCGCCTGAGTCCAATCACCGGCAGCTGCGGCAGAAATGATAGCGTCGGGCGTGGCATTCCACTTCTCGCTCCACACACGCGGTGGCACTACTGCCACGATCTGCGTGAGCCACCAGGCGCGCTCGCCCATCATGTGGGGCGGCTTCTTTTCGACACCATCTCGCGCCGCCGTCGCGTCCAGTTCTTTCGGCGGCTCGACGATGATCTCCGCTTTTTTCAGCAGCCGGCCGGGCTTCCAGCTGAGCGCCGTATGCGCCCGCGCCGCCATGCGAGCGACCAGTCCACTTCGGTCGAGCCGCCCCAGCAACTCGGCGGCAGCGCGCCGCACTTCCTGCCGGCGATCGTCCAACGCCTGCTCGAGGAACGGCTCGTCCTCCAGCGACAGACCGGTCGCGAGAAGCGCCGCCAATGACGCGCGCTGCGACGGTGCCTCATCGGCCCATGTTGATTCGAGTAGTGCGCGGCCGAGCGCTGCGTTGCGCGCGCGGGCATGCGCCAGTATGGCGGATCGTTCTTCCGGCGTGCCGGTCTCCCACGCGACGCGAAGCGCCGCATCTTCGGCTGGAGGATTGGCAGCCGCGTAGCTCCAGTCGTCGTTGCGCGCGGCCAGCCACCGGCCACGCGCGCCCAGGATCGGGAGGATCGCGCTCCGCAGATACGGAGCCCCGCGGCCGGCGTCGAGCAGAGAGGGAAGCATCGGCGTCGGCACGCGCCACCCGCGCGCGGCCACGGCGGCGAACCATTCGCGCAGCACTTCGCTATTCACTCCGCCGAGCATCGTGACGAGAAATCGCGCGACACCAATCGACGCGGGAGGCTGGTCGTCCGCCTCCGCAGTCGCCGCCTCGATCGGCGGGGATGACGTACGCGCCGGCAAGCGCCCTGCCGACTCGTACGCACTGACGATCGCCGCGGTGGAGAGCAGAGCCAGCTCAGCGTCGGACGAGTCAACGCGATCGAGCACTGATTTCAAATCACTCGTGACCTCGGGGATTGCGGCAGCCGCACCGCGCTCGGTGCCGAGCACTGCGCGCTGCACGATCGCGTTCCACGTCGCGTGGGTGGTCACGCGGCACTGAGAGACAGAAGGGTGTCTCCACTCGCGACGGCGAGCGGCGCCAGGTGCTCGCCCGTCCATTCGGCGGACAGCCAGACAGGGTGCGCGCCGCTCACGGCGAGGAGCGTCCAGCCTCGAAAGCGCGGCGATATGGGAAGCGTATCTCCTTCCTCGTCGCGCACGCGCCAGCCCAATCCCGCTTGTTCCGGGATGACGCCCTCGAGCAGCAACGGGACGCGTCTGATCCACGGATCGAGCGCGATCGCACGGGCGAACGCGCCGACGGCGGCCGCCACACGCTGCCCACCCGGCGGGCGGACGAACGTCCGTTGCGACGACTTGGGCTCGCGTCGCGAGCGGATGATCGCCCGCTGGGGAAAGGATCCGGGGAAGTAAACCAATTCGGCGCCGAGCGAGCTTCCGACCGGCGGGAGCATCTCGGCGAAGGGAGCAGTGCCTGCGGCGAAGTGGAGCAGCAAAGCGTCGCGCCCACTCGAGACTCCGTGCACCCACGTACGCCGGACGCGCAGGCGATCGTCGTCCTCCAACACCTGGCCGATCACCATCCACTCGTCATCTACGCCCGGGACGTCGGACATTTCCGCTTCGGTGATTGCCCACCCGAGGTGGGCGCGCACATCTGCCTGCGTTTCGGGCGAAAGCGTATCGAGACGCGGCCAGGCGCTGGTGAGAAGATGCAATCGTCCGAGCCGGGCGAGCATTCGCGCGTGCCATCCATCGCCGGTGGCAGGGATCGCGGACAATTCGCGAACGAGCTGCGCGGCCCCGGGTGCCTGGGCATCGACAAGGCGCGCGGCGACGCTCTCGTAGAACGCACCGGGTCGCGATTCCGCGCCGGCGATGCCCGCTCGCACGAAATCGCGGAGCCAGAGATCGAGCTCCCCCAAGCCGGCGGAGATTTTCCCGGCGCGCGCGGCGACGCGCTTGGCGCGGGCGGCGGAGTCGACCGGTTTCTCTTCCCCATCGGTCTCCCGTTCTTTCTTCGCCGCGCGTCGCTCGGCGCGATCCTGGCGCGATGTCGCCCACTCGGCGACCCATTCCGGCCACTCGGCGGTCCCGAACTTTGACGCATCGGCGGCGAGCAGGAGAAGAAGCGCGAGCGAGTGTTTGCAGGGAAATTTGCGGCTTGGGCAGGAGCACTTGAACGCCGGCTCGGAAAGGTCGGCTCGCGTCTGGTACGGCTTGGCGCCGCTCCCCTGACATTCGCCCCAGACCATGCGCCCTTCGGCATCACGACCGAGTCGGGCCCACTTGCGCGCGGTCGCGAGTGCGGACCCGGCCTTAGCCGAAGTCGGATCGGGAGCAAGCGCAAGAACCTGGTCGGTGGTCAGCACGCGGATCACAACGTTCCTCCACCCGGAGTGTGGCCGGTGTGAGTGTGGGGTAAAGGACAAACGATAACTGCAACTACGCTGCTGCGTGCTGCCCGCGTTACGCTGAGCGCTTTTCGCTGCCTACGACGGGACCGTTCCCGGTGGCGTTCAAGCCACAGCCAAATGCCTCTCCTCCGAACGCCACCTGTGCGGTCAATGCCGCCTGCAGCGAACGGCGCTGAGCGTTCAGCGGGCAGCAGGCGGCAGCGTATTTGAGTTTCCCTCCTTCGGGAATCCGCCAACCGCCAACATTCTTCGAGAAAGAGCGGGCCTCAGACCGGGCGCCCGTACGTGAGTCGGCGCCACACCCACTCGACGGGCCCGAAGCGATAGCGCGAGAGCCACAACGCGCTGAGCGGAATCTGTACCGCGATGATCACGACGGCGATCGCCATCGCCTGTGCGGCGCCGATTCGCCACCACAGCCCGAACCCGAATCCGTACGAGAGAGTGACGCAGATGATCGAGTGCATCAGATAATTCGTCAGCGCCATGCGGCCGACGGGCGCGAACGCCTTGATGAAACGCCGGCCGTCCACGACCATAAGTGCAATCGTGGTTGCGTATCCGATTGCGAGCATTGGAACGCCGACGGCCTGCATTACCACGCCGAGCAGTCCTCCGACGGAAGGAGGCAGGTAGGACCAATGCTCGAACGACCAGGCCGCGATGAGATTCATCGGCAGGCCGATGCCCAAGCCGAGCAGCCGCCATCGCGCGAGCGTTGCGCGGTGGTCTGATGGGGACAGCGCGATTCCGGTGCGTACCGCCCATAGTCCGAGCACGAACATGCCGAGCACTTTCGGAAACCGCACGGTGATAAACAGGTCGGCCCATCGGCCGGCGAGAAAGACCAGGTTGCCAACGAGCGCATCCTTGAACCCGCCCGTGCCGATGGCTGCGAAATACGGCAGGATGTTCGCCGGAACCGCCCGACCGGTCGATGTCTGAGCCGCGCCCGACCCGACCATCATCCAGGTTGCGAGCGCGACGAGGTAGAGTACCGTCGGCACGGCGAGGAGGACGACCGTCCACCGCAGGAGTTCGCGGTTGGATTTCCGCGCGAACCATGGCATCGTGAAGCCGAGTAGCGCGTACAGCATCAGAATGTCCCCGGCCCAGATGAGAAAGGCGTGAATGGCGCCAATGCCGAGGAGGATGCGAAGACGGCGTCTGAATCTCGGCAGCGCCGCGTCGCCGCCGCGCTCGAGCTGCACGCCGAAGCCGATGCCGAAAAGCAGGGAGAACACCGAGTAGAACTTGGCGTCGATGAACGCGTGCTCGAAGAACGTCGCGACGCGATCCGCAGCCGCGGTCGGCATGGCGGCGATGCGATCCGCCGGCAGGAACGACAGGCCGAAGAAGGCCAGCACGTTGGCGAGGAGAATTCCGCCGACGGCCACGCCGCGAAGTACGTCCAGAGCCTGAATGCGATCGCGTACGGGCAGCGCCGAGTCGTTCACGCCGTCGCTCAGCGTCGGCCCCGAGTTGCCCACGACGGCGCTCAGCGTCGACCCGGAGTCTTTTACCGCGCTACTCACCCTCAGCGCTCCGCGGACTGGCTCGGCAGCACCGATCCCGCTACGTAAGCTCCGAGAAACGCCGGAATAGCAAGCATCACCGGCCAGATAACAATGGCAATGAGCCACGCCGGTCGAATTCCCGATCCGCTCGAGAGCGAATGAATCAGCCCGGCGACTGCCAGACCGAATCCCCCAATCGCGACTGCCATCGCTACGTGCGCTCCGGCCACGCGAGGCGAATTGCGCAACGTGAAATGCTCGTACCAGATGTGCGCGGCGTACACGACGCCGCTGATCGCCCAGGCTGCCAGCCGCCATGCCTGCACGTGGTCCGTGGGCACAGCGAACACTCGGCCGATCACGATGTAGGCGACGCCGAGAAAGATCGCCGCGCGAATCCATGGCCGCGGAGGTGATGCGCTCACTTGCGCGGCCTTCGGCTCGCGCCTGTCGATGCGCGAGCTGTTTCTTCGCGGATTTCGCACCTCCAGACCATCACTCGGATTTAACCTTCCAGGTACCGGCGATCAATAACTGC
>Ga0193727_1000534_pt1 | contig 14736 bp, 16 predicted proteins | sample H2c2metaG_FD_143051 | JGI IMG/M metagenome (GOLD analysis project Ga0193727, IMG submission 143051) | Soil microbial communities from a riparian zone of the East river system, Colorado, United States - H2c2 | ecosystem: Environmental > Terrestrial > Soil > Riparian zone | place: USA: East River...
ATCATTTCTGGACAAGGCGAAAAACGCAACGCCATCGAGGCAGTTGGGGCGGGCGCCTATGATTTCTTGTGCAAGCCTGTGGACATGCAAGAACTGAAGCTACTGCTTCGCCGATGCATTCACGTCCTAGAACTCGAGAAAGAATACCACAAGTTGCAACAAAGCCGGCGCGCTGATGTTTTTGAAGACATGCTCGGCACCAGCCCACAAATGCACGCAGTCTTTGACCTTATTCGCAAGGTAGCTGGGACTAATGCTCCAGTGCTCCTGCTTGGAGAAAGCGGTACCGGCAAAGAAATGGCAGCGGCCGCCATTCATCGCTGCAGCGCACGCAAGGACGGCCCGTTTGTCGCCATCAACTGCAACGCGATTCCTGAAAATCTTTTGGAGAGTGAGCTTTTCGGTCACGAAAAAGGCTCCTTCACCGGCGCTCATGTTCAACGCAAAGGACTGTTGGAAACAGCCAATGGCGGCACCCTCTTTCTTGATGAGATTGGCGAGCTTCCCCCTGCTATTCAGGTAAAGCTGCTTCGCTTCCTTCAAGAACAGCGCCTGCAAAGAGTGGGCGGTAGACAGGAGATCCAGGTCGATACGCGGCTGGTCGCGGCGACCAACGCGGATCTGAAAGAGCTGATCGATAACGGAAAATTTCGCGAAGATCTGTATTTTCGCCTTGCCGTTGTCACGATTCGCCTCCTGCCACTTCGTGAACGCGGAGAGGACATTGTTTTCCTGGCCCGCGAGTTTCTGCAAACGTACGGCAGCCAAAACGGTCGGACCAAGATTGTTTTCGCGCCGGACGCGTTGCGCGAGATGAGCCGCTATTCGTGGCCTGGAAATGTCCGCGAACTCCAAAACCGCGTAAAACGCGGCGTCATTATGGCGAGCGGATCCCGAGTAACCGCAAAGGATCTCGAGTTGGAACGGGATCGAAGCGTAGTGTCACCTGCTGGAACAACTCTCAGACAAGCGCGAGAGCACGTCGAACGCGAAGTGATTGAAAAAGCGCTTAAGAGGAACTCTGGTAAAATCACTACCGCAGCTGCTGACCTCGGCATCAGCCGGCCGACTCTCTACGAACTAATGGAAAAGCTTGGCATTTCTAAAGAGCGCGCACATACAAACGTCAACTCACGTTAAGATCGTCCTCCATATGCAAACATCGAGACTGTTATTCCGCGTCGTAACGCTTACTCTGGCGGTTACGCTGATCGCTGGCTGCTCCAAGGAAGCCAAGAAGACACGCCTTCTCGCCGAGGCCGACAATTATTTCAAAGCCGGCGAGTACGACAAAGCAAAGGTGAGCTACCTCAACGTGGTGCAGCTCGACCCACAAAATGCTCTTGCATTCCAAAGAATCGGAGAAATGTGGCTGGACGATTGGGCACCGATTCGCGCCAGCGCATTTCTGGCAAAGGCGAGCGAGCTGGATCCGAATAACGTTCAAGATCGCGTACGGCTGGCTCGTTCGTATGCAGCCACGGGGCGATTCGATGATGCACGAAAAGAAGCGCTCAAAGTCCTCGAACAATCGCCGGAAAATTCCGACGCTCTTGTCATATTGAGTGAAGGGGCGCGAAGCAAAGAAGATATCGAGGCCGCCGAGGAACAGATCCGGAAATTCCCAAAAAAGACCGACGTTTCTTTCTACCTTGCTTCGGCGAATCTGCTTTTCAACACGGGCGACATGGCCGGGGCGGGCAATGCGCTTCGGCAGGCGCTCGTAGTCGATCCTAAATCGTCCCAGGCACACATGGCAATGGGAAATTTGTATCTATTCCAGAGAGACAAAAAACAAGCCGGCGAAGAATTGAAGAAGGCGGCTGAGCTTGCGCCCATTCGTTCCCTGGAACGCTTGAAATACGCCGCATTCACATCGGCAACTGGCGATACCGGAGAAACAAGAAGAATCTCCACGGAGATGACCAGGCAGGCACCCGATTATCTGCCAGGCTGGACTTTGTTAGCGGAGCTTGCTCTTAAGGATAAGAAATACGACGAGGCGCTTTCGCTTCTTGAAAATGTGTTTAGCCGGGACCCCGAATACATCGATGGCCGCAGACTGGAAAGCGATGTGCTGCTGGCAAAGGGCGATACGAAAAAAGCGGTCGACGTTTTGGAGCACCTCGATCAAACCTATCCAGACGCCCCGCTGATCAAATACCAATTGGCATCCGCATATCTCAGAAATAATAGCCCGAATCAGGCAAAGGTGGCGTTCGAGCAGGCCATCTCAATCAATCCGAATTATGATGATGCGATTCTGCGGCTCGCCGAGATCAATGTCCGCTCCGGTCATGGTGAGACGGTAATCGAGCCAATCACCAATCTGCTGAGAAAAAGGCCCGATCTGAGGTCTGCCGCATTCCTCCTGGCGGCCGCTTATGGCTCGCTTGATCGGTTCGACGATGCCGAAGCGGTCATTCGCGACCAAGTGAGGCTCGCTCCGCAGGATCCACAACCCCACACAGCCCTCGGGCTGATCTCCCGCCAAGCCAAAAGAAATGACGAAGCGCGCCAAGCCTTTGAAAAAGCTGCCGAGCTCGCGCCGGATAACCTGTGGCTGGTCGATCAACTCGTCGAGCTCGACTTGCTGGATAAACATTTCGACTCTGCCCGACAGAGGATACACCGCCAGTTCCAAAAAACGCCCGATTTGCCGGCCGCCCATTGTTTGGAAGGCAAAGTTTTGATTGCGGAAGGAAAATGGGACTTAGCCGCGGCAGAGCTTAAAAAAACGCTCCAGCTCGATCCTAACTTTTCCACCGCCTACGATCTGCTGGTGCAGACTTATATCGCAACCAACAAGCTTTCGGAGGCGGCTAGCCAATTACAAGCAGAGAACTCGAAGGACCCGAACAACGCGTCGGTGCTCCTGACGTTGGCACTCCTGTACGAGCGGATGGAGAATTTCCCACAGGCGCGCGACGCGTATGAGAAGGTTCTCTCGATTAATCCTAACTTTGTTCCCGCCTTAAATAATCTCGCTTACCTCTGTGCCGAGCGGCTGAACGACTTAGACAAGGCTTATGAATTGGCGCGCAGGGCGCGTGATCTGCAGGGGAATGATCCTGCCATAGCCGACACGCTTGGATGGGTTCTTTCTAAACGCGGCGATTACCAGCAGGCCCTCACAATCCTGCAGGACAGCGCTGAAAAACTTCCGGACAACCCCGAAATTCAATTTCATCTGGGCATGACTGCGTACGCGATGGGCCAGACAGACATCGCCAAAGTAGCGCTCAAGAAAGCCGCCGCGGCACCCAACAATTTTCCGGGTAAGGACGAGAGCAAACGCCGTTTGTCGCTTCTTGAGACCGGTACAGGCGCCTCGCCGGAACTGTCCGTCTCGAAGCTCGAAGCGATGACCAAAGAACACCCGAACGATCCTGTCTCCCAGATGCTTCTCGGGGAAGCATACGAAAAACAGGGCGCCTCAGACAAAGCGGCTGCTGCTTTTGAGCAGGCCGTGAAACTGAATCCCAAGTTGGCTTCTGGCGTAACCAAGCTTGCTCAGCTGTATGCCGGTCCCCTCCGGAACAAGGAAAAAGCTCTCGCTTACGCAAAGAAAGCCCGCGAGCTGGCCCCAGGCGATCCTCAGATCGCCGCACTTCTGGGGAAAGTCGCCTACGACAGTGGGAATTTCGCGTGGTCATACAATCTTCTCCAGGAAGCCGCCCGCCTACGCCAAAACGATCCCGCACTTCTGTCCGATCTGGCCTGGTCAGCGTACAGCCTTGGTAAAGTGAACGAGGCGCGGGACGCGATGCAAAAAGCTCTGACGAACAAGCCTGATCCAGCCCATGCTGCCGATGCCCAAAAATTTCTCGCGTTGATCGCGTTGAGTGAAAATCCAAAGGACCTCATGGCCACCGAAGCGGAGATCCAGAAGGAATTACAGTCGAATCCCGAATTCGTGCCGGCACTCATGGCCCAAGCCGTGCTGGATACCAAGCAGGGTCAGATTAAACGGGCAACCGAAACGTACGACAATGTTCTGCGCCGCTGGCCAGAATTTGCGCTTGCGCAAAAACGCCTGGCCGAGTTGTACGCTCAAGACCCTTCGACGCTCGCTGCGGCGTACGACCTTGCGGCAAAAGCGCGCAAGACGCTGCCGGACGACCCTGGGTTAACTGAGCTCTTGGGACAATTGAGTTACGAAAAGAAAGAATATCCCCGGGCTGTGCAGTTGTTACAGGAGACTGCACGACAACGGCCGTTGGACGCAAATTCTCTTTTTTATCTCGGAATGTCCCAGCTCCAGGCTAGACAGACCGCCGAAGCACGCGGGGCGCTCAATCAAGCGTTGGCTGGGGGTCTTCAGGAACCACTGGCGACCGAAGCCAAACGCGCTCTTGCCGACGTGCAGAAGGAATGAGCCGCACGTTCCAAAAATATATCGCAGACTTCGAAGTCTGCTGTGTCGCGACTTTCTAATCCCGCTGCCGTGGCCACATTCTGCCGATTTGGAAATCGGCGATACAGCGGTTTGAAAAATTGGCCCTAGCAACGTGCGGCCTCGCCGCTCCGACTTAAAATGGGTGAATCCGTGTTTGACAATAAAAGGCCGCCTGCGCGGCCCGAGACTGTCGGGAATCCGTGCGATTTCAAATGAGACGTAATCTACTTGTCCCGGTCCACTTACAAACAAACTGTGGTGGAGTTTCGGCGCCGCGTCGGCGAATCTTACAATTCTTTGCTTCGCTGCCTTCGAGCGGGCTAGGAGATCCCAAAGTTATTTTTAGAACATAATATCCTGATAATTAGAGTATTATGTATAAATACAGAAACCTGATGACGCGAGTTCTCACGAGTTGGCAAGGCTCTTGCTTTATCTCTTTGCACAACAGTAAACATTATGAAAATTAAATACCTCGCAGCAGTATTAATAGGCCTCGCTAGTCTTGGCCTAACACAACGGGCCGATGCCATCGGCGAATTGCAAATGACGTATAACGATGGTACTAACCATAGTAGTCCGAACCTTTTCGGCACCGTTATCCCAGGGACACAGAGTGGTGGCCAGGTGAATCGCGACGTCTTGATGACGAATCAGTTGGTCGGCATGACGCTTGGACAGCAAGGCACTTTTACAGTTAACGGAGATTCAGGGCTATATTCGCGTTCCTTTAACTTTGGTTCGCCCCCGACGGCCATACCCGGAGGAGCTAATTTTGCTACCGGCATCGGAGAGGGTACCACCCCTGTAAACGTCAGCCTTGGGACGGGGTTTCAGTACCTGGTTGTGGCATACGATGGTCCACAGGGCAGTGTCGCGATCTTTGATGTCTCAGGGTTAACCGGTTCAGTTAATCTCTTCCGCTACGCTATGCCCGATGGCGCGACAGGCAATCTTATAGGAAGCAATGTTGCAATGCAAGGCTTCAAACTGATGACCGGTTGGACGCTACTCAACCCAACCGGCGCGGTTCCCGATGGCGGAACGACCGTGATGTTGCTCGGGGCGGCACTCGGTGGGCTTGGTGTGGCGCGACGTTTTTTAAAGATTTAACTCCCCACTAGAAGCAGAAATAATTGACCGGGCAGGGTAAAACCTGCCCGGTTTTTTTGTACGAGTAAGAAAGCCACAAACAGAACGGCGACACTTATCCTCGTGGAATGGGCCATAAGTGCGAGTTTGTCTTTTTCGCGTCCTATCCTCTGTCCCGGCGACACTCCTATTTCCGCGCTTCTTGGACTTATCGTCGGAATACTTTACAGAGAGCAGCGAAAATCTACTTTCATTCATGACTATTCGCGATCACTGGCTTGTGTCGGCTCACTCAATGGACGCTTTTTTGGCCCTGGCACTAGAGGGTTCAGGGACAGTGGCGTCACGGCAATGTTGCTCGGAGTAACCCTTGGTACGCCAGGCATATGTCGCCACTTCGCGCTTGGCGTGGGGGCAAAGCCGAACGCACATCTAAATTGTCAGAAATCCCGACGCCTTCAATGGCGCGTAACATCCAGCGTTCGTGCTTGTTAGCTATTGTCTTTTCAGGCGCACAAAGAATAAGTCGGAATACTTTACGATTCGTCCTATTAACGGAGTGCAGCTTATGGAATCATTTGTCAGCATAAACATCTGTCTTGTTGGAACTTAGGCTATCATTAAAAAGCAGGTCTTCTATTGGCACAGTGCTTGCTTTATAACTTGCGACACATGAAAATAAGAACAGTCCCCACAACCAAGCTTGCCTTGCTCTGCGCGGCCCTGGTCGCTGCATTGCTTATGTTCGCCGACAAAGCCAGTGCCGTCAGCATCCGTGACGCTCACGAATTTGGCTTGGCAAAGTTCGACGCATCTTTACGTTATAGCGATGGATCGACCTACGTTAATCACTTGATTGGCATGGCCCTTCGTAACGACGAAAGGTCCAACGGACAATACTTTCCCTCAGACAACTCAATGCGCCACGTTGTGCTGCCTGCTCATATCAACGCTGGTCGGAGTGTTGGAGTCATCACGATCCCCACCATAGGCGGAGTTCCCGCCCCAGGCTCTGGGGCGGTTCCTGATGGTGGCATCACTGCAATGTTACTCGGTGCAGCCCTCGGTGCGCTCGGTATCGCCAGGCGTTACCTAAAGACTTAATAGGGCATTCCGAACCTCGCTAAAAAGCTTAGATCAGAAGTGGCCGTCCCGTTTTGGACGGCCACTTTGCTTGTAGCTTGGAACTCCGATGTGGCCTTGGAAGATTTGAAATCACGCGAGTTGGGGCCAATTTGGCTAATGAGCGCAAACCGATTTGTTCGGCCCATCAATCGATTTTGATTTGAGGTTGTCTGCCCGTTAACCTCCGCGACCTGCACTCTTAGGCTGCGAGCACTTCTAACGTGGAAATTTCCATTTCCATGGACCGCCCGAGAAAGTCAAACAAGACGCGGATCCGTTCTTTTACCGGAAGTAACTGAGTAACCAGGACTTCCAGACCGTGAAAGGGTCCAGCAATGATTTGAACAGATTGGCCGACTTTGAGGGAGCAATCGAGAGTTACAATCTCTTCCGAACCCACTTTCGACTGAAGCGCGGCCACAATGTTTTCAGGCAAAGTTGCCAGCCGATCTCCAAAATGGACGATCCCTGAAATTCCATGAGAAGTCTCCACGGCACGATGTTGCGTCGAATAGACAAATTTTGCAAAAAGATAGCCGGGAAACATCGCCTCTACGAACCAGACTGGCCCCCGTTGGGTCATTCTTCGGAAACGCAATCGAGGCGAAAAACACTCGACGCCAAACTGGCGCCGGAGAGCGGTCGCGGCCAAATGCTCGCGTTTTGGCTGCGTCTTTAGGCAAAACCATACTGGTTCGGAGACCAAGGCGAGCGAGGCGGATGACTGGGTCACACTGCAAACTACGGAATCGGCGATTCCAAGTTCCGGAAAATCGTAAAGTTTTCCGTCGAATTCTTGGGGCGTCGCTTCAGGCGAAGGGCAACTCGCTGGCCGGAGGACGCTGAAAAGCGCTACATCTGCAGCATATTTAGGAGACAATCTCGATCAAGGAGCGGCCTAACGTGGCGCTGGACTCAGCGTCTGGTTAAAAATCTGCAAAGAAACCAACCATAATAGTTTCAGCCGATGCCCAGAAGTTCACGCTTAATTATCAAAGATCATTATTGGATACGCGGCGCACTTTGGCGTCACTTGATTGCCGCGGCAAACATCCCTGTATAAATATGCCAGGTGGCCTTTTGGAATGGTGCGCGGTAGAGGTTTCGAACCTCTGACCCCTACCATGTCAAGGTGACTAGAGCTCTCCTGAAAAAGCTTTTTCTTCGTGGGCAACTCCATATGAGGCCATGCAAACGCATGCAAAATCGCGAAGTGTGACAGGAAAATGTGACAAAACTAATTTCCGGTAATTTACGGTAGGGTACGCTGCACAGGTCTGCGGTGTCAGCTTCTCAAAGTGTGACATTAGAAGAGCAGCGCCTGCGCTTCAATGCATTTCAGTAGAGTATTTGCACAGCGTCAGAATTGCATCTTACGCGACGGACAAATGCTCCGCTCAGAGAGCCGACCAATCATCGCTGCGGTATGACCATGCCTGAGTGCTCAAAGGAAGAGTCAAAGGCATCTATTTGCGTGGCCGCGCCTATTGGTTGGCAAAGCAGGTAAATGGTCGCAGAAGCTTCGTCTCGCTTGAAACCGAAGATTATGTGGCGGCCGTTCAGCGCGCGCGGGAGATTATGGACAGTCCCGAGTTGCAGCCAGCGCAATCGTTCACCGCAGAAGTCGAGCGGTTCCTAAAACACAAATTCAAGACAAACCGCTACAGCAAAATGAGTGCTGAGAGCAAGCGCTCTTGCCTCATTATGTTTGCCGACAGCGTTAAGAACATCCCGCCGGCAAATGTCACCACCAGTCATTGCAAAGTTTACTACGACGCAGCAAAAGCGCGCGTCGTCCCGAGCACGGCGGAGAGCTACATGTTTACGCTACGCTCGTTCTTCAACTGGTGCGTGAGGGAAAATCTGTGCCGACGCAACCCTGTGGTCGCAGTGCAGCTCGATCGCATTCGACCGAAAGGGCAAGGCTCGCTTCGCAAACTTTGAGCTGGCACAACGGTTGATCCACAATGCGCCGAACGACGATCTGCGCTTTATCTTGTTCTGCGGGTTCCATACCGGGATGCGCAAGATGGAGATCGTTGAAGCTGTGCCTGGCTGGTTTGATCTCGCGGCACGCACCATTGAAATTCTCGCAACAGAAACGTTCCGACCGAAAGACCGTGACGCCCTGACGGTTCCGCTGACCGATCAATTTGTTGATTTTCTAAAGCGCTGGGGTTTGCGCTCGCCTTTCGTGTTGCAGCCCGATGTCACGCACGGAAGCCATCGTTACAGGTTCGACTTCCGGCGCGCATTTGGCGAGTATATGAAGGTCCAGGGCGTTCCCTGGATTAGCCCACATGTGATGCGTCACTCTTTTGCATCGATTTGCGCGAGTAAAGCATCGACATTTACAGAATCGCGACGTGGCTCGGCGACGATGTGCGCGTCGTGCAGCGCCATTATGCAAAACTCCGGCCGGACGATCGCCAAATCATGAAAGCGTTCACGGTATAGGTACGCTGTTCGAGCCATTAGACAGATCTCGCCCGCCTTCAGTCGATCGATGCAGCCGTCGAGATCGCGAATGTCAAACCGCGTAAGCCGATTTCCGCGCACGAACGGTTTCAACCATTTCGCTCGTTCGAATTGTCTCAATAATTCTTTACTGCCAACGTAGGCGGCAGCGTCTTCCGGCGAGAGCCCGCGTCTCAACTGCGAATATTTCATGAGCGAAGTATCAACCTCCTAGGGTGCGATGGTGCGCGAGATTTGGAGCGGATGCACATTGCTTCGGCGAGTGACGCGTCGGTCGATTGTCGGCTCAACAGCGCACCACGAAGCAGCCTCAACGAGTTTTGCCCACGCAAGAAAGCGTGGGTTTTGATAGGAGGGACGCCCTACCCCTTAGCCAAACTAAGGAATTTCCGGCCTGCCGCTAACCCGCTGGCAATCGTATGAGCGAACCCGCAGAAATCGCAGTGCGAACACAACGCTTCACCCAGGCTGTTCGCGACTTCAAACTGCCGTCGCCGAGCCGTCACGCCAAGCTGGTGCCGCTCAAAGAAGGCATTGTAGAACTGCGGCAAAAGGGCGCATCACTCCGGCTGATTCGCGAGTTGCTCGCGACGGTCGATGTTGCAGTCGGAACTGATACGATCATCGAAACAATCTCGCCGCCGACGTGCGGCCGTTCTGGTTTCCACTGCTGCGACGCCCATCACTTTCCGACACGGCAGCCAGCATCTTCAAAGTCGATGCGCGCGGGCGCGAGCTTCAACCTGTCAGCGCTGAAAGCCGAACTCGATAAAAAGATGGACGCGGCGAAGAGGAATCGGACCGGCGACTGAGCTACGATTGAAATTCACGGTGCACGGCTCACAAGGGACCGCCCAAGCTCTCTCAACTATTCGATCGTGAAACGCCCAGGCTGTGTCTCATGAGGCGGCCCGCGAATTCACCAGCGGGACAATCAATAAACCCAAACCAAAAGACTCGAACATCCGTTTTATCCAGCGGCTTTGGCTATGAGAGAAATTGCCGATTGTGTTCCAGTTCGGGATTGAGTAATCTTTGGCATGAAAAAATTCATTGCAGTCATCGGTATAATCTTAGCTTTATTTGCGGCTTCAGCCTCGCATGCGGCTACGGTCCCCGCTGGAACAGCGTTAAGCGTACGGACGACGAGTCAAATTTCCGAAAGAGATCCAGTAGGTAGAACCTTCACGGCGCAGGTCAATCAGAACGTCGCCGTTAATGGAGCGACTGTGTTGAGAACGGGGACAAACGTGATCGGAAGGATTCAGGCGTCTCGTGCGAGCTCAAGGCCAGGGCGCGGATCCGCGCCACTTAGTATAGCACTTACGTCGATTTCGGTGAACGGGCGCAGTGTTGCAATAAAGACCAACAACGTCCAACCACAGGGCGCGACGACTGCGCAGACCGCGCGAGCGAGGTCGCGGGGAGTCACCGTCGGCAACATTCTCGTTACTCCGGGAACCACACTGCAGTTCCAACTTACGCGAGCAGTCACGCTGTAAGGAATAGTCGCCACTTTCTACGGCAATACGGTCATTGTAAAATCTGCTGATTGGATTGGGCAATCCTATCCGCGACATCCTACGGCACCGTGTAAACTGATACTACCGTCGTCCTTTGCATCGCCAGAATGTAGGAAGCGCTGATGGGCGGTGGCGATGATGCAACTGGCTCGTTCTCCCGCACTCAAGAAATGGTCCGCTTCTATTTTGCCCGACATGGGCGATGCTGTCATCGTCGACCATCAAGCTAAAGTAACCGACACGGACCGTATCGTGCTGGCGGCGCTCTTAGTCGGACTTTGCGAAGCGAATCCGCGCAGATTCCTTCCCTTTGCTCCACGGGAGATTGGGATCGAGAAATCCTAACGCGTGTGGCGGGGCTATTACCCGAACACCCTCCCGCCGCTGCGCTTCGGCAATCTCCTCATGCAACTGTTTCATCTTGGTCCAATGCAGCTTCGGCCGGAAATGGTGTTCGGCATGGTAGCCATTGTTAAAAAAAGCCAGTTGTACAGCTTATGGTAAGAGCTTACACCCCAGGCGATCGGCTTGTCTGGATTGCCCCCGTAATGGAGAAAATAACCATTCAGGTACGCGCAACGGTGCCCCAAATAATAGAATGGCAAGAAGAAGAGAAAAAAATTTCCAGTTTAGAACAAAGCCGATGGCAATAGTTGCTCCTAGAATTGCGATTTCGGCGATTCCCCACCGTGCCTCGACCCGGCTTTTCCTTTTGATTTCCGCATAAATCACCTTCGGATCTTCTCGGAGATAGCTCAGGAAGATGTAACCCCAGGGGTTCTCCGGTTCGCCATCGTGTCCGAATCGATGGATAGAAATCCAGTCGTGGCATTGGCCGTTCTCGTCCGGTCTGTCACTGTTCCCCATGTGGTGACGATGATGGACGTGTTTGTAAAATGTTTCAGAGATCCCGAGAGTCACTGACTCCATAACGCTGAACAACCGGTTCAGAATTCTGGAAGTAAAGTACGCATTATGAATGTGGTTGTGTGAAATCCCATTGATGTTCCAGGAAACACTCACCGAGTAAATGAGCCCCATACAGATCAACAGCCACCAAGGGGCATGCGGAAACACGAAGAAAAACGTGACGACATATACGCAATGAAGCACCCCGAACACGACCGGGATTACATCCCATTTAGAATATGTTAATACCTTCATTGCACATTCCTGGCTGCATCTTCCGATAGGTGAACGGCTTCATGAAATGGCGGACATATCAAGAACGACGTCGCCTTCGCTCACCTTCACGTTCCTCTGCCCGATCTGCTGGGAGGACTAGAGAAAGACCTAGATCTTTAGCAATGCCGCAGCCGCACGGATTTCGTTTAATTTGTAGAGGAACAACCCGAATCGTTTTCCCATCATCGATCCACTCCGGGCGCGATTGTTCGGTTAAGTCGTCGCATCCTCGAATCTCAGCCGAAGTCAGCTTTTGTCCGCGAGATGAGACCGCTGCGGTCACGTCGCCAAATAAAGCAGTCTGTCTGAAAGTAACGCAGGCTCAAATCCGTCTGGAGTTTGCCAATTTGATAAGATTGTTTTTCCCGGCCCCGGTTGCGCAGGCCGCCACACCCCTGCTAAGGCCGCGACGCGTTACCGTCTGATCTTACAAAATTGGAGCTTGGTGGCGCCGTCGATCTCTCTCGACGGCGCCAGCAACGGTTTGCCACCGCTACGGTTATCCCGGCGTTCGACAGCTCTCGGGTGGGATGTCGGATTATTGCAGGACTAAGTGCTTCCCTTGCCACGTTGCAGTGAAGCTGTAGGTCTGCCCCGCTTTTGCCATAATAGTCTTTTCCGGCGAGGTACCACGACTCGGGCCACTCGCGCTCACAGATATGACATGCTGCCCCGGGGACAAGGTGCCATTGTAGGATTGACCCGTTGCGGCTGAACCTACTCGCGCACCATCTACCATAACAGCGAGGACGGCGCGGTCTCCAAATTTGGGACCTCTTTGGACTGTCAAGTGAGCCACCGAGCCAGAAGGCCCTGTATTAGTCGTTTGGCATCCTAAGAATGTGAAGCAAGCAAGTGCAACAAGCAGGCCACAGATGTAGTAGTTATATTTGTTTTTTATCATATTAATTTAAGGTTAAGGAATTGAAGATGTGCATGTCAAACTCAACGCATATCAAGGCCTCGCTTCGTGCGTCAAGAGGAAAATTTGCCTATTCGAGCGTTCGCCTATCGTCGCTTTCCGGCGGTTTCACGCAGCGAAAGCCGAGGTGATTCGTGCCGGTCGTGCCGGTATTGACTTCTCCCTTACCGCGTGTGCCCACGATGTAGCGCTAACAGTTTGCTCTTTGCAAAGAGGTGAGCCGCCGCGATGCACTGGCTTTTTTTCCTTAGGACCCTTGCGCAAGATGTCGCAAATGTCGAAACATCGCGTTCATAATATCAAATTTCGCACGCGGTGAGGCAGACTATCACGCGATACCGCTACTTTATCCGCCGTATCCCCATAAAACGGGCCACAAGTCTGTCGAGTGTTCTCATCGGGATCAGTTGCGGAATGATCCAATTCTTCAGGCGATGCGGAACAACTGCATAACGCACCTTGGGTCGCGAACTGGTCAACGCACGGCAGACCACTTCCGCAATTACCTCTGCTGGAAAGCCGTTCGCGCCCTCTTCCTCGGCGTACCGTTCAAACTTCGCTAAAGCCTCCGTAAATGGTGTGTCGCGGAAGCGTGCGCTCACACCCGCGTCGGACTTCTGCCAGATAGGTGTCACCACGGTGCCCGGGCCGATAATAATTACATCAATCCCAAACAGCATCAGTTCGCGCCGCAGGCTCTCGGAGAAACCTTCCAGTCCGAACTTCGATGCCGAGTAGGCGCCCGTGAAGGGCCCGGCAATCTTGCCACCGGCAGAGCTGATGTTCACAATCCTCCCAGGAATCCCTTTCCTTGCCGGATCTGTGCCGAGGAGCGGCAGAAACGACTTCGTCACAATAAAAGGACCGACGAGGTTGACCTCGAGTTGGTGCTGAAACTGGTCGGTCGGAAGATGGGCCAGGGACCGGCAACCTCGATCCCGGCATTGTTCACTAAACCGTCCAGCATGTCTCTCCCCAAATGCTCGCTAACTTTTGCTGCCTCGGCTTGGACCGTCTCTTCGTCTGTTACATCAAAAAGCAGTGGAACAAATCTTTCACCAAAGTCTCGCTGTAAACGATCTGCGTCCGTTTGATTCCGCACGCTGCCATACACTCGGAATTCGCGGCTCAGCAGTAATTTGACACAAGCATATCCGATCCCAGTAGAAACACCGGTAATGACGACGTGTTTCATATCGTGGGCCGGGGCCGGTGGCTAAGCAGGTTATCGATGCAAAGAATCGCCATTAATCCAAGCTTTCGACGTGGGCTGCAATGAAACAAGCGGTTTTCGTACCCCTGCACGATGCCGAGGCGCAGCCGTAAGAGGCGTTCGGATAATAGGCCCGGCGCGCACGTTAGGATTTCTCGCAGGGCGAAATCATCTCAGGAGTTTGCATCGGGATTCACGAGCGCCGGCCCACAAGAAATCATTTTTTCCTGGCAATTGTATTCCGTATTTTTTATAGATAATAGCTGCGTTATGAACCGAAAAATCATTCATTTTTTTCTTGACAATTGTATTTCGTATTTTTTATAGATAATAAATCACTGTTATGAACCGAAAAGAAGCCATTATGGGGATAGCCACCATCGCCGCCGCCGTCGCAGTTCCATCCGTTGCGAGCGCGCAGAAACCCGAAGCTGAAGCCGAGAACCCCGAGTTGGAACCAATTCGCGCTCTGCTCCAAGCGTACGATACGGCCTTTACTAATCACGATCTCAATGGGGTAATGGCTACCCTGTCCGAGAAAGCCGCAATCATGGGCAGCGGTCCCGGGGAAATCTGGTCAGGTGCGGACGAAATCAAAGCGGCCCATCAACACTTATTTGAGGGATTCGACGCTCGACAACAAGGTTTTGACTACGAGTTCAACATTGGCCAAGTCACATCGGACACGGCTTGGATGCTGACGTCCGGGAACGTCACTGGAACGAAGGATGGAAAAGAGTTCACGTTTCCTGTCAACATATCGCTAACCGCTATGAAACAAGGAGGGAAATGGCTTATC
>Ga0193727_1000535_pt1 | contig 14733 bp, 13 predicted proteins | sample H2c2metaG_FD_143051 | JGI IMG/M metagenome (GOLD analysis project Ga0193727, IMG submission 143051) | Soil microbial communities from a riparian zone of the East river system, Colorado, United States - H2c2 | ecosystem: Environmental > Terrestrial > Soil > Riparian zone | place: USA: East River...
GCGCATATTCGCGGGCGTATTCTCCAGAATACCGGCACCTAGTTGTTTGCGACTGCCAACGTGTGTCAGATCCGGCGCGACTCGTAAATCCGCTCCAGCTACTCCACGGATAGCATGACAGTTGATGCAGGTTGATGTTTGAAACAGCGCCAATCCTTTTGCGGTGGTATCACTTGCCCCCGCCTGGGCTGGCTGTAGTTGAGCGCGTTGCCATTCTTCGAACTTCGAAGGTTCGTCGGCCACGACCAGGATGCGCATCCAGGCGTGTTGTGTCCCGCAAAATTCCGAGCACTGACCGATGTAGGTGCCTGGTTTGTCGGCTTGCAACCAGATGTGATTAGGTTGGCCCGGCACATTTGTCATTTTGCGGGTCAACTTGGGCACCCAGAATTCGTGTAACACATCCTTTGACTCTAGCCGCACTGACAAAGGCTTGCCCGTCGGAATATGAATTTCGTTTGCGGTAATAACACCTGACGCCGGATAATCCACCTGCCACCAGAATTGATGTCCAGTGATCACTAAATCCGGCGAAGGCGCCGGCGGTGGATCAGCACGATTCATCGCGCTGAGTGTCATGACTAAAAGGAAAATGACGATCAGGAACGGAATGATCGTCCACGCGATTTCCACCTTCCTGTTACCGGGGATCTGCTTCGGATCGGGCTCACCCGCGCGCGCGCGAAAACGAAAAATCGCGTACAGAATTGCGCCGGTTACGATGACGAAAATCAAAGCAAAGATGATCGTCGAATGGATCGCCAAATCGTAAATCGCGCGCGCCTGTGGCGACTGCGGATCCAGAGCATTTGACGTCTGCATCGTACGGACCTTACATCTTTGCTTTTCCTTCTCGGCCCCCTGCCGCGGACTTGCCGCACGTTGCAGCAACTGAGTCGTCTCGCGTGCGAATTCGCGATTTCATCTCGTTAAGCTCCCCTTTTATTTGCCGTTTCGTTGCTATCTTTTTTGTGCGCGGCAATCAAGAAAAAAACCTGAGAAGTGTGGTGCTGCGGTCGCGAATATTTTGCGCCTAAATTCCGTCGCCACGACATGGACTTCGAAATACATCACGAACTCCTTTCGAGAATGCCGGAAAGCCAGACCAGCAGATTGGTGATCACGTCGCGGCGATTTATTTCGTGCAGCATTTCGTGCCGGCCGCCTGAGTAGAAATCTTGAGCAATTGAAGTGAGACCCGCACTGCGATAGCGATCGATCAGCACGCGCACTCCTTCCAATCTTTGTCCGACAGGGTCGTCGCCGCCCGAAAGGATGTAAACCGGTAGATCGTCTCGAAGTTTTCGGATTTCTCGCGGATCAGCCAGGCGCGGGAATGCGCCCAAAAAGGACTGCATCGAATCGGGCTTAAGCGACGGAAAGCACAGCGGATCGTTGACGAAAGCATCCACTTCTGCGTTGTCACGGCTAAGCCAATCGAACGGCGTGCGAGCTGGTTCAAACGCAGCGTTCATCAACTTCATCGGGTCCTCTCCCGCAGGTAGCGACTCCGCAAGGCGCGCTAAGCCATCCAGCACACCGGAGCCGGACAAGGCCAGACCGTCGATCGAATGACCATGATCCAGAATGAATTGCTGCGCCGCAAAAGAGCCCAGACTGTGCCCCAGTAGAATGTATGGTTTGCCTGAATGTTCCTTCTTCGCGATGACTCGAAGCGAAACCATGTCTTCGACCAGCTGATCAAAACCGGCGGGTCCGAAGTCGCCAAAGCTATCGGAAGGTTTTGCGGTCAGGCCATGTCCGCGATGATCGTTTCCGTAAACGACTAGCTCATCTTCAACCAACAATTTGGCTAACTCGGCATACCGGCCCATGTGTTCACCCAGACCGTGAGCGATTTGAACAACGCCGCGCGGCTCGTGATGACCACTCCATTTCTCGCAGGCAATGGAAAGGCCATCGCTGCTTGTGAATTGGAATCGCTCGGGTGTGCTCATCATATATATGTGCGCATCAGGCGACGGCCCGTTCCTGGCGCGCCCACGCAGCGTCACGTAGAAGCCTCTTTAATATCTTGCCGGAACCGCTCTTCGGCAGCTCGGTCTCCGAGAACTCGATGCTCCGCGGAACCTTGAAATTGGCGAGGAATCGTCGGCAGTACGCGATCAACTCTTCCGCAGTGAGTGTTTTCCCCGGCTTGAGAACAACGACAGCCTTTACGATTTCGCCCCATTTCGGATCGGGTATTCCGAAAACCGCCACTTCGCGCACCGCCGGATGCGTGTAAATCACGGCCTCGACTTCGCCGGAATAAACATTCTCGCCGCCCGTGACGATCATGTCCTTCAGGCGATCCAGAATGTAGAAGTAGCCGTTGGCGTCTTGATAACCGATGTCGCCGGTTCGGAAAAAGCCGTTCCGGAACGCGAGTTTAGTTTCTTCCGGCTTGTTCCAATAACTGCGCATGATATTCGCGCCGCGAGCGACCAGCTCGCCAGTTTCCCCGGTTTCAACTTCGTTTCCTTTTGGATCGACAATACGGACGTCGATTCCGAGGCAAGGCCGTCCGCAAGAGGTGAGCTTGTCCTCGGTGTGTTCGTGATCCAGCAAGCCAGTGAGAAATCCGGCTTCGCTGAGGCCGTAGGCCTGAACGAGTTTAACATTTGGCAGAACCTGTCTGGTGCGATGCACGAGTTCAGGAGCCATGGGCGATCCGCCGTATCCCAAATGCCGAAGACTCGATAGGTCATATTTTTGCAGCTCCGGAAATTGCGTCAGCATATTGATCATGGTCGGCACCAAGACAGTGTGTGTGACGCGTTCGCGTTGGACTGTTTCGCAGAACGTTTGCGGATTGAACTTTGGAATAGTGACCTGACCGGCGCCGAAAGCCGGCGTGCCGAACATGAATGGAAAATCCGCGATGTGAAAAATCGGCGCGGCATGTAAATGCACCGAACCCTCCTCAAGCGGGAACCAGAAGTTGGTGTGATAGACGTTCTCCAGAATATTTGAATTCCTCATCTCAACACCTTTAGGCCGGCCAGTGGTGCCGCTTGTGTAGATAAGGGCTAAAATGGCGTCCGGATCGTAAATTGGATCCGGAATGGAGTCGCTCTGAACGTCCAGCGGGTCTTGATCAAGCACCAGCTGCCAGGAAACTTGCGCGGTCGGTATCGGCAGCGACGAATGGCGAATCAATCCGCGCGGTTGTGCATCGGCGAGGATGCCGTCGATTTCTTTGGCGGAGAGCCGCGTGTTCAATGGAACCGCTGTGACACCGAGCCAGGCGCACGCATAAACGAGCTGGATGTAATCCGGCTCGTTAGGCAGAAGAAGCGCCAGGCGATCTCCCGCTTTGAAGCCATGTTTCGTCAATGCCGCAGCAATCCGCCCGACGCGAGCGTGCAGTTCGCGGAAAGTCGAGCGCGTTCCGTTTGCGGCAAGCGCGGTCCGGTCCGGAAAATATCGGGCCGCTCGACCTACCGAGTGGACGTAAATCATAGCGACGTCCTAGTAGAATCCTTGCCTGTTCGTTAGGCGGCCACTCGTGTGGTCTTTCCCTTTGTCGTCCGGTTTTCCGATTGTGCGCGTGAACGCAACAGGCCGATGATCACCTCGTTCTCCTTCTGTGCGAGCTCGTCCACCGAACGATTCCCCGCTTCGCGCAAGACGCCTTCGACAATCGTTTGCTTCAGCTCCGGGGTAACGTCAGGCGTCCCGAGAGTTTTGATCATCGCGGTCAACGGATCCATCAGATGATCCATGAAATGTTTGATGCCGCCGGCGCCACCGCCGAGATGCCATTGCAAACTCGGACCCATCACTCCCCAGCGCGGTCCCGGTCCATAGCTCACGGCCACGTCTGCGTCTTCAACGCTCAGCACATCGTGCTGAATCAGATACATGATCTCCTTGTAGAGCGCCGCCTGCAGCCGGTTGCCAACGTGACCAGGAAGTTCCTTCTTCAAATGGATCGGTTTCTTCCCAATCGACGCGTAAAACGCGATCGCTTGTTGAATCGCGTCCGGTGAGGTCTTTGTCCCCCCGACAACTTCGACTAATGGGATGATGTGCGGAGGATTGAACGGATGTCCGACGAGAACACGCTCGGGATGCTTGCAGTTCGTCTGCATCACGCTCGGCGTAATTCCTGACGAACTGGAAGCGATGATGGTGTCGATCGGCGCGGCATCGTCCATCTGCGCGAACAACTTCATCTTGAAATCAGGACGCTCGGGTCCGTTTTCCTGAACGAGATCCGCTTTCGACAACGCCTCTTTCATGTCGGTTGTGAAAGTTAAGCGGTCGCGGGATGCGCCTTTGGAAAGGCCGATGCTCGTCAGGTCCTTCCAGGCTTCATCAACGTATTTGCGCAAATTGGCTTCTGCGTTCGGTGCGGGATCGGTCGCGATGACATCGAATCCGCGCGCGAGGTATTCAGCGGCCCAACTGGCGCCGATGACTCCGGTGCCGACAATGGCGATGCGACGTATTGGTTTGTTGTATGACATATTAGTTTTCCTTTGTGTTGATTTCTACGTAAGCGATTCCCGTGAGATTTCCCTGCGCAACGAGCACCGGTTTCTTTTCCGAGCCGTCAAGTTTGGCGGAGAAAATGTTGCCGGCTAAATCGGTGACAAACATTCGGTTCCCTTTGAAATCGAGAGCGATCCCGATTCCTTCCATCAAATGCGTAAACAAAATGTCAGGTGTCGGATGTTTGCTGAAATCGGCATCAATCGACGCGCGGTTCACCGTGTTACCGCGTGGTGGATCTCCGCGGTCGGTCCAATACAGGAGCCGATTCTTCAGATCGAGCTCGAGATCGATCGGTTCCGGCAAGCCATCGAATAACACTTCGATATCCGTGCGATTAGCCGGTGTCTCGCCTTTCGGGATGTCGATCTTCGCACGGAAGATGCGGCCCTTACCCGCGTCATCTGGTCCTTTTTGGCCCCAATAAATTTGTCCGCGACCTGGATCAACGGTGATTCCAACGCACCATTTTGTTAAATCGGTGCCTGGCCGTGGGTCGCCTTTGCTGGTGTCGACCAGAGTCTCGATATTCGAACCATCAAGGTTCGCGCGCATCACGCGCATTCCTTCGCGGTCGCACCAGTAAAGTTTGCCGCTCTTCTTTTCCAGATGGAGCTGCTTCGGCGTGAATGTTTTGCCTTCGCCAATAATGGTTACGCGATTCTTGCCGTCGAGATCGACGCGCTCGATCGAACCATCGTTCTTGCTCGGAACGCCCATGTTGGTCCAGTAAATGTGTCCGGCTTCAACATCGACGACGACGCCATCAGGGACTCGAGCACCGGTGACAATAACTTTTCGGTCCGACCCATCGGCGTTAGCCGAATGAATCCGGCCGCCGCTTGCTTCAAGGAAGAATAAGCGGCCGACCGACTTTGCGCTTGATGTGCGTGTTGGTTTGGAAGTTTGAGGCTGTGTAGCAGTTTTCATTTGTTGATTTCCTATTCTTTTCTCAAGTTTTCGAAGATCGACATTTCAGATTTTGTTAAGCCGGGCGTGCTTTTGGTTCCGAGACGGCGTCGAAGTTCGGCTTACGTTTCTGTATGAAGGCCGTGAACGCTTCTTTGGCTTCGGCAGAGCGGACTCGAACGGAGAATTCCTCATCCTCGAGCTTTACCGCGCGCTCGAGTAGCTCGCGCGTGGACGATCTCATGAGCCGCTTGCACGATTGCAGTGCGGCAGGCGGTTTAACGGCCAGTTGTTGCGCGGCCGCAGTAGCGGTGGGTAATAACTGCTGATCGGCTACAACGCGAGTAACTAAACCTAGCTCTGCGGCGCGTTTGGCATCGAAGCGTGATCCGAGCAGAATAAGCTCGGCTGCGCGGAGATATCCAGTTCGCGCGGGAACCGAGTAGCTCGTTCCGAACTCCGGAACCACAGCCAGATCGACGAAAGGCATTCGAAACTTTGCGGTCTCGCCTGCAAAGACGAAGTCGCAGTGAGTTAACATCGTGGTTCCGCCACCAATTGCCGCGCCCTGCACCGCGGCGACAATGGGCTTATCGAAATTGATCAGTGCATCGATCAACTCAGCTTGTGGACTCTTCCCTGGACCAGGCGGGTTCTTTAGAAAATCCTGTATGTCGTTGCCGGCGCTAAATGAATCTCCCGCGCCGTGCCAAAGCACGACGCGAATCTGATCGTCTTTCGCAGCGTCATTCAACAGATCGGCCAACGTGATGTACATGGCCACCGTCATTGCGTTTTTCTTCTCCGGCCGATTCAGCTGAATCCGCAAGATGTGTCCGGAACGCTCAGTAATAATGTCACTCATATCTGATCTCCTATGCTGCCTTCGCGGGCGCGATTGGTTTCCCGATGACGCCGCTCGCACGCAGGCGCTCGATTTCTTTCGCGTCGAGCCCGAGTTCTTGGAGAACTTCGTCGTCGTGCTCGCCAAGATCGGGCGCGCGCCTTGCCGCAACTTTCGCAACGCCGTGCACCTGAATCGGACTGCTCACCGTGAGCTTTATGTTTTCTCCGGCACCTTCCAGCGGAACGACGATGTTGTTGGCCTGCAGCTGCGGATCTTTAATGACGTCCTGCGGATCGCGCACCAAACCGTAAGGGATGTGCGCTTTGTCGAGCACTTCGCGCCAATGCGAGATTGGCTGCGAGCAAAAGATTTCGTCAACGATCGCCGTCAGTTGAGGCCGATTCGCGGCCAGAGCTTTCGGGTCGGAGAAGCGCGGATCCTTCAAGAGATCGGGACGACCGATACCCTCGAGCACGGCCGGGATCTTATCTGGCGTAACGACGAGCACGAACCAGACATCATCGGAACTCTTGTAGACGTTCATCGCTACGTTCGCCGGATTCTTCCGGTCGTGCTGTGGCGCGAACTTGGCGCCAGCGAGCGCCGCCGAAATCGCGACGCTGGCGGACCAAACGCCCGAGGCGAGAAGCGACGTGGTGACGTATGAGCCTTTGCCAGTGCGTTCACGTCGATACAAACCGGTCACGATTGCCGAAAACAATCCGACCGCGGTCGGGCTATCGCCCGTACCGGCGAACGGCCAGGTGGGAGGAGCGCCGGCGTCGCGTGTCAAAGACAGCAAGCCACTCCGCGACCAGTAAGCCGTGAGGTCGAAGCCCGGAAGATTCGTGTCAGGTCCGTTGTCGCCGTAACCGGTGACATCGGCGTAGATCAGTCGCGGATTCCACTGCGCGACATCATCGTAGGTGAGTTTAAGTTTTTCGCGTGCCGGATGCGGAGTGTTGACGATCAGCACGTCAGCCCATTTGACCAGGCGTTCGAGAATTTTTCCTGCGTCAGGCGATTTCAGATCGAGCGTGATCCCACGCTTGTTGCGATTGTTCAGATGCCATTGATAAGCATCTTTGGCGAAGGGCTGTGGCGGAATCTTGTTCCCAATCCTCCACAACTCGCCCTTGGGCGGTTCGACTTTGATTACGTCCGCGCCGAAGTCTGATAGGATGACGGCGGCGCCAGGACCAGCGATGAAGCTCGCCAGGTCCACGACCTTTAATCCTGAGAAGATATTTTCCGTTGTGTTTTCAGTTGTCATAAGTGTTTCCTTTCTTGGTTTAACGTCCTTGGAATTTGGCGGCGCGTTTTTGCAGAAAAGCCTGCGTGCCTTCCTTTTTGTCTTCTGTTCCGGCGCAGAGCCCGAAGAGTGATGCTTCGAGTGACAGACCCTCGGCCTGGCTCGTCTCCAATCCTTTGTTGACCGCCTCGAGTGCGTACTTCACCGCGAGCGGCGCGTTGGCGAAAATCTGTTTTAAGATCGCTTCCGCGCGCGTGATGAGCTCCGCAGCCGGCACGACTTCGTTAACGAGTCCGATGCGATACGCTTCCTGCGCGCTGACGATTTCTCCGGAGAGAATAAGTTGTAGCGCACGCCCTTTTCCGACCAGGCGCGGCAAACGTTGTGTGCCGCCGCCGCCGGGGATCACTCCCAGTTTTACTTCGGGCTGACCAAACTTCGCGTTCTCAGCAGCGATTCGAATTGTGCAAGCCATGGCTGTTTCGCATCCGCCGCCGAGGGCGAAGCCGTTCACCGCAGCGATCACGGGCTTGCCGAGATTTTCGATAAGATTGAGGACATCTTGTCCAAACGTGCTCGACTTCTCCGCTTCAACGGCACTGATCTGCGCGATCTCGTTAATGTCGGCCCCCGCGATGAATGCTTTATCGCCGGCTCCAGTCAGGATGACGCCGCGCACGGCGGCGTCATCCTGTGCATCCTCGAACGCGGCCTTAAGATCCTCCCACGTTCTCTGATTCAGAGCGTTGAGGAGTTTCGGCCGATTGAGAGTGACATAGGCGATGGCGCCCTTCTTGGCATACAAGATAGTTTCGAGATTTAGTTCGGTGGTTGTTGTGCTCATAAATGGTTCTTGTTTGAAGTTGAGGTTATTCGTTAGGCATTTGATTACAGAAAGGCGCTCAAACCGGTTACGGCTTTGCCGACGATGAGGTTTTGCATCTGGAAGGTGCCCTCGTAGGTGTAGAGCGCTTCGCAGTCGTTGAAGAAGCGAGCGACCTTGTAGTCGGCCACGATGCCGTTGCCGCCGAGTATTTCCCTGGCCCACGCCACTGTCTCACGACACTTGGATGTGCAGAACGCCTTTGATAATGCGGCATGAGCGTCGCTCAGCTTGCCTTCGGTAAACAATTGCGCTTGGCGCACGAGAAGGCACTGTGAAGCGGTGATGTTCTCGATCATCCGAGCGAGAAGATCCTGAATTAGTTGGAACGAGCCGATCGGCTTTCCAAACTGGAGACGCTCCTGGGCATACTTAAGCGCAGCCTCGTAGGCGCCCATCGCGCATCCGGTGGACATCCAGCCAACGGCGTAGCGGGTTATCTTCAAAACTTTCGCGGTGTCACGGAAAGAGTTGCCGCCCTGGAGGCGATTTGCTTCGGGGACGCGGACGTCTTTTAACGTGATGTGGCCGTTTTGCACGACCTTGAGCGCAACCTTGTTCTCGATCTTCTCCACGGTAAATCCCGGCGTAGTCTTGTTCTCGACAATGAATCCTTTGACCTGATTGTCGGCGACGTCGCGCGCCCAGACGATTGAGATGTCGCACCAGGTCGAGTTGCCGATCCACTTCTTCTCGCCATTAAGGATCCAGGTATCGCCGTCGCGTTTTGCGGTTGTGAGAAGTCCGCCAGATGCGCCGGAACCGACGAGCGGCTCGGTCAGCGCGAAACAGCCGATCTTGTCGAACCGCGCCATTGGCGGAAGCCACTTTTGCTTCTGCTCTTCCGACCCATCTATATATATAGAGCCCATCGCCAGTCCGATATGGACCCCAAGAAAAGTGGAGAATGAGGGGTCGATCCGTGCGGCCTCCATTTGGACGAAGCCTAACAAGGCCAGGCTTCCGCCGGCGCAGCCATATCCCTTCATGGCAAGGCCGCCGATGCCGAGCTTCTTTACTTCCGGCAACAGGTCGAACGGGAATTGATCTTTAACCCAATAATCGGTGATAACAGGGGCGACTTTGGTTTCCATGAATTCGCGTACGCGCTTGACGACCGCCAGCTCCTCCGCCGGCAAGGTTTCGTAGAGATAGTAGAAGTCACTGTTGGGCGCGGGCAGTGGTTTTCGCGGCTTGGCGCCCTTTGCGGTTGCTGGTGACGCAGTAGTTTTTGTAGCAGTAGGTGCGTTGGTTGTAGTTGGCATATTAGATCTCCTTTTCGTTAGGTTGAGAGTTGGACCGACCAGGCGTCGGTCTGATTTGAAATTGCGGTCAGTTTTGATCCGTTCGAGCGGTAGAGCGCCCAACCGAGCACGTAGTCAGCGACCTTTGTTTGCTGAAGGAACGTGAAATTTGCCTGGTCGGGGAATTCTTTGTAATCTGTTTCGGCTTTCGATTCTCGGTACAGGTCGAAGTTTGCTTTTACGATTGAACTTGGCACGACGCGATCCTCTCCGCCGGCGACCAGGAGCAACGGCGCGCGCGTATCGTTTCGAAAGTTGACGGTGGTTGCGCTGTGCGCACTGAAATTTGCCAACGCTGTTTGCAACAGAACCCGATTCGGAGCCGGCACCGTGTAACGATTAAAGGCGTCGAGCGATTCCGATTCCGTCAACGAGTTTGTAAACGCGCGGCGAAATTGCTGCGCTGTCAGCGAGGCGGCTTTGTTGTTAAGAGACTTGCCGAGAACTGAGAACGCCAGCTTCAACATCGACAACGGCAGCCGAGCAATTCCCTTTACCGGAGCACTGGCGATCGCCACACCGGCTGCGCCCCATCCGCGATCGAGAAGAATTTGCGTCACCAAACCGCCAAGGCCATGTCCGATAATGATCGGTGCCGTTTCGAGCTCGCGAATGATTTGCTCGTAGTGATCGACAACTTCGGGCAACCCAAGGCGCGTAAAGGTCCTCGGATCGCGCCAGAGTTGTTCAATATCGCCTTCCATGCCGGGCCAGTTCGCGGCAATGACGCGATAACCTTTGTCGGTGTAGTGTTTGACCCAGTTTTCCCAACTGAGCGCGGTCACCCAAAGACCGTTGATGAGAACGATGGTGGTGACATTCATCGCGAGAAGCTGGTAGCGCCCGCCAGTCGTTCGCCAGGAAACTGCAGCCTGATTGGCGGACGGAAATTGAATGCGGCCAAACTGTTGATGAGCAGTGGATCGTGTCTGTAGGCGGACCTCCTAACAACTGGCCGCAAAATTCGACGCAACTTTTGAACAAAGACGTGTGCTTTCATATTAGTGCAAAGCATGCGCTACGAGGCCGGCTCAGCGGCGTTCGCGGTGCGTTCGTTTGTGAAGATGTTGCTAAGAAAGGTCTTGAATCTCCGCGTGGCGCGTCCGTAGCGTCGGCTCCAATAACCGAAAGCGCCCAACGACAGGTCACCGAGCACGTGCTCACGAACGGTTTCCGGCGCGCGATTCAGCGCCTGGCAAACGTTTAAGAACGAAAATGGCCAGGAACAATCTTCGGATATGACCCAGCGATAAGCATCGAGATAGAATTCCCGCTCGAGCCCGCTCGTCGTGCCATGAAACCGTCTCAAATCCAGCGTGGCCTGTTCGAGGATTCCGGCTGCCAAATCTCTCCGGCTCGTTTCGAATTGGTAATCGTCGGCAGTGTTCATGTTGTTACGACTTGATTTGTTATTTCTTCCTCAATCTTTCGAAGACCGATATTTCAGAAAATCTCAGAGTTCTTGCGCGAATCACCGCGCTCCAGCTTCTTCTTAGCCGTTATTGTGTTGCCGGCGGGTCTTGACCTCTTCGGTCGAATCGAGACCGAACAGTAGAATGATCAAAACGAATACGATTGGCATTATGCTCATGGCTTCTTCGATCATCGACAAAAAATCGCCGCCGCGAGGATGCCAAGGAGAACACCGACCAACGGACTTGAGATGGCGAACCAGAAAGAAACGTCCCAGCCTGAGCCTTGAGAGATTGCATTTGTCTTCATGCTATTTTTCTCAGGCGTTCGAAGATCGACATTTCACAGAACGTGAAAATTTCTTTCGGAACGTTAAACGAACTCAGGAGAACCTGGATCGCCGCGTCCAGACTAGAGGATTCTACTCGTCAATGGACTGGTTACTTTCGTTCGCGGACGCAGCTTTCAGCGAGTATGTGTGCTCGCCGTCGAGCACGAGCTCACCTCGTTGGTTATGCACCGTCGCCCGTGTGGTTACGATGCCCGTGTCTCCCTGCGATGTCAGCTTAGTGATTTCGAGTTGGGGATACAGCGTGTCCCCCGCATGCACTTCTTTCAGGAACCTACACGAGGCGCTCGCAAACGTAAGAAACACGTCGCCGATGTATTGCGGAAAGAGGGTGGCACCAGGAGCAGTGAAAGCGAAAACCTGCAATCCATGCACCACAGGAGCAGTATGCCCGTGTCGGCGCGCGTACTCGACGTCGTAGTGGATCGGGTGATTGTCAGCCGAAACCGTTTGGAAAGCGGAGGCATGCGCATCCGTCAGTGTGCGGCTTGGGGCGCGGAATACGTCGCCGACGCGTAAGTCCTCGAACCTTCGCGGAGGCACGACGGTAAAGCCGACCGGATCAAAGGAGGCGGGGGGCTGATTGCGTCTGTCGGTGTGTGAGTTCGTGCGTTCGACGGTCTGAGTGTTTGTAATCATTTCGATCATCTGAAGTGTTGATTTTCTTTCTCTTTCTCAAGCGTTCGAAGATCGACATTTCACGTAGCGCGAAATTTCTTTCGGAACGTTGCACGAACTCAGGAGAACCTGAATCCTCGCGTCGGGACTACGCTGGTCAGAAGGCCACGGTCAGTCGGCTAAGAAATACATCGGCCCCGTTTTCATGTTTGGACACCTGAGCGGCAATCGGATCCCAGATGTGTTGATAGCTTGGAATGAACCGGATCGCAGGAGTGATGGCGAAATCGTAGAAAATCTCTATTCCCATTTCGTCGTTAACTGAAGCCGCGTTGAAGGTCAGTCGGCTAAGAAATACATCGGCCCCGTTTTCACGTTTGGACACCTGAGCGGCAATCGGATCCCAGATGTGTTGATAGCTTGGAATGAACCGGATCGCAGGAGTGATGGCGAAATCGTAGAAAATCTCTATTCCCATTTCGTCGTTAACTGAAGCCGTGTTGAAGGTCAGTCGCTTGATACTGTTCTTTAAGTCGTGGCTGATTGCGTTGTAGTAATAGCCAACGCCAAAGCTGTCATACTTCCTCGCCTCGCAGAGACCGTGCGCGAACAGCGCCACACTACCATGGAGAGTGACCGTACTGGCGTCCGGAGGCGAGTACCCGAACCTTGCGAATATTCCAACTCCGTTAAGCGGCTGGCCACTTTTCAGTTTTGCGGCAATCGTGGCTTGATCATCCTTTACGTAGACGTACTGCGAAATGTTCTCGATCGTACCCCAGGTAGTCGACTTGTAATTAATCGGTAGCTTCTTATCCGCAGGACTGCCCAGAAGAACGCCAATCGCGCTTGGAATCTGTGCCAGGGATAATGAGCCAAAAGGTGATTCCAGGTCGATCTTTGGCTTGTTGGTCCAATTGTACTGCGGCTCAAACTGCCCCGGCAGACCGCCGACCGTGTAGGAAAATATCCACCCGGTATAAAGGTTTACCCTGTCAAAGGCGTGAGCGGCGAAGTTGTTTGCCTGCGTGTTCGGATCAAACACTCCTCCAGCAATGGTTAACCATTTGGTTGGCGTCCACACTCCAGCCGCCGCAATCGTAAGTGTATTATAGAAAGTAAGCGCGATCGGGTTCTTGTTGAAATTCAGGTTCGCAAAATAGTATTTCGCGCTGTCGCCGAATAGCGTTTGGTCGGCGATGTCGAGGATCGCCAGCTTGCCTAAAAGAAGACTGAATTTGGGCGTCAGCGCCTGAACCAGAAAATACTCCGTCGGATAAACATCGGCGTCGAAGAAAGGACCGGGAAACGCGAGTCCGGTGTTCTGCGGCGTGGAGGAACCGACCGTAAAAGTATTTTCCGCCGAGTCCCCAAATCGGGACGCGACCGTAAAGTGGAAAACACCGCCCGGCCAGAGCCCTGCGCGGCCAGTATCTATATTAATAGAGAGCTGAAGATTCTCGACGAAAGAACCGCCGGTTTTGAGACCGCCTGAGGCGACATCCTGGTAGGCGCTCGTTGAGTAGAGATCAAAGAAAATGCCATGCTCCGCCAGGCTTGTTCGGAAGCCGCCCCAGTCACCGGTCAGTTGCGTATTTTGCCAAAAGTCGCCGACAACGGTCCCGGGCAATCCGAATACAGGTCCGTTGTTAAAGAATGGTAAAAGAACGGGAGAAAGATTGGCGATAGAGGCCTTGTCCGTTTGGACGGGTCCCCAGTCGGATGCGGTCTGCGTAGGCTCCGGCGGTTCACCGCTAGCATCAATGTGACGAAAGCCCGCGAAATTCTCGGTGGCAATTGCCGAAGCGGACCAGAGCAAAGAAATGGCCAGAATACACGGCCCCAGATGGATCACACTGCGCCACGACTTCATCGATTGGTTCGACGGTGTCATAGAACCGAGCACGATTGTGACAAACTGTGGTCAACTGTCGAACTGCATTCCCGATACACGATGTGTGCAGCCTCCCGCGCGACTTCCCCTTACAGCAGTTGCAAGCAGTGCCGCATCATCGGTGTAATCCTGCCGCTCCGGCCCCAGGTAGGCAATGTGATCCACCTGCGCCTTGTCATCGAGTCCGAGGTTGTTGCGCTTGATACGCCTCACCGTCATTTCAGGGAAAAAATCGCAATCCGATCCGCCGTCATGGAACTTACCCAGAGCTTGTTACCAACCTCGATAGCCCCAGTTCCGCCACCCATCACGCCGTAAACCCCGCTACCGATCACTTCGGTGAACTCCAGCGTCTCAGGATCCATCCGCAGGATCTTGAACGGCATGTTCACGTTGCCACTCACGTTGGACTTTGCATAACTGGCTTCAACGCGCGCGAAAAATTCCTCGGTGGAGACATCATGACCACCCACCAGGAGGGACTTGCCCGACGCCGACCAGCGCACGTTATCCGGCAGGATACCGGTAGGGGCGAAATCCAACTTCGGAGGGTTTTGTCCACGAGTGATGCGCGCGACCTGCCTTCCCGTCGACAAATTCACAAAGATGTACTTGCCATCAGGTGAAACGACCACGCCGTTGGGGGCTGAGAAAGCCTTGGTCCCTGGGATGTCCGTCCAGCCTGTGCCGGGATGCCATTCCTTGATCCAACCGATCGGCTCGCCTTTGAGTAGCTTGTTTTTCGTTCCAGCGGGATCGGCCGG
>Ga0193727_1000536_pt1 | contig 14732 bp, 17 predicted proteins | sample H2c2metaG_FD_143051 | JGI IMG/M metagenome (GOLD analysis project Ga0193727, IMG submission 143051) | Soil microbial communities from a riparian zone of the East river system, Colorado, United States - H2c2 | ecosystem: Environmental > Terrestrial > Soil > Riparian zone | place: USA: East River...
GGCCGGCGTCGACGAGGTCGTGAGCTCGTGGTGGGGCCGGGGCTCCCCGGAGGACAAGCGGCTGGCTGCCGTGATGCGCGCGGCGAAACGGCGAAGCCTTCGCGTCGCGGTTCAGCTCGAGCCATACGAAGGCCGAAGCATCGACTCGATCGCCGCCGACCTCGTCTACATTCGAAGCCTCGGCATTCGCGACGTCTACATCTACCGGTCGAACGACTTCAGGGCGGACGAGTGGACGCAGATCACTCGCCAGCCGATGGGTCTGCGGCTGTTCGGGCAGACAAGTCTCGTCGGCTTTGCGGCGCGCGCCGGGTTCGCCGGGTTCTATCCCTACGACATCGTCGTCTACGACGCAGCGAAATTCGATCGCCTCTGCACGCAGGCTCGCTCGTACGGGATCCTCTGCGCGCCGTCGGTCGGCCCCGGCTACGACGCGGCGGCCGCGACGGGCGACACGCACGTGAAGGACCGGCAGAACGGTGCGACCTACGACTCGATGTGGAGCGCAGCGCTACGAGCCGGTGCGGACCTCGTCACGATCACGTCGTACAACGAGTGGGGCGAGGGGACGCAGATCGAGCCCGCGGGTCACGGCGGGAGGTACGAGAGCTACGACGGCGCGTACGGGCTCCATGGGCGCGCAGCGGACCGGGCGTACATCAGACGCACGGCGTACTGGACGTCACGCTTCTAGGAATACGTCCGCCGCGCAGCCGGAGACGAGCCCCTCGAAGACGTCCTCGACGCCGCGGAGCGAGGGATGGGCGAGATCGACCAGGACGTCGTCCCACTCCTCGAGGCCGAGCGAGCCTGCACCTTCGTCAGCGCCGAAGCAGAGAAGCGTCTCCGTGGAGATGACGTTTCGCCGGCCCGCTTGACGTCTCGCGATTCCCTCGAGCTCGCGCAGCTCCTCGAGCGGATCGATGCGGACGTTCGAGTCGGAGCCGATGCAGAGGCCAATACTGCGCGTGCAGACGTGCTCGACGGGTAGGAAACCGTCACCGAGGTCCGCCTCTGTCGTCGGGCAGGCGCAGATACGCGCACCCGCGCGCGCGAGCAGATCGAGCTCGGCGCCGTCGGCATGCGTTGCGTGAACGACGGTCGTGCGCTCGCTGAGGCAACCGGTCCTGTCGAGCAGCTCGATCGGGCGGACGCCATGCTCGGCGAGGCACTCCTCGATCTCACGCGGCTGCTCGTCCGCGTGCACGTGCAACGGCACCGACTCCGCCGCGGCGTAGCGGCCGATCTCCTCGAGCCAGTCCGACGGACAGGCGCGTACCGAGTGGGGGGCGACGCCGACTGCCACGCCGCGCTCACGCAGATCTTCGATCTGCCGGAGGTACTGCGCCACCGACTCCTGGCGAAAGCGAGGCAAGCCGCCGCGCGCATAGGCGGCGAGCAAGACTACGATTTGAACGTTCGCCTCTTCCGCAGCGTCGACCGCGGCCAGCGCTTCGTCGAAGCCGAGATAGTGGAACTCGCCGACCGCGGTGTATCCCGCCGCACGCAGCTCGCGATAGACCTCGACGTACTCCCGGCGGACTAGCTCCGGCGTCTGGCGTTCGGCCTCGGCGAGCATGAGCTCCCGCCAGGCCCAGAAATCCCCGGCGCCTTGCCTCTTGCCGCGCAGGGCGCGCTGGAACCCGTGGCTGTGGGCATCCACGAATCCAGGCAGGCTGAGGGTCTCGGCCACGGGCGTATCCTTTCCACACTCATGGCCGCCCGTGCCGTTCCCGCCACCCTCCAGCAGCTTCCGAATGCGCTTACGATCGCGCGCCTCGCGCTCATCCCGGTTTTCGTCGTGCTGATGGCCACCGCCGAAGGCGGCCACAGCTGGCCGGCGGGCATCGTCTTCGCGGTGGCCGGCATCACCGACCAGATCGACGGTTTCCTCGCGCGCCGCTGGCACGTCGAGTCCGACTTCGGGCGCATCTTCGATCCGCTCGCGGACCGCCTGATGATCGACGCGGCGGTGATCATGCTCTTCATCCAGGACCACATGCCCTGGTTGGGGCTCGTCGTGATCGTCGGCCGCGACCTGCTCCTGCTGGCCGGTTACAAGACGATCGCGCCAGAGGGGTACGAGATCAGGGTGAGCTTCCTCGGCAAGGCGGCGACCTGGCTGCTGTACACCGGGATCGGGTGCCTGATCGTGACGCACCGTTCGACGGAGTGGCCGTACTGGATCTTCTGGACGGGCCTCATTCTCGCCGTGATTGCCGCGGTTGCGTACGGAGTCGGAGCCTGGAAGGAGTCCAGGCGATGAAGGCCGTCGTCATGGCAGGTGGCGAGGGCACACGCCTGCGGCCTCTGACGTCGAACCAGCCGAAGCCGATGGTCCCTGTCGTCGGCAAGCCGTGCATGGAGCACATCCTCGAGCTGCTTCGAGAGCACGGCATGAGCGACGTGATCGTCACCGTCGCATTCCTCCCGCAGGCGATCCGAAGCTACTTCGGCCAGGGAGAGTCGCTCGGGATGCAGATCGGCTACTCGGTCGAAGAGTCGCCGCTCGGTACCGCGGGTTCCGTCAGGCTTGCCGCGAAGCAGTTCGACGAGACGTTCCTCGTCATCTCCGGCGACGCGCTTTGCGACGTCGACCTCTCGAAGCTCGTTGCCTTCCACAAGGAGAAGGGAGCGGCCGTCACGATCGGGCTCAAGTCGGTCGACAATCCGCTCGAGTTCGGGATCGTCGTCACGGACGAGGATGGACGGATCGAACGGTTCCTCGAGAAGCCGTCTTGGGGCCAGGTGTTCTCAGACACGATCAACACGGGCATCTACGTGCTCGAGCCCGAAGTGTTGAAGCACGTGCCGACGGACCGTCCGTACGACTTCTCGAAGGAGCTCTTCCCGTACCTGCTCGAGATGGGCCGGCCGATGTACGGCTACGTCATGGACGGCTACTGGCAGGACATCGGCAACCTCGACCAGTTCAGGACGGCGAACTTCGATGCGCTCGAAGAGAAGGTTCGGCTCAACATTCCCGGCATTCGGATCCGCGGGAACGTCTGGCTCGGCGAGGGCGTGGAGATCGGCGACCTCGAGCAGATCGAGGGCCCGGCGTACATCGGGAACTACTGCCGCATCGCGCCGGGAGCGACCGTCGGCTCGCACTCGGTGCTCTCGAACAGCGTGACGCTCCGCGAGCGAACGCGCACCACGCGTTCCGTGATCGACGCATCGACGCACATCGGGCGCAGCTCGCTGATCGAGGGAGCGATCCTCGGCCGCTCGTGCGACATCCGTGGGCACGTCCGCATCCACGAAGGAGTTGCGATCGGCGACGAGGTCACGATCGGCGCCGAAAGCGTGATCATGCCCGGCGTTCGGATCTATCCCTACAAGGAGGTCGAATCCGGATCACACATCACCGAGAGCGTGATCTGGGAGTCGCGCGCCTCGACGCGACTCTTCGGCACGGACGGTGTCGCCGGCCTGGTCAACGTCGACCTGACGCCGGAGGCCGCCGTCAGGATCGCTGCCGCGCTCGGCACCGCGCTAAAACGCGGCGCGCGCGTTGCTGCGAGCCGCGAGTCCGCGCCCGCGTGCCGGATGATCAAGCGAGCGATGATCACCGGCTTGACGTCGGCCGGCCTCGACGTCGCCGACCTGCGAGTGCTGCCGGCGGCGGTGGCGCGCCACCTCCTCAAGACCGAGGGTTACGAAGCCGGCTTCCACGTCGGCACGAGCCAGGCCGATCCTGAAGTCGTGCAGATCAAGTTCTTCGAGCAGCCGGGCATCCAGGTCTCCGCGGCGCTCCAGAAGGAGATCGAGAAGAACTTCACGCGTGGAGAGCTCCGCCGCGTCGGCTTCGGGGACATCGGCTCGATCAGCTACCCGGCCCGAGTGCGGGAGTCCTACGCGCAGGACCTGCTCGACAGCCTCGACGTCGAGGCGATTCGCACGCGGGGCTTCCGGCTCGTCGTCGACTACGGCTTCTCTGCTGCATCGTTCGTCCTGCCGCTCCTGTTCGGGCCACTCGGTGTTGAAGCCGTGTCCGCGCATGGGTTCACCACCGACCGCACCGACTCCGGACCGACACTTCTTCGCGAAGCGATCGGGCAGGTGAAGCAGCTCGTGCCCGCCGTCGGAGCCGATCTCGGCGTCGTCTTCGACGCGGCGGCCGAGCGGTTGTACATCGTCGACGAGCGCGGCCGAGAGATTCCAGTAGAGCAGGCCCTTCTCCTCTTCCTGCGCCTGATCGGAAGCAACGGCCGGCGCGGAAAGCTCGCGTTCCCGATCACGGTGACGAGTCACGTCGACGCCCTGCTCGAGGGCACCGGCCTCGAAGTGGTGCGCACTCCCGCATCCCTGGGCGATCTGACGAAGGCGGCCGCCGAGGAGGGCGTGATCTTCGCGGGCGCCGTCGGCGGCGGCTACGTCTTCCCGGAGTTCCTGCCGGCCTACGATGCGATCGCGAGCCTCTGCAAGCTGCTCGAGCTCCTCGCACCGGAGCCCGGGCCGCTCTCGGGGCTCGTCGCCGGCTTGCCCGCGTCAACTCTCGTGCACCGCCAGCTGCCGTGCCCATGGGCGCTGAAGGGCGTCGTGATGCGCGTTATGACCGAGCGTTTGCGGGACCGGAAGCTCGACCTCATGGACGGCATCAAGGTGTTCGAGGAGCGTGGCTGGGCGCAGATCCTTCCCGACCCGGATCAGCCGATCGTGCACATCTACGCCGAGGGCCGGACCGAGGAGGACTCGAAGGCTCTCGAAGCCGAGTTCCGGGCGATGGTCGAGGAGATCATGCAGACCGAAGGGGCTGCGGCCACCGCCTGAGGAGGGCGGAGAAGTCTCAAGTTGAGGTTGACCCTTAGCGGGTGGGCTGCTTTACTGGGTCGGCCATCGACCACGAAAGGCGGCCCGTGGAACCCCTGCCCGATCTTGCAACGCTGTCCGACCCCGACCTGAAGAAGCTCATCGCCGACCTGACGAAGGAGGAGCACGAGGTCTCCTATCAGCGGCGCCTGCTGCACGGGAAGATCGACATCCTCCGCGCGGAGCTCGTCGCGCGGCTGCAGAAGACGGAGGGGAAGAGCGTCCTCGACGACGTCGACGTCGAGCATCTCACCGCGATCCTCACCTCCAAGGCCGCACCTCCCGTCTAGGTGTCCAACATCTACTGCCAGGAGTGCGGCTTCCTGAACCCCGAAGCCGCGAACTACTGCGCCCGCTGCGGCGCTCTTCTGGTCAAGGAAGACGGCGGCACGGAGGCGACGCAAACCTTCACGCCGGAGGAAGGCGACGATGCGCCGGCGGATGCGCTCGAGGATCTCGGCATCACCGGGCCTGCACTCGTCGTCCGCTCCGGTGGCGGCAGGGCGGGGGAGACGTTCCACCCCGAGGGCGAGACGACGATCGGCCGCTCGCCGGATTGCGGGATCTTCCTCGACGACGTCACCGTCTCGCGCAAGCACGCCGTCGTCGCCGAGCGTGACGGCGCGTTCCTCGTCGAGGACCAGGGCAGCCTCAACGGCACCTTCGTAAACCGCAAGCGTGTGGAATCCGCTCAGCTCGAAGACGGCGACGAGCTGCAGATCGGCAAGTACCGACTCACGTTCCTCAACCGCTGATGGCCACGGCTTCAGAGACCCGGATGCTGACGATCGGGACCGTCTGCTCGCTGCTCAAGGACGACTTCCCCGACATCTCCATCTCCAAGATCCGCTACCTCGAGGACCAGGGACTGCTCGCTCCGCGTAGGACGCAGGGCGGCTACCGGCTCTTCAGCGAAGACGACCTCGAGCGGCTCGAGACGATCCTGCGGCTCCAGCGAGACGAGTTTCTGCCACTGCGGGTCATCCGCCAGGAGCTTGCCTCGCCTGCCGCACGTGACCGCAAGCGCAGGCGTGCAGGCCTGGGCGAGGAAGAGCCCGAGCTCGACCTGAACCAGCTCTGCGAGCGCGCGGGCATCGACACGCGGCTCGCCCGTGAGCTCGAGGAGTTCGGCCTGCTTGCGCCCCGCACCGAGGGAGGCGAGAAGCGTTACGCGGAGCTCGACGCCGACGTCGCGCTCGCCTGCGGCCGTCTCGCTCAGTTCGGGATCGCCCCGCGCCATCTCCGTGGCTTCCGGACCGCCGCGGACCGGGAGGCAGGGCTCATCGAACAGGTCGTCGGCCCGTCTCTGCGCGCACGCAATCCCGAGCGCCGCCGGGCCGGCATGGAGGACCTCGAGGCGCTGGGCGAGCTCGGGCAGGGCCTCAGTCAGCTCCTCTTCTGGCGCGCGCTTCGCCGGCTTGCGTCAACATGATCGGGTGAATCTCGCCGAGAAGGTTCGTGAGATCCCCGACTGGCCGCAGCCGGGGGTCGGCTTCAAGGACATCACGCCGCTCCTCGCGGACCCGGTGGCGCTCGCATACACCGTCGAACAACTCTCTACGTGGGGGGCCGAGAAGAAGCCCGACCTCGTGCTCGGCGCGGAGGCACGCGGGTTCATCCTCGGTGCTGCGATTGCGAAGGAGATCGGCTGCGGCTTCGTTCCCGCGCGGCGTCCGGGCAAATTGCCCCCGGAGACGATCAGCGCGACGTACGCGCTCGAGTACGGGCAGAACGCACTCGAGCTGCACCCGGACATGATCCCGAAGGGCGCGCGGGTCCTCATCCACGACGACGTCCTCGCAACTGGTGGAACGGTCGAGGCGATTGCCGAGCAATTGATCGAGAAGCTCGACGGCATCGTCGTCGGATGTTGCTTCATCATCGAGCTCGGCTTCCTGAACGGTCGCGACCGGCTGTCGAAGTACGACCTGAAGGCCTTGATCGAGTACTAACCTGGGGTCAGGTTTGACATCCGGCCTGCCGATTAGAAAGGAACCATGTATGACGCGCTGACGGGACGGTTCACGTTCCCGTGCCCGGCACGGGGAGAGGCCCGCGTCACGTTGTCGTCCTTCCGCCAGCTCGAACGCCTTCCGGGCGCCGCGCATCCTGCCGTCTACCACGTGCTCTTCGCATGTGGCTGTGGCGACGAACACGACGGCCTCGTCAGCCACGACGACCTCGACTGGGCGCCGCTCGGTCTCCGGGGTGGCGTCTTCTACAACCTGATGACGGCCCAGCTCGACGGTGTCGCCGCAGAGCTCTCCGACGCGGCGGCGCGGCGCATCCAGGCGGGCGAGTGGCCGTGGAGCTTCTTCTGCTACCCGGAAGACAGACCGAGGCCGGTCTTCCCCTCCTCGTTCTTCCTGCTGGCGCCGGGCGACGGCTCGCTCGGCCTCGCCGTCCGCTGCCCGACGTGCCACCGGACGTCGGTGAACCTCGTCTCGCACGAGCACGTCGACCTGCCCTTCCACAACGATCCGAAGGTCGGGGTGGTCGAGCACGTGTTCAGCGACGACCTCGCCCGTACGCTCGAGGACTTCCGCGCCGAGCTCTATTCCGCCTCGTTCGACACCCGCCGCCTGAGCCTCTGAGCAGGAGGTTCTTTCTTGCCGGAGCCGGGTACGACCCCGGCACCGACTAGCGAGGTGATCGAATGTACGGACTCACGAGGGCGACGACGACACTGGTTTTCTCGGCCGTCGCCGGTCTGCTGATCTGGCTCGCTACGCAGATCAGCAACGACCACGTTGGAGGGTATTGGGCCCGGGTCGGCCTCGTCGCCGGCGCGGGATTCGTCATGGCTCTCTCCCAGCTGATCGGCGGTTGGACCAAGTGGGGGGTGCCGCGACTCTCGATTGCGGTGCTCGTCACGGCGTTCGTCCCCGTGGCGATCGTTTCGTTGTGGGTCATCCTGGCCGGCGAGCCCGGCAGCGGGTGGTTCCACGATCACGTGCTGGCGTGGACGAGGGACATCCACCTGAGCGGGCTCGTGACCGACTTCCTCTACTACATCCCGGTGCTGGCGTTCGGAACCGGGCTCGTGTTCGGGTTCTCGTTCGACACGGCGGGTCCCCGCGTGCGTGACCGCGACGTCGTGCAGGACAACGGCCGGGCCGAAGACGAGCCGCTGACGGCCGACCGGGAAGCCACGACTTCGACCACGACAGACCGAACGACAGACCGAACGACAGACCGCGAGACGGTCCAGTAGCTCCGCTGAAGCCGCTCCTCGGCACGCCCGGGGAGCGGCTTTAGACCGTCCTCAGGGATGGGCTCGGGGGTTCCCGGGTCGATACGTAGAGGGCTATGAAGGATCGGTCGCTACCGCAGGGCGAGAGAGGCGCGGACCTCTTGCTTGCGCACTGTGCTCCCCTTACCGACGCCGATCTCTCCCGGCCCCCTGCACTGCTTCGCCTCGAAGAGGCGCTGGGCGGGGAGCTCGCGCGGCTGCTCGTCGGCGCACTCGCCACGAGGCGCAGCGTCCGGCCGGCCGTGCTGCCTGTCTAGGCCTCCCGGTTCTCGCCGTAGACGCGCACGCAGAGAAAGAACGCTCCGAAAGAGATCAGTCCGACGACCGTCGCTGTTCCCTTGTCGACGCCGACCGCGAGCATGAAAGCCCAGAGGTAGAGCGAGAGGAAGAGCGCCCAGAGGAACGCCTTGATGCCTGGATCGATCGCTGGGAGTCGAAGGTGCACCGCGCCAGCCTAACGTTGGCACGCTCCGCGTGACAACTAAACGGGACCAAAAAAATTCGCCGGGCCAGTTTCACTTTCGTCCACCGTTTCCACTGACTTTCGCCTTCCGGCTACTGCCTTTGGACTCGGTTTCGACCTACTCGCGCTCTGTGCCCGGCGCAAGAGGCAATCTAACGCTTTGTCCAACCGGGTCAAGGGGTCGAAAAAGAACGTGGCCGCAATTTGCGATGTTTTCCTTTTTCAACATTTCCACAGCGAATCTTCCAACTTGTGGAGACGTCTGTGGAAACGGATGAACGGCGACCGGAAAATCTTCGGAGAGACGCCGCAGTTGCGTCGGTCAACCGTCCGCCGACACTAACGCATTCGCCATACTCCCGCGCAGTGCGTCGGAGGGAGACAGTCATCGCGGTCGCCGCCGCCGCATTCGCGCTCGCGCTCGTGCTCGCGGCGTTGCGAGTAGGGGAGACCCCCGGCCGGCTCTCGGGCTGGCAGGCGCTCGTGCTCGGAATCACCCAGGGCGCCACCGAGTTGCTCCCGGTCTCCTCGTCGGGCCACCTGATCCTCGTGCCGTGGGCCTTTGGCTGGCACTACCTCCAGGACCACCCGGACTTCAACAAGACGTTCGACGTAGCGCTCCACCTCGGGACGCTGCTCGCCGTCGTCATCTACTTCTGGCGCGATCTCGGCCGGTTGATCCGGGCCTTCGTCCAAAGCGTCGGGCGGCGGCGGATCGAGACTGCGGACGAGCGGATCGCCTGGTACGTCGTGATCGCGACGGTCCCGGCCGCGCTCGCCGGCGCCGCGGGCGAGAGCTTCATCGAGAAGAAGCTCGGCAACCCGTGGCAGATCGCGATCCTCCTCGCCGTGTTCGCGATTCTCCTCTGGATCGCGGACCGGGTTCCGCCGGGCCGCTCGATCGAGGACCTCGGGTTCGTCAAGGCATTCGGTGTCGGGCTCGCCCAGTGCCTCGCTCTGATGCCGGGCACTTCGCGCTCGGGGGTCACGATCACTGCCGGTCGTTTCCTGAAGCTCAACCGCGACGACGCGGCGCGCCTGTCGTTTCTTCTGCTCGTCCCGATCGTGTTCGGCGCTGCGCTTCTGAAGGGCGCCAAGGTGGCGGCCAACGGGCTGCCTGCCGGATCAGCCGGTCCATTCGTCGTCGGCATGCTCGCCGCCGCGGTGGTCGGGCTCTTGGCGATCTGGGGGCTCCTCGGTTACGTTCGCCGGCACACCTACACGATCTTCGTCGTCTACCGGCTCGTGCTCTCCGCGGCGATCCTGATCACGATCGGCGCCGGCTGGCGCGGCAAGAACTTCTAGCTGGCGGCACCGCCGACGGGCACGCCCGGCAGGAACCCGAACGGGATTCCCGTTCCCGGGTCGACGTAGACCGCGCGGTAGAGCGCAGTGGGGTCAAGGCCGTCTGCCTCGAAGGACCCGTCGGCAGCAATCGGCAGCGTCGCGACGAGCTCGCGTGGAGCGTGGGGGAGCTCCCGGTAGAGCTCGACCGTGCCGCTCGTCACGCCGGGGACGGTTCCGTCGACGTGGCCCGTCTCGTCGACCTTGCCCATTCCGATCCGAACCGGCGGAAGCGCAGCAGGCGACCGGAACCATTCGAGCCCGCCCTCGCGCGAGAGGAGTAGCTGCCTCGTGCCGAGCTTGCCGATCGTGAATCCCTCCAGCCGCCCGTCGAGCTGCCAGGCGTCGGAGCTCGTCCCCCGAAGGATGAGCCCGGCGTATACGAACCAGTCCTCGCCGAGACCGACCCAGTCGTAGGCGCCGATCTCCGGCTGCTCCTCGTCGCCGCGGGCGATCGACACGAAAATGCCGTGGGTCAGGGTCGACGTGGCCTGTGTCGTTGCGCTCGAGTTCAGGAGGACGACGATGTCCCCGGGCTCTGCCTGTGGGTACACCTGGGTCCAGGCCGACCAGAGAGTGGAGGGGAGGCTCACCGCCCCGACCCGTCCCTGAGGGGAGCCCAGACGGCTGAAGAAGAGGTACTGCCCTTCCCAACCGCCGTGGCCGTTCGGCCCCCAGTCGATCGCCGCCGAGGTGTAGGTCTCGACGACGTGGAGCCGTCCGCCGACGAGAACGGGCGCCGCGCCGGGGGGCAGGCCGCTCTTCGGGAAGCCCTTGAGGGTGATCGGACGCGTCTGTCGGCTGCCGTCCGCCCGGAAGATCACGAGCCTGAGGAAGGTCTGCCCCGTTTTCCGCTGAACGGCGTAGGCGATCGCAGGCCGGCCGCCGGCGTCGAGCGTGAGGCCGGCAGGACCGAAACTGCTCCCCCTCGCCGCCCGCGCGATCGTCGTCAGACGGCTGCCGCGCGCGAGGACGATCCAGCGGCCCTGCCCGTCCTCGACGAGAACGTTCACGTGACGATGCGGACGTTCTCCGACCTGGATTCCGGCGAGCGTGATCCCGCTGTTGGCAGGCAGGCGGCCGAGGCGGATCGCCGTCCAGCGGCCCTGGCTGCCACGGAGCGACGCGTAGAGACCGCGCCCGACCGTATACGCCACCCAAGGCGATCCGTCCGCCGCTACGGCAAGCACGCCCTGATCGGCCTTGTGGGTGACGACCTCGGCCTGGGCAGGGGAGGCGAGCGCCAGCAGGGCCAGGAGCCCGATCCACGTCGACTTGACATAACGCAGGTTTCCGTGCATTCGCATAAGAGTGTCGATCTGGGTCGGCCGGTTACGTCCTACAGGTAAGGCTGATACCAAAACGACGAAGGGAGCGGACGATGAAGTTCTTGATGCTGGTGTGCTGGGACGCGGAAAAGATGGACGCTCAGACCGAACCTGAATCGTCGAATGACACCGCTGACAACGAGAGCTTTCCGTGGCTCGACGATCTCCAGGCGCGTGGAATCTGGGTGACCGGCGACCAGCTGGCTCCGCCGCGCCGAGCCCGCACCGTCCGCGTCCGCGACGGGAAGACGATCGTCACCGACGGCCCGTTCGCCGAGACCAAGGAGGTCGTCGGCGGCTTCGACATCCTCGAGTGCGGCAGCCTCGAGGAAGCGGTCGAAATCGCGGCCGGGCACCCTGTGGCCCAGATGGGCACGATCGAGGTCAGGCCGCTCTGGGGGAGCTGAGCGGCCGTTTTCAACGGGGATTGGGGGTGGCGAGTTGACGCGGGCGGCCTCGACTGAGAGCGTGCGTGTTTGGCATCGCGGGCCAAGAGGCATCAACCCCCTAGGAGATGACGGTCGAGATCGAGTCGATCCTCCAGCACGAGGACGTCCAAGGACTGCTGGAGAACGCTGAAAGCACGGGCTCGGTTCGCCAGCCCGACGTTGCCGACCTCATAGAGGCGCATCAGCTCGATGCTCTCGAGACCGACGCGATCTGGAACGAGCTCGAGCGCCGTGGAATCGAGATCACGGACACGACGGAGGAGCCCGAGAAGGAGGAGAAGAAGGAGAAGGAGCCTGCGCCTCCCCCGCTCCAGGTTTCGTACGAGACGACGACCGACGCGCTGCAGCTCTTCCTCCGGGAAGCCGGCCGGCACGCGCTGCTCACTGCAGCGCAGGAGGTGGAGCTCGCCAAGCGCATCGAGCGCGGCGACCTCGGTGCGAAATCCCACATGATCCAGGCGAACCTGCGCCTCGTCGTCTCGATCGCGAAGAACTACAGAAACCAGGGCCTCCCCTTCCTTGACCTGATCCAGGAAGGAACGCTCGGCCTGATCCGCGCCGTCGAGAAGTTCGACTGGCGGCGGGGCTACAAGTTCTCGACCTACGCGACCTGGTGGATCCGCCAGGCGGTCGCGCGTGCGCTCGCGGACAAGGCGCGCACGATCCGCATGCCCGTCCACATCGTCGAGCGCCTGCAGAAGATGAACCGCGCCGAGCGCACGCTCTGGACGCAGCTCGGCCGCGAACCAACGCTTGAGGAGATCGCCGAAGAGGCGAGCCTGCCGATCCAGCAAGCGCACGAGGTCCGAGCCGCCGCCCGTGCATCGGCTTCGCTCGACCAGCCCGTCGGCGAAGCAGAGGACGCGGTCTTCGGCGACTTCGTCGCGGGGGACGATCCGCTGCCGGAGGAAGAGGTCGAAGTGTCGCTGCGCTCGCAGGCGCTCAGCGCCGCGTTGCTGTCTCTGCAGGAGCGCGAACGTCAGGTGCTCGTGCTCCGCTACGGGCTCGACGACTCGGAGCCGAAGACGCTCGAGGAGATCGGTCGGCGTCTCGGGCTCACCCGCGAGCGCGTCCGGCAGATCGAGCTGGAGTCCCTTAGGCGCCTGTCGACGCTGCGCGAGATGCAGTCGGTGACTGCGTAAGCCCCAGCGCGGTCCCGTCGAACAACTTCAGAGCGCCTTCGCCGAGCCGTTGCTCGGCAAGCGTGTAGGCCTCGTCGATGTGTGCAGGCCGAGTGGTCCGGTGACCGTCCGACGCGACCACCGTGCCGAGCCCTCGTTCGAGCAGCGACCAGCCGAGCTCTTCCGGCTCGGGCCCGTGACGCCCGAGGAGCGACGTCGCGTTCACCTGCAACGACCAGCCTCTCTCCGCCAGCTGGTCCGCGACGGACGGATCGGCGAGCACCGCCTCCGTGCGCTCCGGGTGGGCGATGATCGGACGGAGTCCCGCCTGCTCGACGTGCTCGGCGAGCGCATAGAGCAGATCGGTTGGTCCTGAGAACGGGACCTCCATCAAGACGCAGTCGGTGCCTTCGAGGACGTAACGGTTCGGATCCTCTTCGAGCAGCGGCGCTGCCGGCGTCAGCTCAAAGCCGAGGCGCAGCTCGAGCTCCGCCTGCGGGCGCATGCGCTCGTAGGCAGCGCGAATCTCCGCCTCCCGTTCAGCACTGAGCGTGAAGTACGGCCAGACGTGCGGCGTCGCGAAGAGGATCGCCGTTCCGTGCGCGGCAGCACTGCGGCAGAGGGCCAGGCCGTCCTCGATCGTCGCTGCGCCGTCGTCACCGGATGGGACGACGTGCGAGTGACAGTCGACGAAGCGACGGTCCACGTCCTCTAGTAGTACCTCTAACTGCGGAGGTAGAGCTCGAGGTCGGGCGCGACCGCCCGGAGCTCTCGAAGTGCGCGTGACTCGAGCTGTCGCACGCGCTCGCGGGTGATGCCGAGGCCCGCTCCGACCTCTTCCAACGTCTGGGGGGCCTCGCCATTGAGGCCGAAACGGAGCGAAAGCACGCGACGCATGCGCGGGTTCAATCGGAGCATCGCCTCGGCGAGCTCGACGCGGCGGAGCTTCTTCGACGTGGACTCGTCGGGGCGTTCCGAGTGAATGTCTTCGATCAGGTCGGCGTACATGCTCTCGCCTTCGCCGACCGGGGTCTCGAGGCTGACAGGATCCTCAACGAGGTCGAGCAGTTCCTGGACGCGCTTCTCGGGAAAGCCGCTCTCCCTCGCGAGCTCTTCCTGCGTTGGCTCGCGGTTCAGCTTCTGGGCGAGTTGACGGCGCGCGCGCATGAGCCGTCGGACCTGGTCCGCGACGTGGACCGGCAGCCGGATCGTTCGACCCTGGTCGGCGAGCGCGCGCGTTACTGCCTGCCGGATCCACCACGTTGCATAGGTGGAAAGCTTGAAGCCGAGCTTGTAGTCGAACTTCTCGACCGCACGGATGAGGCCGAGGTTTCCCTCCTGGATCAGGTCCAGCAGTGGCACTCCGGCCTTCGTGTAGTTACGGGTGATCGACATGACGAGCCGGAGGTTCGACTCGATCAGCTTCTTCTTGGCCTCTTCGTCGCCGTCGTCCTTTCGGCGTGCGAGCTCACGCTCTTCGGCCGGCGTCAGGAGCGGGCCGTCGCCGATCGCGCGGACGTAGAGCTTCAGCGGATCCTGAGTCGCCTCGGCCTTGGCGGCCGGGGCGGCGTCCTCCTCCCCATCCTCCGTCTCGGCGGCCTCGGTCTCTTCCTCGGTCTCCTCGGCCTCTTCGGCCTCGGCGTCGTCGACTTCGGGAACGAGCTCGAGCTTTGGTTCGAGCGCGGGGTCCGATGGCACCTCAGGGAGCGGCCGCATGTCACGGGTATCGGCGCTTTCGAGAGGACTCTTGAGGCGGCCGTCAACCCTCTGCCGAGGGATGGCTCCTAACAACGAGCACAGCCGATGCGTCTAGAAGTATTGGGCGACCGGAAGGTCGCTTCGTATTTCCTCAAAAGACTTTGTGCGGAATAGCCGGATATAGCCTCGCTCCTGGGAGCAGCGTCGAGCGGACAGTCGCCGCCCGCGCCCTGCTGACCGGGATCGCCGAGCGCGGCGCAG
>Ga0193727_1000537_pt1 | contig 14724 bp, 11 predicted proteins | sample H2c2metaG_FD_143051 | JGI IMG/M metagenome (GOLD analysis project Ga0193727, IMG submission 143051) | Soil microbial communities from a riparian zone of the East river system, Colorado, United States - H2c2 | ecosystem: Environmental > Terrestrial > Soil > Riparian zone | place: USA: East River...
ATAGTTCGGGATATCGGTCGACCCGTCGATTTCCCAACCAATACTGCCGGTTCGAGGTGTACAGTGGACCGAATTACGAGCAAAGGGCGTGCACAAAACCGACCAGGAGCAGTCTAGGAACGTCGGGCAACCTTAATGGAAGAGCTAGCCAATGCTTCATGCATGACGGCAGAAGTGATCGGATTTCGCGATGCGACAAGCTGCGCCTCAAATTCGTTGAAGGATATGACATAACTGATCTTCCCGATCTGGCGCTGCGTGAGCTGGTGCTGGCCGGCCACGTATATGCGCAGGGAACGGTCGTTCCAAACGAGCCATGCAACGAAAGCCGGATAATATCCGTTTTGGTAGAAACGCGTTTCGGGTTTCAACAAAAGCGAACTGCCGGGAGGTGGATGCAGATCCAACGAGCGGAATGCCTGAATGACGTGAAGCGACTTCTGCCCGGAACTGAGCAGTCCGCGAGTCCTGTCAAATCGCTGACTTTCCCAGTGCGTGAAAACGGCGAACGCGACCGCCACAGCAGCTGTGGCAAAAGTCGGCAGCATGGCTGTCCTCGGCCCTGCTAACGCGGGCACCTTGTCGATTAACCCGATCAAATCGCTTAGCATCCGGCCAAAAATTGTCGCCCAGCCAAACAACACGATGTAAAGCATCGCCTCGCCTCGGCTGGGAATGAACGCCAGCGGCAGCGGCGTGACCACAACCCAAAATGCCATTAATTGCAGCAGCCGATCCCGGGGCCAAAACGCGTATAAAAACAGGACCGGCCATGCGACTAAGACGGTCCGACCAATACGCGATGCTGAATGATAAAGCAGGTCGTTGATAAAATGCGCGTTGGTCAGTGTGAATCGATGCCACGAATAGACCGGCCGATACGCCTCGAGATTGGCCAGCGAATGAAGGCCATTCAATTTCCCGCAAATGTAAATTCCCGTCACGAGCGCGGCGACGAACGACGGAATCGCCACATACCAGTTGTGCCACGCGAACTCCTTCCAGGTGCCGAGCCGCGGACATTTGAGAGCTTCGTAAATAAACACGATCACTGGCAAACTCACCGCCATTTCCTTCGAGTTCAGCGCGCAAACGTAAAGCGCCAGAAAAATCGCCACTTGTCCCGGACACAGCGCCACTCCTTTCTGGCGGATACGAATGTAGTAAGTCAGCGCCGCGAAATAAAAGAAGCCACACAGCACGTCGTAGATGAAAGAGCCTCTAAAGACGAGATTAGCCATTTGCCCGTGATAGCACATCGCCAGCGCGACCAGAAAGGCCACAGCACGGGACCCAGAGAGCAACTGCGCGAGGCAGAAGAATTTGAACGGGCCCGCCAACCAATACGAATACAGGTTCATCATTTCGTCGTCGCCGAATCCGGCCCTCACCGCGGACAGCGCAAAATGAAGGAAATACGCCAGCAGCAGACCTGCGCAGGCCGCATCCAGTCCGCTGAGTTTGTGCTGGTGGGCACCGGTAATTTTGATAACTTGCGCAGGCATTGTGCCGAGGGATATCGAACCTATCAGTGAAGCCCAGCTGTTCCTTTTCTCCACCGAAATTGCTATATCGAGATTGCGCCAGAGTGCCTCGCCCAGTTCTATTCCGCTTGGGTTGTAAAGATGAAAGTCTCAATCGTAATCCCCTGTTATAATGAAAAGGATACGATCGAAAAGATCGTCGAGGCGGTTCACACCGCCCCGCTTGAGAACAAGGAGATCATTGTGGTGGACGATTGCTCGGATGATGGAACACAGACTTTGCTCCGGGAGAAGGTTGCGCCGATTGTTGATCGAATCATTAATCATCCGGTGAACCAAGGTAAAGGAGCAGCCTTGCGCAGCGGGTTCGCAGCTGCGACTGGCGATCTGATCCTCGTGCAGGACGCAGACCTCGAATATAGCCCCGACGATTATCCTGTGCTTCTTGAGCCGCTTATGTCGGGTAAAGCTGACGCGGTTTTTGGCTCCCGATTCATGGGCGGCCGACCACATCGCGTCCTTTTTTTCTGGCACATGGTCGGCAATAGATTTCTGACGTTACTTTCCAACATGTTCACGAATCTGAATCTGACCGATGTGGAGACAGGCTACAAAGCCTTCAAAGCCTCTGTCATCAAATCGATTGAGCTTGAAGAAGATCGGTTTGGCGTCGAGCCGGAAATCATTGCCAAGCTCGCGCAGAGAGGCTGTCGCGTTTATGAAGTCGGAATTTCGTATAGCGGACGGACTTACAGGGAAGGCAAAAAGATTAGTTGGAAAGACGGAATAAGAGCTATCTACGCAATTATGAAATACAACGTTCGAAGGCACCCGAGATGAGCACTCCTCAGCTGATCTACACCGGAGCGGATGTTTTAGAGACACTGGACCGAGCGACAAACTACAATTCTCTACTGCTGGATCTCATCTTAGACTGTTCTGGGGATTGCAGCCGCATGCTCGATTTCGGGGCTGGAATTGGAACGTTCGCGAAGCTTCTTCGAAACAGGGGCATTGATGTGGTCTGCGTTGAGCCCGACGTGCTTCTGGCCAACGGGCTGGTTCGTGATGGGTTTCTGACATTCAACGACTTGAACGAAGTCCCAGATGGCTCGTTCGATTTTATTTTCTCGCTAAATGTCCTCGAGCACATTGAGGACGACCAGACCAGTTTTTGCCGTCTTGCTGCAAAATTAGCAATAGGCGGCCGACTGCTGATCTATGTTCCAGCTTTTCAATGTTTGTGGACGAGTCTGGACGAAAGGCTCAAACATTACCGCCGTTACCGTCGGCGGGAGTTGGAACGACTAGCTCGTTGCACTGGGCTCACCGTTTGGAAAACGCGTTATGCGGACGCACTGGGTTTTTATGCCGCTCTTGGCTTCCGCCTTTTTGGGAACAGAAATGGACATCTTAGCGCGGAAGCCGTGAATTTTTATGACCGTTACATTGTGCCGTTGAGTAGATCATTGGACTTCGTGTTCGGCCGGCTGTTCGGCAAGAATGTCTATTTGATCGCCAGCAAGAACTAGGAAGCTGAGCGCGATCCCGACGCTTGTTTGCTCTTCGGGGTGAGCTTTAAAATCGCCGCTTTGGCGTTGGAATCGTCTACTAGAACCCAATCATAGCCATCGACGCGGGGCAAGCGGCTCGTTTTTTCCTCCATTTCTCGCTTGGACACGAACAAAGCGTAGACCGGCAGCGATTGGGTCAACCGGCGTTGCACCAGGGCCAGCGCTTGCGGCCGATCGTAGCGCCAGGTGTAGCTCCATTTGTAATGATGCTTCCCATCAATCGGGGCTGCGACGAAGCCGCTGGGCAAAAGAGCGTTGAGGTAAACAGGATCGACGTCGGACAGAACAATTCCGGGTTCCTGTTGCAACCGCATGCCAAAATACCTTTGCGCGGCAAATTGGATCGGTTCCCGGGGCGAAGTGCTGAAATGAAGAGCATCCCATGCCTGCGAGCGATCAATATCGCGGGTTTTATAGCCCGAACGTGATGGGTAACCAAGGCACGCTGCGGCAAATAAAACCAAGACCGCCAGCGCAAAAATACTTCGTCTGCCCGCAAAAAGGTTGTTTACGGCCCACGTGACGGGCAGGACAGCGAAGCCGATTAGAAGGATTAAAAGCGGCAGGTACAGCCGCTCGTCCTGGCCAAAGAGGAAACATAATGCTGCGGCGAAAGAGGAGAATCCCGCCAGGAGGCCGCAGCCAAGAAACCAGTTCAGCCGCACAAAAAACATCCCGACGCAACTTAGAAGGACGAAGGCGGGAACAAAGGAAGTCCCCGTGCCGAAGATGTTGGCCGCGTCATACATGTGCGGCTGCAAAGACAGCTCCCTCCAGAGGTCGCCTGCATTTCTGGGCACGTAACGGAGCAGGAAGAAAAGATGCTTCTCACCAAAGTAAGGGATCCAAAAGTCGTACCCTGTCTTGAAGGGCGAATGAAACTGGATCGTGTTCAGCACCAGCACAGGACTTGCCGCCAGGACAAAAACTACCGGCACTGCGGCGCAATGGAGCCACCAGCGCAGGCGCATCCCCTTAATTGGAAGCACGGCCATGGTCAGCAATAATGGCGCAAAGAAAAGCGACTGAATCCGGATGTTCAGTGAGAGACCGAGGCAGGCCGCGGACACATATATTTTCCAGCGGCGTTCTTCCTGAAGCCCGAGGTAGGCAAACATGAAAGCTGTGACAATAAGCAGGCACACACTCATTTCGCTTAGTGAAGAACGAGAGAAAGTGAAAAAGCCGGGAAGTGTCGCGAGCAACAACGCCGCCAAACCTCCCGTTACCGGCATCGCGAGATATGCGTAAAAGGTAAAGACGGTCAAAAGTAGAAGCAGGCCGATTGTCTGATTCGTCCGAAAGGGGGCCAGAACGGAATGCGTTTGAGGGAGAATCTTCAGCCACGGGAGCATCAGTGCAGGATAACCAGGCGGATACCTTGACGGCAGCTTTTCGTATCCGATCTGTATTGAAGGCCATCTGCCCTCCGATAATGCCTTTGCCTGAGCGAAATACTCGGTTGCGTCTGGGTATGGTCCGAGGTCGGGCAGTGCCGTCTTTTGGTAATCAATCCTCAGCACTGCAAAATAGTAGAACGTCAACGCGCAAAGCAGCAGCAGTAGTCCACCAAAAAACGACCTATTTGCGAGATCTCTCTTTGAAAATTCTGTCACAGGCTGTGCATTGTTCCTGCGTTTTGCCGATGAGTCGATTACGAAGTACAACCTTGAAGGATACGGGATTTGAAGGAAACTGCGCTGCGAAGTTGGCACGGAATTCCGTAAAACGGATGTGCGGTTAATTACGGTCAACGACGGCAGTATGGAAGCTGTGCTAAGTGAGCCCGAGGCGAAGAGCGGTACATGGGGGCCCGCTGCTCTCGAGAAGAGACGCGAGCGGACCCGGAATCATCTGGCCAAAATTGCAGGTCGCCGCGAGAGCTGGATAAAGCGCAACCGATATTATTACGAACTCCTAAGCAGACTTCTTCGGTTCCTGGTTGAGCCGAATAAGAAAGTGCTGTCGGTGGGTTGCGGCACGGCCTATCATCTGGCTGCTGTTACGCCCAAAGAAGCGAAAGCCATCGACATTTGTTCGGAGATGGTGGATATCGCGCGACAGCGAAATCCTTCTTTCGAATTTGCAGTTGCTTTCCCGGACAAAGAAGAGTTCCGGAGAGTGTTCGAGCCGGGCGAAAAATTCGATTACATCCTCTTTAACAACATCGGTGACACAGTGGATGTGCTTCAAGCGCTGCGTAACCTCAAACCGCTTTGCCTGCGGCACACGCGTTTGTTGGTCGAGACCTACAATCATCTCTGGGAGCCGCTGGTCACTTTTGCGGAATGGGCTGGAATGAAGGTCCCGAGGACGGAGCAAAACTGGCTCTCCACGGCTGACATTCGAAACCTGATGAAGCTTGCCGGGTTCGAAGCGCTCGAAACGCACCACATTGTAATCTTGCCAAAGTATGTGCCGCTTCTATCGACTTTCCTTAATCGATTCTGCGCGCGCTTACCATTGTTCAAACGACTCTGCATGACGCAAGTCGTCGTCGGCAGATTACTACCGCCATCGGTTCCCAAAGAGGAACTCTCCGTCTCGATCATCGTTCCGTGTAAAGATGAGAAAGGAAACGTGGAAGACGCCGCGCGACGCATGCCACAACTCGGGCGTCAGACCGAAATCATTTTTTGTGACGATCAATCGACCGATGGTACCGCTGAAGAAGTGTTGCGAGTGCAGTCGCTTTATCGGGACAAGGATATTCGTCTGGAACGCGGCCCCGGCGTGTGCAAGTCGCGAAATGTCTGGACAGGTTTCGATGCCGCCACCGGCGATATTCTGATGATCCTCGATGCCGACTTGACGACCATTCCCGAGGAGTTGTCTTACTTTGTCGATGTTATTACCTCGGGGCAGGGTGAGTTCATCAATGGCTCGCGCCTTGTCTATCCCGTGCCAAAACGAGCTATGAACACAGCAAACATGTTGGGCAACAAATTTTTCAGTGTTGCATTTACGTACCTGCTCGGACAACACGTAAAGGATACGCTTTGTGGCACGAAGGTCTTCTGGAGAAGCGACTGGGAGCGCATTAAACCGATGCTGGGAAGCTGGGGAATCGAAGACCGATGGGGCGATTATGAACTGCTCTTTGGCGCCTCAAAACTCAACCTTAAGATTCTGGACCTGCCCGTCCACTACCAGGAACGGATTTACGGTTCCACGAAGATGACCAGAGTGTTCCGAAACGGTCTTGTCATGTTAAAGATGTGCTGGCACGGCTTCCTGAAACTCAAACTAGGTTACTGAGTCACTATCACGTCTAAGGATTGGGCCGCTGGTTGCTTTGGAACTCGCAGTCATCTGAAAACTTTCCAGTGCAAGAGCGCATTGCTACAGAGATTCAGCACGGACGTTTCCTAGCCCAACATGGCGCAGGGGAGATTTGGAATTGGGAAGGCCCGGCTGGCAAACTGCGCTGGGCGCGCCGGGTCAAAATGCTCAGCAACCACCTTGGGGCAGGGATGAGCGTGCTTGAACTGGGATGCGGTACTGGGTATTTCACTCGAGAACTTGCTCGCTCGGGAGCGGACGTTGTCGCGGTTGACGTGTCACCTGAGCTCCTGGAAATCGCGAAAGCGGATTGTCCTGCGGAAAATGTTCGTTACGAAATCCAGAACGCTTGGGCGATGAGCTATCCTGACGCTCACTTTGATTCCGTCGTGGGCAGTTCAGTTTTACACCATTTGGAGATTAAGGAGGCACTGCGTGAAATCTACCGGGTGTTGAAATCCGACGGCACGATCTATTTCACCGAGCCAAATATGCTAAACCCGCAGATCGCCATTCAAAAGAATATCCCTTGGGTAAAGCGGAAGCTCGGCGACTCACCGGATGAGACCGCGTTCTTTCGCTGGCCGTTGCGGCGGTTACTCGAAGGAACAGGGTTTCGTGATGTGCAAATCGATCCTTTTGATTTTCTTCATCCGAAAACGCCTTTTCCCCTGGTGAATGGCTTGGATGCCATTGGCCGTTTTCTCGAGAACGTGCCGGTGGTCTCGGAGTTTGCCGGCTCGCTCTATATCCGCGCAGTCAGATGAGGACGACTACAGTTGGACAAACCGACAAGACTCAGGACCGTGCCGTCACATTGCGCAATCGCGCGCGCCTCAGTATGAATCAAAACCTTCTCATCTGGTACCGCGAACTTTACCGTGATCAGTTCAAGGTTTTTCCCGATCCGGCAGCGCTCTCCGTACTCGAGGTAGGAAGCGGTACATCGCCTTTGAAACAATTTCTCCCAAACATCGTCACCAGCGATGTGCTTGACCTCGACTATCTTGATCTTGTGTTTGACTGCCACGAAATCGACAAGTTCGATGCGATCAGGGACGGAAGCCTCGATGTTATTACGCTGACCAATGTGCTGCATCACTTGAAGAGTCCTATTGCGTTTCTCAATCGGGCCGCAAACAAGTTGAAACCCGGCGGCCAAGTCATCGCCACTGAACCGTTCTTTTCACTCGTATCGACTCCGATCTTTAAGTATTTGCATCACGAGCCGGTTGACTTCGAGATTTCTGAGCCGGAGCTGAAAAATGTTCGTGGGCCACTGGCCTCTGCAAACATCGCGTTGCCATGGCTGATTTTCTTTCGCCGGCGCGATTGGGCCGACAATTTGAGCGATAACTATGATGTGGCGAATTGCTCGGTCCGGTTGTTTAGCGCGCTGTCTTACATGGCTACCGGTGGGATCTCGCATAAATTGCCGGTCCCTACTTGGCTTTACCGCGCGTTTTTCCCGATGGATCTGTTTCTCAGCCGGCGTTTCCCGCGGCTATGCGCGTCATTTTTTACGATAGTTCTATCACGACGCTGATGTCAGGAGTTTCAGTTCTTCGCACTTTTGGGAATAAGATCTACCAACACGCGTTTCCAATCTATCGGCCGGTCTATGCTGCGTACAAAGCTTATGCCGATCACGCGGAGCGACAGCTACTGCGACAAATTTTGGTTCCCGGCGCTGTCGCCGTAGATGCCGGCGCGAATATCGGGATCTACTCGCAATTCCTCGCCCGCTGTGTTGGTCCTGCTGGCGCTATCTATTCCTTTGAACCGGCGCCAGAAAATTTCGAGCGGTTGCGTGCAGCCGCGCGCGGGTTTTCAAACATGTACCTCTTGCAAGCAGCGGTGGGAGAGCGCAGCGGTAAGTCAGAGCTCTACCTTTCGGGCACACTCAATGTGGATCATCGCACCTATTCAACTGACAACTCTGCACGGCGGGTCGTACAAATCGACATGGTTGCGCTCGACGATTACTTCAAATCCGGTCAGCGCGTTGACTTAATCAAGATGGATGTCCAGGGATACGAGCTTCACGCCTTGCGCGGCGCAAGCCGTGTTCTAGGCGATAATCCGGCTGCAAAGTTGCTGCTGGAACTCTGGCCTTACGGTCTAAAACGGGCCGGGACGAATTGGGTCGAATTGATTGATGCTCTGAAAAGGAAGAACATGACGGTTTCCGAAGTAACAAGGCGTGGGCTTGTCCCGCTTCGTTCCAGTTCAATTAGTGAGGATCCCGATTTCTACGCGAATCTGTTTGCATCACAGGGCTGACAGTCGCGGCAACTGCTGGCGCGTGGCGGAACGCCACCGCGCGAATGATCAGAGCGCCGTGCGCTCCTCCCTGGCAATATCAAAACCAGCCCGCCCTGCTGCAACCTGGACTGTAAACCTGCAACTGAATCCCGCGGCTCGCACTCGCGAGCTGTCGCCCGTCACTTCACTAACCAGATCGCAAGCATTGCCAGCTCATGTTGGTCTCACTCAATGTAATTTCGTACAAATAACTTCATTATGTGCTGGACACTTGGGCCCGTGACATGCCTCAAGTCTTTTTCCCATACTGGCGCACGATCGGAGTTTTGCACGATCTCGTAACTTGGAAAGTAATCTATGTTGGGATGTGCCATCGCCCATTCTTGTGCGACTGCTCTTAACAGCGACTTGGCCCATGTGTTCGCCACGACGATATCCATGGTTGAAAAAGTGTTCATCAAAGGCACGGGCGACACTGTTACAATGATGTGAAAGTCAGCGTGCCCGTACCGAGCCAGCAACTCATAGATCGTTTCCAAGTTGGCCCAGTTTTGCGCAAACGTGGTCAAAAGAAACTCGTACCGGGCGGGTTCGCTTTTGAACAGCGATGGGATCGGTGTGCAGTTGAGGTAAACGTCTGTGTGATGATCCCGCCACACCTCGGCAAGCCCGAGGGTAACGACGACTGCGCGACAGCTCTTTACACGTTTTGTAACGGCCTGCATCAACGCACGCCGCTCCAGCGTCTCCTCCAGACCGGCGAAACTTAACGTCGGGTTAGTGTGCGGATCGTACCAGGTCGTTGTGGTCAGTCGAACGATAGACTCCTGGGGAAACGCTGCGTCGGGGTCAAGCGCCCAGCGCAGTTCGTTCAATATTGAACAGGTGTTGTACTTATTCGTGAATCCGAGAGCCGATACACCTTCCTTGGCCGGCTGAAGTTTGGAGAATTCCGGCGCCGCGCTTTCAACTGCGATGCCGTTCTTTTGAAGGCAGTTTTCAAGGCCGCGCGCAAAACAGGAGCCGATCGCATAGAACTTATCGTCCCGGCGAAGCTTGAACTTTGGAGTAACGTGCGGAGTGAACCAGGTCTGACGTAGTCGTTGGAACGCGTATTTGCCGGCGTGATCATTCTGGTCAGCGCCGTCCTTGTACCAAACGGCGGCAGGGTTCTCTCGATAATTCTTCAGCACTTCAGCCGCAGTTGCCACGTGTGGCGAGTGCCCCGAACATTGCCAGGCATTTGGCGAACGGGATTCGACCGACTCGTTAACGGCTGGTCCGGACATGGTGGGATTGGCGATCTGCATAAAACTGCCCGAGGTCTGGTGAGTCCTTGTGCGTTGGGGAGCTAAGCACGGCGCCCTTTTTTCTCCAGTGGAATTCGCATCGAAATAATACTGCGTTGTTAGCCTCCCTGTTCGGCGGGACCTGGCAGCATCAGGACTAAACCGCCGGCTTCCAAGACGCGGCGCCACCCAGGATCTATGGATTTGAGTGTCGCTAATACTCTCTCGCTTTCAGATTCGGGAACCGCCACGGCATTTGCGCGGCCGGTTTCTATCACCTTCCGAAACTTCAGTTCCAACGCCTTGACTCGGTCGGGACTGCCGAGTCGGTCTCCGACGATAAAAGCCGCCGCTTGGTTGCGAAGGTTGCCTTCTTCCGGATTGCCGGCATTGGCGAAGTAATGCGTGACCAGTCGCGGGGTAACCACTTTCATTTCAGGAAACAGGAGCGGCAACTCGCAACCGGCGGTCCAAATGGGGGCGAGCAGTTTGGCATGAGCAATGTACCTGTCGGCAGCTTTGGCAAAATCGAGGTTTGCCGGGAGCAGCTGGCATTCGCCGGGCGCCTTCCATGCAATGCCAAGTCTTGCGTCTTTTGGAAGTATTGAAATCCCATGATAGCTGCCAACGAAGCTGACAACGATAGCTGAAACCGCGAACATTGTTGTTAAGCCTTCCGTGATCACATTCCGTTTGTGCGCCAGCTGCGGTCCTGCAGTTGCTATCAAGGCGCACAGCAAAGGCAGTTGCAGAAGATATACCAGTCGAAAGTACGTTGGCGCAAGGATGTTTGCCATCCACATGCGCGCGAGTAATGGATTCAAACAAAAAAGCCAGACTGCACAAAGGTAAAAGAAGAGAAAGAACCCGGTGCGCGCTCTAACAATTAGCAGCGGCACGGTAATCATTAGCACTACATCGCGGAGGTATTCAGCACGTCCACCAATGGCATAGTCAACCGCTTCGGTCCATGGCATGTATCTCGGTCCCAGCATGTGAATGTCGATTGGCTTCGGGATGATATCCATTTTCAGTAAGGCCAGTATTCCGATTGGATACGCAAGCGGGAACACCAGTAACACGCCAAGACATATCAGCTTCCGCAAATCTTCTCGTGTGCTTCTTTCGAACAATGCAAGTGTGAAGAAAGCCACCCAGGAGCAGACGCTGATTGCCGGGAGCAGATACAGGGCCGGATTGCTGAGGCCGACACCGGCTATACCGAGGAGCGTAAGCCACACCAGGTCAGCTGGGTTACGCTGGCCAAGGAGCCTGTAATTCAGCGCGAGGGCGATGGGTAAAATCAAAATCAGTACGATCGCCTTCCCCTGCCACAAATAGCCGGCAACTGTTGAAAATCCGACCCAACCGCCGGGATCCGCTCCCTCTAGTGACTGTGCGGCTCCAAGTAACATGCCAAACGGTGATTTGTCAGCGAGTAGCAGGAAAGTCATCGCCAACAGCGCCCCGATTGCCCCGGGCCAGCGATGTAATCCGAAAATTCGAGCGCACCAATAGAAGACAAATGGAAGCGAGAACGCAGCGCACACGTGAGCAACGACTTGGTAGCAATAGAGAGGATTGATGCGCAAGTAGTGACCCAAGAAAGCCATAAGCATTTCATAGCTGGTTGTCAGGTGCACTGGCGAGAAGGCTGCCGCATCCATGTCAACGCTCGTCTGACGCAGGAAGACAGGCTGGTGAAGGTCGAGTAGTTGACTAAGAGCCCTGTGGAAATACACGACGTCATCTTGATTCGGCCGTCGCACAAACAAGGCTGTGATCGCATAGCCTAAGCCCAAAGCCAACAGCAGAAGCTGGGAGGGATGGAATCGATAACCTTTGCCAGGGATTGCGCTTGTTTTCGTCCACAAACGTCCCAACGCAACACCTCCCGCTATCGCGAATGCCAGGAAACACCACGTGATAGTGTGCGCTGGCCATCTGGCGACAAGAACAAGGTCATAGGCGAGCGTCCAAAATGCGATGATCGCTATCGGCAACAACAGAATGTCGCCTGCATGGGATTGATCGCATCGTCCGGAGATCCGGATGGATTTCGTCAAGGAATCCTTTGCAATTGCGCCTGTCCGTGCGGCGCCTTCTGAAAGATTAGCACGGATTCTCACTCGTTTAGCCCTGTGCGAGCAGATAAATTGCAACGAGCGTAAGCAGAAAATACGGAACAAGCACCGCAGCTCCAGCGTAATCCTTGGTCATCCTTTGGCCAAAGAATAGCGCAATGATCGCAACCGCGGAGATCACCGCCCCGTAGAACGCGATTGTCGAATCTTTTAAAAGAATAATCAGCAGACAGCCGATGGCGCTCAGCGCGCCGGCCGCGACCTCCAGGATTGTGATGCAGATCAGCAGCGCGGGAACGATTCCCGCAAGTGGACTCTTCGCGAAATGTCCTTTTAGCCATTCAAAATTTCCACGGCGATCGACGACTTTATCGATCCCCGATTGCAGAAACAGAATCGCCAGAAAAGCGGAGGCGAAAATCTGCATCAGGTAAGTTGCTTCGGGGACGCGCAAAACTGCGATCATCAGCGCAGCTTAGCCGAAACCGCGCGGATTTGTCGATGCCCTGATCTTCGGCCACAAAAAAAACAGGGACGCGGTTACCCGCGTCCCTGTTTGGTAGAACTACTTCGCAATGCCGATTACGGGCCGACGTGCGCGTAATACGCGAAATGCAGATCGTTATCGACCGGGCCATCGAGGTCAATCCAGCCCTGGGCCGTCTCGCCTATTCCCGCAGCCACGGTAACAGTGAGCGTGGTCGAACCGTTGGCCGGCACCATGACGCTGGCTGGGACCGTGATCCGATCATCGCCCGGAGTGATAGTTCCGGCGTTCCAGATCAGAGGCACAGTACCGCCGAAATCACTCGGAGTGAATTTGCGCTTCGAGACCGCGAACGTCTGGTCACTGCCGGTTGGATTGTACAATGTGATCGTAACCGGAGTCGGATGACCAACGGTTACACGACCGAAGCTCGCTGAAACGGGGTCCATCCATGTGGTTGTGTCTGCGGAAACCGAGAGGTTCTCGCGACCTGCGCCCTGTGCTGTGGGGCCAACGTCGTGCGTGCCTGTCAAGGCGTCCTGCACAACCTCCATATCAGCGCGGTTGACAAGCGCCGACTTAATCTGCGCAGGCGTCCAGTCCGGATCCAGTTGTAGGAGCACGGCCGCCGACCCGGCAATATGTGGCGTAGACATCGAGGTGCCGGTAAAGAACGCCCACCCTGAACCGTCACCTGGGCAGCCAGCCGGCTTGTTCACGCACGTGATCGAACTGAGAACGTTGACGGCGACTGAGGTTAGGTCAGGCTTAACAGCAAAGTCGACGAGTGTTGGGCCCTGGCTGCTGTTGCCATACATAATATCCCTGTTTTCCGGAGTGAGGAATTCCATGAACGTCGCGACGGCTGACGCGTCCGGTGGATTGGCAGTCCGCAACGCTGCCCCTTCATCCTTGCCGATCATAACGGCTGGCAGGTCGTCGTCGAAGCCGGCCGTTCTAGCCATTGCAATGGGGTCTCCAGCAACATTGTTGATGATGAGAACTGCGATGGCGCCTGCCGCGTTGGCGTTCGCAACTTTCTGGCTGAAGGTGCACACGCCGCGGTCAATAATCGCCTGTTTACCGTTGGCGCCAGGATCGACGCTGGCGCAACCATTCGAGTGAGTGTCGAATAGATCAAAGTCCATAGCCGCTAATGGGTCGAAGTCACCCACTGCCGCGCCGATCGTTGTTCCGCCCCCCGCTGGATACGTAAACGGTTGACCCACGAAATGCTGGTTCGTGCTCCCTCCGACCGTGATGACCTTGCGCGCCCGGCCCGGGGACTCAAGCGTGCCCTGGCCGGGACCGCTGTTACCAGCAGCAACGGCCACTACAAGTCCTGCATCGACGGCGTTGTCGAGACCATGGGCAAGCAGGTCATTGTTACCATGGTAGCTTCCACCTAGCGACAGATTGAGAACATCCATGCCGTCCTCGATTGCCGCATCAACTGCGTTCAGGATGTCTTCACTGCGAGCGTCCAAGACGCCGCCGGGGAAAACATTGTAGTTGCCCAGCCACGCGCCCGGAGCGATGCCCGACATGTCATCGATGCTCACGCCGTTGACAACAGCAGTTTTGCCAGTCACTCCAGCCGCTATGCCGGCAGTGTGTGTGCCGTGATCCTGGATTGCTTGCGCGTCCAGACCCTGCTGGCCGGCTTTGTTATAGAAAACTTTCGCAACAATAACCTTTTCCGAGACGTAGTTGCAGTCCTGATCCTCGTGATGCGAAGCGCTATCAGCCGCATCGCACTTGGGAAAACCATCGGGATAGCTGAAGCCAGTCGGATCGAAAAAGGGATGCAGGTGGTCGATTCCTGTGTCGATGTCGCCAATCTTAATGCCGGCGCCCGCAGTCGCCCTGCCGCCAGCGGCAGTCCAGGCGTCAGACGCGTTGATGATCTTATAGCTCTCGCTCAGGTTAGGATGGTAAAGTGCGTTGTACTCGGCGCTCTGCACCATTGGCGCGGCTGCGATTGTCGCCAGCGCCGTTCCGTTGAGTTGCACCGCCACTGCGTTAAGTGAGACATCGTACTCGCCCGTAACCTTTGCCCTGGGCGCATTCGCTCGCAGCCACCGTTTGAATTCGTTTCGTCCAGCATTCAACTGGGCGCGATACGATCTCACGGCCTGGCCGTTGAAATCAATCTTTCTGCCATGTGGCGGTTTCGTGCTGGGATTCGTACTTATTGGATCACCTTTGAGTTGCACAACGGCACTCGACTGATCCACGTCGGGACCGCGGCTGAAGGCG
>Ga0193727_1000538_pt1 | contig 14722 bp, 5 predicted proteins | sample H2c2metaG_FD_143051 | JGI IMG/M metagenome (GOLD analysis project Ga0193727, IMG submission 143051) | Soil microbial communities from a riparian zone of the East river system, Colorado, United States - H2c2 | ecosystem: Environmental > Terrestrial > Soil > Riparian zone | place: USA: East River...
ATGCTGCCAGTCATCATTAGAGCCGATCAACGCTCCGGCCGCGTTGTGCAGTTCCAATGTCGGATTAGCTAATGGATCGGGAACGCCGTACTGAGTGAGCTCAGGGCCAATCGCACGAATAATGACTCTCTTTGGTCCGGTTCCTTGGACGATGAAGCCGCCAATCATCACGTTGTCACCCATCTGTACAAAGCACCGCGTGCTGATATTACCTAGCGCCGCGGGGGGTACTCCATCGAACTCAAATGCGCCAACGTCGGGAACTTCCGCACGGCCATACCCGCGCTGGTCCTGGGGTGGCGCAGCAGGATCACCACGGTTGATAGCCGGACTGCTGGATTGAAGAGCATGAGTTAAAGTTGGGCCTCCGTTATCGGCGAGAGACTCCAGGAGCGGATCGATTGGAGCGTCGGGGGTGCCAATTTGGTCTGTAGATTGCGAACTGATGACAGCATCGCCGTCATCACCAATGATATTGTAGCCCGTCGATTGGAGTCCGCCTCCACCTGTAAATGTAAAAAAGTCCGGCCCAACAGGAGCACTGTTAAGCGCTATGATACTGCTGTCGCTTCTCGTAGACGCCGAGCTAAAAATTCCACCACCGAATGCAACGCCTTGGCCTGACGCAGAATTAGACGCGACCGTACTGCTTGTAATCCGGAGATTGCCGATATTCGAAATTCCCCCGCCATTCATGAAAACCGAGCCAGTTGCGTCCACTGAATTGCCGCTAAGCGTGCAATTCCTTATGGTCATAGACCCAGCGTTACGAACGCCGCCGCCTCCGCCGCTGCCAAAGCAGAGGCGGAAGGAATCTTGGATGAAACATGAATTACCGCTGATAGTGGAGTTAGTAATAGTCAGTGAGCCACCCGAGTAGTTCAATATCCCGCCGCCAGAGCCACTTGGACAATCACCGCTTGAGCCGGTGTGATACTGCGCGGAATTGTTACTGATCGTACAACGCATTATAGTCATTGTGCCACTATCGTTGAGCACGCCTCCTCCATGGCCACCTACGAATTCCGTACCTGCCGCGTGATTATCTGAGACGATGCTGTCGGTAAGTGTCAATGCGCCAGAGTTGCGAATACCCCCTCCATCACCATCGCTCCCCACCCCGCCAACGACACTGCCATTTGAGATCTTGAAGCCGGAGATATGAGTGGTGACGGTGCTGGATATGATGTGGAAAATTCGAAACGGAGGGGCGTTGGTGCTTCGCTGTACCGCCAGGCGGTTGGCGCCAGGGCCGGTGATAGCCAGGTTTTTGTCAATTACCAACTCACCACTAGTGAGATTAACAGTAGTAACGCTTGGCGCGAAATTGATTGTATCGCCTGGCGAAGCAAAAACGATCGCTCGCCGCAACGAACCTAGCCCGCTGTCATTCCCATTCGTGACTGTGATCGTCGCCGCTGGCGCGTCGGTCGCACTCAATAAGACCGCTGCGGTCGGCGAAGGCAGATGGAAACGCCAATACTTAAACAAGTAAGGACTCAGGCAGGTGGCGAGGCGTCGCAAATGGCAAATCGAACATGAGATATCGGCCGGGATGTAGTTCTTATTCATAGGGTATCGCTTCGGCAACTGAAATTCACTGGTTGGATTTATAAGGTATTGTTAATGCAGATCGTACACCTCTACGAGACCAACCCCGGTCGTGTCGTTTACGCCGCGTACGATCGCGGTGTAGTTGCCCGGTTGCAGCTCTGCGATGATGGCAGATTCCCTTCCGTCACTGGGTGCGTAGCCGCTGCTCCGGATCTCGCGCACCTGATCGCCGGTGATAATCCCGCCGATTATCGTTGTTCTCCAGTTATCATTAGAGGCAATCAAAGCTCCCGTGCCGTTGTGCAGTTCCAATCTCGGATTAGCTAATGGATCGGGAACTCCATATTGGGTGAGCTCAGGGCCGATCGCACGAATAATCACCCTCTTTGCGCCTGTTCCTTGAACGATGAAACCGCCAATCATTACGTTGTCACCGGTCTGTACAAAGCTGCGAGTGCTGATATTGCCTAGAAGTGAGCTAGCGTCGTTACCAAGATCGTACACTTCCACGAGACCAACTCCGGTCATGTTGTTTACGCCGCGCACAATCGCGGTGTAGTTCCCAGGTGGCAGGTCCGCAATGATCGCAGACTCGAATGGATTCGCCGGAGCATGGCCGCTGTTCTGAATATCGCCGACTTGGTTCCGTGTGATAACGCCGCCGATTATCGTATGCTGCCAGTCATCATTAGAGCCGATCAACGCTCCGGCCGCGTTGTGCAGTTCCAATGTCGGATTAGCCAATGCATTGGGAATGTTATAGGAAGGTGCACCGAGCTCTGGGCCAATCGCACGGATAATGACTCTCTTTGGTCCCGTTCCTTGAACGATGAACCCGCCAATCATCACGTTGTCGCCCGTCTGGACAAACGCGCGAGTACTGATGTTCCCTAGCTGCGCTGGAGGACCGGGCGCGCAGTATCTCCCGCCGGTGCTGGTAGAAGTATTGGAATAAAGTATTCCTCCCCACACCATCATTTCGTTGCCGGTCCAGACAGCCGTGTGACGATATCGACCATCCGGCGCGTTTACGGTGCTGGTAGCTGTCCAGCTGTTGGTGCTGGGATCGTAACGTCCACCGGTATTGAAATAATATCCCAGTAAGTCGAAATCCCCGTGACCTCCCCAGACGATCATTTCGCTACCAGTCCAAACCGCAGTGTGACCAGAACGAGCCGTGGGGGCATTAGTCGTGCTGGTTGTTGTCCAACTATTAGTATTGGGATTGTATCTACCACCGGTGTCGAAATAAATGAAACCGGGTCCGACGAAGGCAACCCCTCCCCAAACAATCATTTCACTGCCTGTCCATACTGCCTTGGCGCCGGATCGGCTAACCGGTGCATTCGTGGTGCTTGTGGCGATCCAACTATTCGTGTTGGGATTAAATCTGCCACCGGATGTATCATTGCCGCTGCCCCAAATAATCATCTCGCTGCCAGTCCACACTGCTGCGTGCGAATCTCGCGGGCTAGGTGCGTGTGCGGTGCTGGTTGCTGTCCAACTGTTTGTTCCCGGATTGTATATGCCGCCCGTATTCAAATCGTGAGGGAGGCCGTTAGGAAGGACATCTAATCCACCCCACACAATCATTGCGCTACCGGTCCAGACAGCCGTATGGAGCTCGCGGCCATCAGGTGCATTGATGGTGCTGGTAGCTACCCAGCTATCGGTGCTGGGGTTGTATCTGCCGCCCGTGTTCCAATAGTGCTCACCACTACTATCGAAAGAAAACCCGCCCCAGACGATCATTTCACTCCCTGTCCATACTGCCGTAGGAAACTCACGTCCTGTCGGGGCGCGCATCGTGGTGGTAGGCGTCCAGCTATCCGTGCTCGGATCGTATTTTCCACCAGTGTTTGTATAGGAAAGGGGGTCAGCTGGAGCAATTCCGCCCCAGACGATCATCTCACTGCCAGTCCACACTGCTGCATGATAGCGTCGCGGGGTTGGCGTTTTGCCAGTGGGTGTCCAGCTATTGCTAGTCGGGTTGTATCTCCCACCGGTGTTGTTTTGTCCGCCCCAGACGATCATTTCACTGCCACTCCAAACCGCGGTATGACCGCTTCGGCCCTTGGGGGCGTTGGTGGTGCTGGTAGCTGTCCAACTGTTCGCACCGGGGTTATATCGGCCGCCTGTGCTTGTGTCGCCGCCACCTATGAATCCGCCCCAGACAATCATTTCATGGCCGGTCCAGACTGCCGTGTGACTCGATCGACTCTGGGGAGCATTGGTCATCGTCGTAGCTGCCCAAGTGTTCGTGCCGGGAAAGTACTTCGCGCCAGTTCTAAAAGAGCTTCCGCCGTTGTCGCCACCCCAGATGATCATCGTAGTCCCAGTCCACACTGCTGTGTGATTCACTCGAGGATCAGGTGCATTGGTTGTGCTCGTGGCTGTCCAACTATTCGTGCTTGGATTGTATCGGCCACCTGTGTTCACACCGGTGCCGCTGTTTATTCCGCCCCAGACAATCATTTGATTCCCCGCCCACACCGCTGTGTGACCGTAACGACCTATAGGCGCGTTGGTGGCGCTGGTCGACGTCCAACTATTTGTGCCGGGATTGTATCTGCCGCCTGTGTTCAACTCGTTGCTATTATTGAATCCGCCCCAGACAATCATTTGGCTGCCAGTCCACACTGCCGTGTGATCGAATCGCGGGGTCGGCACGTTGGTGGTGCTCGTGGCTGTCCAACTGTCCGTGCCGGGATTGTATTTACCGCCAGTGTTCAACGGGTTGTTGTTGTTACCCGATCCGCCCCAGACGATCATTTGGCTGCCCGTCCAGACTGCAGTGTGACTGTAACGACCGGCGGGAGCGTTGGTGGTGCTAGTCGTCGCCCAGTTGTCCGTGCTGGGATTGTATCTACCGCCAGTGTTGAAAGGCGTGAAGAAAAATGAAGACCTAATGCCGCCCCAAATGATCATTTCAGTACCCGTCCACACCGCGGTGTGACCACCTCGGCCATCAGGCGGGCCAGAGGTTGGTGTCCATGTATCGTCAGTGCAGCTCGCTGCTATTGCGGGCAGCGTATAACCAATCCCCGGCGGTAATGTTGGAGTAGCCACCTGGTTTTGCGCTCTAGCCAGCCAGGACTCCAACGGCTCTTTCGGCCATGCAACTGTAGACAGCTTCAAATGGTCAGTTGTTTTCGCAAGGACTGCTGTCGCATAGTAACACGTCTCGTTCTCCTGCAATGGGCTTACTTTTCCTACCGGCAAATTATCGTAGTCGCTGATGGCGTTTTTGAAGTGCGCTGACATGTCAGCGCTTTGTAAAGCGCCGATGTGTCGATGCAATCCAAAGCCGCCGGGTTGCGCGGCATCAGTGTTATTGAACGTCCCAGCTAAATTCTGAACACTTTCGTCCCATTCGCCGCTGTTGAGCCTTATGGTTTTTGCACCGCGCTCCTGGCCGACGTCGCCGCTATCGCTTTTGATCAATTCGATTTCGCTGTACGCGCCGCTATTTATTTGCTCGACTGCGGGGTGCGCCAGCAGAGCGGCCTCTGCCCGTTGCTTGAGTTCGCCATGAATTCTTTCGTCGTACGCATACCAATTCGTTAGGAAACGTTCCACTAGTGCAGGTCTCGCCAGACACTCCGCGATGACGAATGGATCGTTCCCCACTGCTTCGAAGAGTTCACGCAAAACTTCAGGCTGCTTGGTGTGTTGCGCCATACGATCCATTTCAGCCTGCAACTGCTCGGCGCTAAGCGGCCGTTGCCAGTAATCCTCCAGCGCCTGAGACTTGCGCAGGTAGTCTGCGACTTTCTTTTCCAGCTGCGCCTGAGACATCACGTCCTTGAGTGACGGTTTGGGGTCAGGGCCCTCTTTCGGCCAGATCCGATGGCGCCAATAAACTTCTTCGATCGCGCGTTGGTACGCGACTCGCTCCGCGAAACCGAGCGTTTTGCCTTGACCCGAAGAGCTTGCCGCTTTGCCAGAGAAGTTAAGAGCCACAAGCACTAAACAAGAAAGAAACGTGGCTGCGACGCTGCGAAGGATAAAACCGCGGATGTTGCTTTTTCTTTTCATAAGGGGCGCTCCAAAGACTTTTTTGGAAGATTGGCGGTTTGGTTGCAAGGAAAAATCCGCTCTTGCGCAAAGAACGGTGGTATTGCTCGATTGTCGGTTTGGGCGCTCGGGTCGCGTCGCTCTTCGCAAAAGGAACAGGACGGATAAGGGTTAGGTTCGAGGCACTGACGCCTCGGCCCTGCCCCGCACCTCAATCATCTTCCCTTTAGTAAGCGGAGAGGGGAAAGAAGGCGGCGACCACCCAAAAATGAGAATCAGCGGAAACTACCGTGAAGAATTTAGATCGGTTGCAGCGATGTTTTCCCTGTCGGTGATATCCCAGTTCCGATTACTCAAGCAGATCAACCGAGCACTGAGCTTAACTGCGCCAGATAGGCCTCTGCATGTTTGCGCCCGTGCACGCTTGTTTCGACCATTTGCTCAAACCGCGAGCGATTCACTCCAAGAACATGGGGCTGCTACGAGCGCGCGAAGATCATTCATTTTCACGGGCCGAAACCGTTTCAACGCGATGAGATTGATACGGTGTGGCCAGAGCTCAAATCATACACTGGTGGCGCTTATTTAGAGCTCATCGAAGTTTGCCAGGAATTACTCAAGAAAGCGCGCAACTCCTGAAGTATTTGAGATGATCCGATTCCATAGCACAATTTGGTCTTTGCTCTTAGGCGAAACTTGCCGGCCAAAGCGAAGGTCGTAATCAACAGTGAACAATCCTGACGAGACGATTACGCGATTCGAAAAGCTCGCGTACATGCACAAATGCATTGATGCTCCCCGGCCTGATCAAACCATTTACGATGAGTGCATCTCGATCGCGGGATGGATTTTTATCGAGGGGCGCGATCCCACAGCCTGTCGCGTGCGCGCTTGGTTGGAGGGCGCGCCCATCGGCGAAACCGGGCTTTTGTTTGCGCGGGCAGATGTCTCTGACTTTCTGTCGCTGCCGCACGATTTTCCTACTGCATTCCGTTTTCTAGCACGTGCGGCTGAGTGCAAGCAGACGACGCGCGACGCCACGATCCAACTGACCGCGTCGTGGAATGACGAAGCCGAATATTCAATCGGAAAAGTGGGGGTACACCTCGTTCCAGCTGGTCTCCACAAACGCCATTTTGGTGAAGTGGTTTTCCCGGGGCAAAGCAGACTGCTTCATCGGGAAAACATTTATGGCTCCGGACCGCCGGTGCTGGAACCAGGAGTCGAGATGTTGCGTCTCGTCCTCGACTACCTATCCCCCCGCAGTTCCGTCCTCGACGTGGGATGCGGAGCAGGCGCGTATGGTCCAGCGCTTATCGCTGCAGGGCATCAATGGACCGGCGTGGAAGTGAATCCAGACTGCTTACAATTACTGGAGCAGCGTGGTCTGCCGTTTCGCAAAACCGCACCGGAGGCGGCGCGGTTCCCCTGCGTTGACGAGGAGTTCGATGAGGCTATCTGCATCGAAGTGCTTGAGCATATCAAGCATCCGGAGCCGTTTCTGGAAGAGATCTCACGGGTCGTTCGCCGACGAGCGATTTTCTCGGTGCCGAACATCGAGGTCATTCCGTATTTCAAAGATTGGGAAGCTGTGCCCTGGCATATGCTGGAAGGCGATCATAAAAATTTTTTCACTCGCACGAGTCTTCGCGACCTCCTTGCTCCCCATTTTTCGCGCGTAGAGGTGTTCTCGTACAGTGAACATCCTTTGCGGACACGCGACGGGATCGCGCTCCACGCGCATCTGTGCGCAGTGGCGGATAAGCGGTATTCGGATGCGACGTCTAGAAAGATCCGGTAAAAACTTCTTCTGCCGTCGACTTCAAACTCTCACCCAATAGTGGGATACGAGGTGGCCAGGCAAGTGTAAAAGCAACCGAATGCGACAGGTTGGGACTATAAAATGGATCGCGCCAGAGCTGTTCGCTCCACTTTTCCTGCATATAAGTCGCCTCGCGTGACAACTGCGCGCTCTCTTCCGAGCCAGAATCACGGCCGCGCGACGCGGATTCGCGATGGATTAGATTGGCATAGGGCGTCCAAATAATTTCCCAGCCCCGCTCGCGCAGGCGCAGGCAGAAATCTACATCGTTGAAGTTGTTCGCCAGATTCTCATCAAAGCCACCGAGATCGTCGAAGATGGTTTTTCGCATTAGCATGCATGCAGCCGTAACAGCAGAATAATTTTGCGACAACACGAATGTCCGATTCATCGGGGCGATCGGCTTGGGAGGAAAACGTTGAAACGCATGACTCGCGACTCCGTGGAGTCCAAGTACCACGCCAGCATGCTGCAACCTACCATCCGGATACCACAAGCGTGCGCCGACCGCGCCTATTTTCGGTCGGATGGCGTGACTGGCCATCTCACGCAACCAACCCGGTTCCTCGGCCTCGATGTCGTTATTCACTACTGCTAGAATTTCGCCGCGCGCGACTCCCGCCCCGCGATTGATCAGACGGCTGAAATTGAATTCGTCAGGATCACTCACGATGTGGATGCTCGCGTCTTGGACCAGATCGCGGAAAAACGCGTGTGTTTCCGGATCCGTGGATCCATTATCGACGATCACAATTTCGATCGGCCCGTAGTCCGTCTTTTGGCGAATGCTCGCGAGACATCGGCGCAAGAGCGTCACTTGATCACGCGTTGGAACGATTATGGAGACCAGGGGGCTCGGGGACGGCAAACCATAAATAACCCGACTCCACGCCTCATTTTCGGGACAGGCGACCACGTCTGCCGATACATTCCTCCGCTTCAAATGATCGGCGATTGCACGACGGGCTGCTTCCGGCGCATATGGTTTCGCCTTGGGCAGAGCCGCGGCGCTACCTTCGACCATGCGCCAGTGATAAAGCACGCGCGGGATATGCTTGATCTGGGCAAGCTGCAATTTTTCAGCACATCGCAGCGCCAGATCGTAATCTTGTGAACCTTCATAACCTTCACGAAAACCCCCGACCTCGCGGAGAAGCGTGTAGCGATAGGTTGCCAAGTGATTGATATAATTTTGCCCTAGTAGCAGTTCCGGGTTCCAGTCGGGCTTAAAGAACGGGCAACAACGCGCACCCGATTGATCGATTTTGTCCTCGTCAGAGTAGATCAGGCCTGCCTCTGGATATTCCCCAATTGTTGTGGCAACAATGGCGAGGGCGTGCTCGGCCAGAAGATCATCTTGGTCGAGCAACGTGACCCACTCACCGGCGGCCAGTTCTAGCGCGGAATTTGAGCATGCGGCAATGTGGCCATTGCGCTCACGAAACGTCACCTTAATCCGCGAATCAGCCGTCGCGTATTGTTTTAAGGTGGTTGCAACCGATGGGTCGGTGGACGCATCGTCGGCTATACATAGCTCCCAGTTCTCATAAATCTGCGCCCGAACCGAATCTATTGCGGATGAAAGGTGCACGAGATCGGGGTTGTAAACTGGCATCACGATGGAGATAAGAGGATGCCGCGGCAACGCCCGCAGATCCCGGCGAAAAACGATGCGCTCGCGTGCGCCGATAGTATCGAATTGCTTCACCCAAGCCGCGTAAGAACGATCGCTTGTCATTCGGTTTTAAAAGCGCCCGGTGCTGACGAAACGGACCCTTCTACAGTTTTTCATCCTGCTCGGAAAGCTGGCTCATCGGGTCGCGCATGAGTCATCAGATCGGCGTCATTCCTTTCACGCCCTGGATTGCCCATGACAATCGCTTCCTCCAACACCGCGAGGAATCCCTTTCCAAAACGCTCGAGACCAAAATATTGGTCATAGGCATTGCGTGCATTTGTCGCCAGCTTGCCTAACAGCTTCGGATCGCCAACGAGGCGCCGGATGGCCGCAGCAAGACCAACAGCGTCTCCCGGTTCCACAAACAGCGCATCCTCTTCCCCAATGAGGTTCTCACCCACCACTCCTACCTTGGTGCTAAGAATAGCTTTGCCCAGTGCCATTGCTTCGATCAAGGTCAACGGGCCGGTTTCGTCCCAGGAGGCGCAAAGCACTACGTCCGTTTCCTGAATAAGCACAAGGGCGTCGTTATGCCCGACTGTTTCGCGAAAACGAATGTGAGGTGAAGCTTCCGCTGCAGTTCTGACCTCCGCGGCAAGCTTCGCGTCGTGGGGCCGCCCGACGATGAGAAACTCACTGCGATCAAGCACATCCGGTGGAAGGCGGCGCACCGCTTCCAATAACGTCTGCTGCCCTTTGCGGTGCTCGATCGTGCCAAGCAAGAGAAAACGCAGAGGGCCGACCGGCCGTTCTTGTCTGCTGCTGCGTCCCCGGGCGACATCTGGGATACCGTAAGGCAGTACGCGAATGGGACGCCTGGCGAAAGCTTGATAGATGCGCCGGCTAGATTTGTCTGGTGTGATAACGAGCTCGGCGAGTCCGACAACGAGTGGAAGGACAGAATATTTTTTTAGGAAATGACTGCCGACCAGGCCTTCGTGAATCCACCAGATATGCGGAATTCCTTCCATGCGCACATCGCGAATTAGCGGCGCCGCAAAGATGGTGCTGGCCACGACGCAGTCAAAGTCGCGCGCGAATCTGGTGAATGATCGGTGGCTTCTTACTGGCAAGTGGCAGCCAAACTTGGTGAAAGCTTCATAGCCGGTGGCCAGCAGCGGATCGATTATCAGTGGGATGTCGGCTTCAACCAAAGTTTCCCGCAATGGTCCATCTACTGGTGACATGACTACCACAAAGATCCCGTGCCTCTTGCACCACTTTGCCAGGTGCGACATGATGATCGGAGCGCCGCTTAGGCTTAGGTCATGGGAAACCAGCAAAAGATCACGCCCTGAATTTCCGATATCAAAATTCCTGCGCGCGAACAGCCGAACGGGCTCGGGCGAATCGCGGTACAACCAGTCCCGCATGTTGTTGGTGTAGTAGGGATCGTGGCAGGTAAACGCAGCCCACCGTCGCAAAAGAAAAATGGAAGACTTATCAGCGATTTGCGCCTTCGGTATCTGCTTCTTCGGACCGATCGACATGTGCCCATGGTGAGTCATCGTTGCAAACGGAGTATAGACGCAGCGCATGCCGGCTTCGCGGACTTTGAAACAAAGATCGAGATCAGAATGGGCGATTGAGGTATTGACCTCATCAAATCCCCCCACGCCAAAGAAATCCGTCCGCCGCATCGCGAGACACGCCCCGGACAATGCCGACACCGTGCGCATGGATTGTGCGAAATTTGTGTAATCTGTCGAATCCCCCGGCCATTGATGCAGCGCCGTGCCCACTAGTCCGCGTACACCCGTCACCAAGCCTGCATGTTGAATTCGCCCTGTCGGGTAAAGCAGTTTCGGGGCGACAGCACCGACTTCTTCGTTTTCGAGCGGTTCGATGACATTCTCAATCCAATCGCGCTGTCCCGCTTCAACGTCGTCATTGAGAAAAATAAGGCGCTCGCCGCTTGCTGCTTGCGCCCCCGCATTGCATTTTGCGGAAAAGTTGAAAGCCGCATCGAACGCGACGAAGCGAACTTGACTGCTGATCGGGCCGGCTAACGCGCGGAGCTGCTCGATCAGTTCAGTGTTGGTTACGATGATGAACTCCGCGTTCGGGTAATCGCTCCCGGCTGGCAAATCGCGTGCGCATTTCTCCGCCCATGTCGATGAGTCGGTCGGGATGATAACGGAAACACGAACCGCTTTTCGTAAACGCATCCGTAGGCGGTTGGCCGTTGGATATTCCAAAACCTCTGCATCCAATCCACGCCGCTTCACTGCATCGACCAAAGCAGCGATATTCGTTCTCCGCGCTTCGGGTTTTCCGCCGCTGGCACCAGAGGCAACATGCTCCCGCCAGTGGTAGAGAACGCACGGAATATGCACGATTTCTCGTGCTCGCTCGGTGGCACGCAAAGCGAAATCGTAGTCCTGCGAGAGATCGAATTCCTTGCGGAAACCGCCGAGGGCAACGGCAAGTTCCCGGCGATAAGCGCTCAGATGGCCGACATACATGAACGAATAGAGCAACTCCGGACTCCATTCCGGTTTGAAGAACGGTTTCGCCCGTTCTCCCGATTCGCGCAGACGATCTTCGTCGCTATAAAACATGTCTGCTGCGGGCCGCCGCCGGATTGCACTTGCTAATTCATAAAGCGCGAAAGACGCGAGCGTATCGTCATGATCAACCAAGGCGACGAAATCGCCGGTCGCCATCCGCAAGGCTTCATTTGTGTTTTCGGAAATGCCGAGATTTACTTCAAATCGTTGCACGCGAATACGCGCGTCGCGTTTCGTCCAGCGGCGTAGCGACTCGATAGTCTCCCGCTTCTTGGATCCGCCGTCGACGACGCAGACTTCCCAGTTGTCGTAGGTTTGCGCGACGATTGAAGCGAAGAGTTCGTTAAGGAATTTCGCACACGGATCGAGCAGCGGGATCAGCAAGGAGATTTTCGGAGGTCGACCCCATGCGCGTGATTCGCGTCGCTGCTTCTGCAAGTCATCGTCGGTGGGTTCGTGTTTCGTGATCCACTCTGCGTAATCTTTCTCAATATGGTTTAGTGCAGCTCTTTTTTTTTGTGGTGGGGCTGGCGGCGCCAAGAATATGCGCCTTAAGTTGCCCGGAATTCGCGCGAATTCCCGTGCGATACGTTCTCTGATCGGCCTTTGCTGTTTAGGTTCTTTGGGGATCACAAAGCATCGACCTTTGTTTCGGCAGGCCCCCTTTGCCACCGTGATCATCTGCTTTTGGTCCGTCATCTTGATCTGCATCTTTTGGATTTGGGTGAATTGGTGCTCCATCACTTGCTGTGCATCTGCGCGATCCTTGCTCAAGAATAAGAAACGCTCGGCGAGCGTGGCTATCGATCCAACTGGTTCACCAAGCAATTCCTCTGCCTTGACACGATCGGCATTGATCGCGTCAAACTTGTGGTTGAAGTCCGTGAGGCGCCGTTCCTGGTGCTCGATCACGCTTTGGGCTTTGGTCCGATCCTCGACAATCGTGTCGAACAAAGTCTGGCGCGTTTCGAAGAGCCGGGCGCGACGTTCGGCCTCTCTCGTTTGAATGCGCATCACAATTAGCTCGGCAATCAGTCGATACGCTTCAGCCAACGTTCTCGTCTCATCGAAAAGTGCTGTCCGAAACGGCGATGCTTTCGCCGCAGCCGCTTCCGTCGCTGCGCTGAGGCCGATTCCGTCGTCGAAATACGCTGCGGCTCTTTCCGTGACAAAATTTGCCCACGCGCTTCGTGGGCTATCTTGTCGCTTCAAGCTTACGCCGTGCAGCAAAATCAGCGCGTTGGGAGACAATCTCGGTTGCCAAATCTCCAACTCCTGCCGCACGGTTTTTCCAGAATCGACGTCATCAATCAGCAAGACCTCGATTGACCCATCGGCGAAATCGGCTGCCGCCTTGACTGCATCGGTTTCTATGAGCTGCGATACGGTGGGAAAAAATTTCGCTGCCGCTTTTTCGGCAAGTTCCCATGCTGAATCATCATTCGCCGACTCGTCCGCTCGTGGCCGTCGTATAGCGACGCAACGTGATGCCAGATTGTGCCCAGCCACCGCCTGACAAAAGGCAAGATGCGCCTGTGCATCCCCCAGGCCGAGCGTAACAATTAGCGTCGGTTTCTCCTGTAAGACGATGTCAAAAAGAAAGGGTAGATAGAATCTCGTCGGGCCGCCCGTGAAAAACTTCGGTTCAAAATCTTGCGCTGTGTAGAATGGCGGCCCCATTGCCGGCAGAGTCTAGAGAGAAAACGAAGCCGCGCCAAGTCCCCATACCTAATTCTAAGATGTCATGGTGTAATCAGAGCGCTTTCGCCGCACTCTCATGGAGCCTTTATTCCCGAGGCCCGAACCCAGTCATCATCAGTGCGAACCCGTACATCGGAAAAGCCCGCGCGTTTTAGATATGTCTCGATCTCTTGCGGGGTTGAGTTGTGTGTCATATGGGGTGGCCGGTTTGCCGGTAAAAACGCACGATGGTCCTCAAACACCTTCCAGCCGCCGTCGGAGCAAAGATTAATATTGTCGACGTAAATCCGCCCCTTGGGTCGCAAAACACGAAACGCCTCAAGAACATAGTTATATCGGTCCCAAGGTTCGAGGTGCATGAAGACTACCGTGCAATAAGCAACATCCACCGAAGCATCCGCAAGGCCGCTCAAATCGTAACCGGATATCTCCACTAGCTCCACATTCGACAAATCCTTTAATCGTTCTGCGGTCAGCGCGAGCATGTTCGAGGCGACGTCGCAGCCGATCCATTTTCGGCACAGTGGCGCCACAACTTTGCCTACACGCCCAATCCCGCAGCCGATTTCAAGAACCACATCCTCCTTTCCAATACCGACGCTGTCCTGAAGAAACCTCAAGGTTTCCTCACCAGTCGCCTGCAGAGCGGCTTCTTCCGTCACGCCGATTACATGCAATTTCGCCTGATCTTCCGTAGTTGAAAGGGCAGACCAAACCTTCTTGTATTCGGACCGCGCCGGTTGGTGTTCCATTCGGCGTTAATTAGCCAATGATTGTAAAGCGTCAATCGCCGAGCGCCTCGCCGCGAACAAACGCCGGTTTTGAATACCGGCTGCGCTGCGTCCCCGCTGCGATCACCGCAGAGCGCGGCCAAAGCGAATCGGGCTAGCGATTCTGGTGTCGACGAGACATTAGAATTATTTTCGCAGAGACGCACGTAAACGCTTGCAGTGCTGCGCAGTGATTTGCGAACACTGCAGAACTCGTTCAGAAAGATTATCGCGAAACCATTATCTCGAGGGATTTGTCGTTTACTCTTTCGCATTCAGATAAGTCCAAGTGGACGACGTTTTTACGTAATCATCTAAGATGACACCAATCCTCCTCTCATTGTTCATGGTCGTTTCGCTCATGGGCGACACCGGTACACGTGCCATTCGTGCTGCGACTAAAACATCGCCGCCCACACCTGTACCCCAATTAACTAACATCAGCACGCGCGCCTTTGTGGAGACGGGCGACAACGTGGTGATCGGCGGATTTATTGTGCAAGGCAGCGCAGCGAAAAGGGTAATTATTCGCGCCATTGGCCCCGAACTTACTCAGTATGGCGTTGCGGATGCATTGCATAATCCGACCTTGGAGTTACACGACGGTAGGGGAGCTTTGATCGCCTCTAATGACAATTGGGTGACGACGATCATCGGTGGAATTATCACC
>Ga0193727_1000540_pt1 | contig 14703 bp, 12 predicted proteins | sample H2c2metaG_FD_143051 | JGI IMG/M metagenome (GOLD analysis project Ga0193727, IMG submission 143051) | Soil microbial communities from a riparian zone of the East river system, Colorado, United States - H2c2 | ecosystem: Environmental > Terrestrial > Soil > Riparian zone | place: USA: East River...
TGGCCCTAGCCGGCGCAGCGCTTTGCGCGCCTGCCCCTGGCTGAGGAACCATGCCCACTCCCAGGGGACGAACGGTCCCATCAGGCACAGGACGACCCGCGCTCCGGGGTTCAGGAGCGCCGCGAGGGACCGCGCGGCGCGCGGCAGGTCGGCGACGCAGTTGAGGCCGCCGAAATTGGAGAAGGCTCCATCGAGCGGGCTCACCGATTCCGCCGTGAGGTCATCCAGGCGCTCGATCTCGAGCCGCCGCAGGTCGATCGACCGGTCGAGCCGCGCGTCCCCGATTTTGGCTCGAGCACGATCGAGCATCGCCGGGGAGCTGTCGGTCGCAAGTACGCGCACGCCCCGCGTTGCGAGATGCACCGCATCCTCGCCCGTACCGCAGTTCAGCTCGAGCACGCGGTCACCGGGCACGAACACCCGATCGAGCCAGGTCCAGACCGCGCGGCGCAAGATCCGCCCCAGGGTGCTCGCGGTGAATTGCGCATCGTAGTCGGGCGCGAGGGTGTCGAACACAGCGGCGGGCATCATTGAACGGCGCAATCTAGCCGGGAACTGGCGAAGGCAACAGCGATGCGCTAACCTCCGCGCATGACGGACGTTCTGCTCACGCACGGCTACTTCCTCGACGAGGATGCCAAAGAGCGGGAGGTGATGAAACCCTACCCGCCGCTGGGCTTGCTGTATGTCTCCGCGTACCTGCGCCGGGCCGGCATCGGCGTGGGCGTATTCGACTCGACCTTTTCAACGCGCGACGACCTGGACGCGCGCCTCCGAACAGCACCCGCCGGAGTGCTCGGCGTGTATACGAATCTCATCACGCGGACCTCCGTGCTGGACATCATCGCGCGGGCCAAGGCGACGGGTTGGACGGTCGTCCTGGGTGGTCCCGAAGCGGCGAACTACCCCGCCGAGTATCTGGCCCGCGGCGCCGACGTGGTCGTGTTCGGGGAGGGGGAAGAGACGTTCGTGGAGCTGCTGCCGGCCCTCGATGCACGCGGGGCGCACCGCCTGCACGGCGTTCTGGGAACGGTGTTTCGCGACGAGGAGGGGACTGTGGTCACGAACCCGGACCGGCCTCAGATCAAGGACATCGACACTCTCCCGTGGCCCGATCGCGACGCGATCGACATCGATCGCTACGTGGACGTGTGGCGCGGCCGTCACGGCACCGGCAGCGTCAACCTCATCACGGCACGCGGGTGTCCGTACCGGTGCCGCTGGTGCTCGCACGCGGTCTTCGGCTACACCCACCGGCGCCGCAGCGTCGTCGGCACCGCGGATGAGCTCGAGTTCCTCGTGGGGCGCTATCGGCCGGACATCGTGTGGTACGCGGACGACGTCTTCACGATCAACCACCGCTGGTTGTACGAGTACAATGTCGAGCTCAAGCGCCGCGGCTTGCGCATACCGTTCGAGACGATTTCCCGCGCCGATCGGATGATGAAGGACGACGTGCTCCAGGCGCTCGCCGAGCTGGGGTGCTGGCGCATCTGGATCGGCGCGGAAAGCGGCAGCCAGCGCATCCTCGACGCCATGGACCGCGGGGTCACCGTGGAGCAAGTGCTGTTCGCCACCCAGGCTGCAAAGCGCCACGGGATTCAGGTCGGCATGTTCCTCATGTGGGGGTACGAGGGCGAGACGGTGGACGATATTGCCGCGACGGTCGAGCTGGTGCGGCGCGCCGATCCCGACACGTTCCTCACGACCGTTTCTTATCCGATCAAGAACACGCCCTACTTCAACGAGCTGAGCGACCGTGTGGTGGCAACGCGCGAGTGGGCGACGGCCACCGATCGCGATTACGAGGTGCGCGGCCGCTATCCGCGCGAGCTCTACGGGCACGCCGACCGCTGGCTGCGTCAGGAGGTCGAGTCGCACCGTCTGGGCGCGACCAACGGCGCAGTCGCTCGGGAAGAAGCGCGCACTGCCCGCGCGGCGCTGCTGGCGCTCGCTGAAACGTCCCGCGGTTGATAATCGCTCGGTGCGCTGTTACCATCAATCATTCAATCAATGGTTGGGCACATGTTTCGGGTTGTGACGCGGTTCACGCACGCTGGAGGTGTCTTGATGTCTCGCTTGCTTTCTGTGATTGGCTTGGCCGCTTTCCTGAGTCTCGGAGTGGCGGCGTGCCACAGTGGCGGCCCCCCGGGTGACCCGGGTGACATGGGCGGAATGGATCCAAAGATGCACCGGGTCAATTCCTCGGTGACCCGCTCTCCTGAGGCGCCCACGGCATGCAACGCTGAGGCTTCGAAGGCCACCTGCTCGCCAGTCGAGTCGCGCTGAACTAGCACTACCCGGGCGGCGCTCAACCTGCAGCGCCGCCCGGAAACCGTTCCGCCACCAGCGCCCGCATCGCCTCCACTACCGCGCCAACCGGTATGCTTGGCACGCCATCCGGGTGCAACGCCGCGCGGTAGGGGGACCGGTAGGGATACCAGGGCATTACACCCGGCGACTCACGAAACAGGCCGACGAGCGGGGTCTTCCACGCGGCGGCGAGATGCACGACTGACGTATCCGGGGTGAGCAACAGGTCGAACTCACGCAGCACCGCAGCGAACTCGTGAAATGAGGCCAACGGAGGCAGCGGTGTTGCACCCGCCGCGGCTGCGATGGCCTCGACATCCGCGCGATAGCTGGGCGCTCCGCCCACCCAGATCGCGAACCGCGGATCGATGTCCCGGATCCCGCGGATGCAGGCAACGAAGTTATCTCCCCCCCAATACCGTAGTCTGCTCGATCCCGAGATGTTGACGCCGAGGCGCAGCGGCCGGTCGGTGGGGGCGAGCCGCGTCCGGGCCAGGGCCCGGTCCGCATCGCTGATCCGGTACTCGAGGTCGAGCGGGACCCGGGCTGGATCGATCCCGAACGGCATGAGCAGCTGCGCCATGCGCTCGACGATGTGGACGTGCCGGCGGTCGAGCAGCGGTACCGTGTGCGTGTAGCGGCCGGCCCGCTCATGACGGATGCCGAGCCGGTATGGCGCCTTGCTCCACCGCGCCACGAGTTGTGAGCTGACGGAGGGATTGTCCGTCAGGTCCACCACGACGTCGTAGCGCGCGGCGCGCAGCGCCCCGATCAACCGGAGCGCGTTGACGGCGGTCTTGTCATAGTGCCACGCGTGGTCGATATAGGGCGCGATCGCATGACGCACGCCGTAGTTCGCGCGGCTGAACAACATGTGGATGACCGCCCGCGGGTAGGCGTGCCGCAGCGCGCGGATCACGGGCACGGAGACGAGCACGTCGCCGATCCGGTCCTGGCGCAGGAGAAGAATGCGCGGCGCGTCTCCCAGACCGAACGCGTCGCGCGGGGTGATCACGTATTCGCCGGTGAACGGCCGGTCGGTGACGGCGAGGAACGCGCGCCGCACCCCGCGCTCGAGCGATTTGAGGGGCTTCATCGGTGGTGAATCATAACGGAAACGGGCCCCCGTACCCGCGGGGTCGCCGGGCGAGTAGGATGGGGCATGGCCGAGCCGCTCCCCGTAGTCCTGATTATCGAGGACGAGCCGCAAATGCGGCGCTTCCTCCGGGCGGCGCTGGAGAGCCATGACTGCTTGGCGGTGGAGGCCACCACCGCGCGCGAGGGGCTCGCGCAGGCGATCACCGGCAATCAGGACGTTATCCTGCTCGATCTCGGCCTCCCCGATGGCAAGGGGATCGACCTTACCCGCACCATCCGGCAGCGGTCGCGCTCACCGATCATCGTCTTGTCGGCGCGGGGTCAGGCGCGAGAAAAGATCGCGGCCCTCGACGCCGGTGCGGACGACTACCTGACGAAACCGTTCGCGGCAGGAGAGCTCATGGCGCGCCTGCGGGTCGCGCTGCGCCACTCGGCTCAGCCGGACGCTGGTCGTGCCGATACGGTGTTCGCCACCGGGGACCTACGAGTGGATCTCGGCCAACGGCAAGTCTGGGTCGGCAATACAGAAGTCCACCTCACCCCGTTGCAATACAAACTCCTCGCAGCCTTGGTGCGCCACTCGGGGCAGGTGCTTTCGCACCGCCGTCTGCTCGAACAGGTGTGGGGTCCGAATGTCACCGAGCATACGCACTACCTGCGCGTTTACATGGCGCAGCTGCGGCACAAGCTCGAGCGCGATCCCGCGCGGCCGCGGATCCTCCTGACAGAGTCCGGCGTGGGGTATCGGCTGAAAGCGGAGTGAAATAGCTTCGCGGATGCCCAAACTGGCGTTTCCTCACCCCCTCACCCTCCTCGTCGCCTGCACGCTGCTCGCTGCAGCGGCGAGCTACATCATCCCCGCCGGTGAATACGAGCGCCGCGACGATCCCGCAACGGGGCGCCGCGTGGCGATTGCGGGGACCTACCACCGGGTACCACAGCACCCCGTGGGGCCGTTTGCGGCGGTGATCGCGATCCCGCGCGGCATGGCGGACGCGGGTGCCGTGATCTTCTTCGTATTCCTGGTAGGCGGTGCGTTCGCCGTGGTGGACCGTACCGGCGCGCTCCGCTGGGGCGTGGAGCGGCTGGTGCGCGGCCTCGCGCAACGTGACACGCTGGTCATCCCGATCTCTTGCGTCGCTTTCGCTGCGGGCGGCGCGCTGGAGCACATGTCCGAGGAGCTCATCGCGCTCATCCCCGTGATTCTCGTCCTCACGCGCAGTCTCGGTATGGATGCCGTCACGGCTGTAGCGATGAGTCTCGGAGCGGCATCGGTCGGCGCCGCCTTCAGTCCCATCGATCCGTTCCTCGCAGGGATAGCGCAGAAGGTGGCGGGCCTTCCGCTGCTGTCGGGAGGACTGTTCCGCATGGCGTTCATGGTGCCTGCGCTCGGGCTATGGATCTGGGGGACGTTGCGCCACGCGGCGCGCACGCGCACCGTGGCCCGGTCGCCGCGGGAAATCCGTGTGACGCCGCCGGCGGACCTTGGCCCGCGGCTCGGCGCGGTGTTGATACTCGTGGTCGCCGCCTTCGCGGTGTTTGTGTTCGGGGTGCTGCGGCTCGGATGGGACTTCGAGCAGATGGCGGCGCTGTTCTTCGTGATGGGCGTGGCCGCGGGACTCCTCGGGGGGTTGCGCGTCGGGGGGACCGCCGTGGCCTTCGCCGACGGATTCGGCTCCATGGCGTCCGCCGCGCTGCTCATCGGTTTCGCCCGGGCCATCTATGTGGTGCTCAACGAGGGACAGATCGTGGACACGATCGTGTACGGGATCTTCACGCCGATCGGCGACCTGCCGGTCTTGCTGTCCGCCTGGGGCATGATGGTCACGCAGACCGCCGTGCACTTTCCGGTGCCGAGCACCAGCGGGCAGGCGGTATTGACGATGCCCGTGCTGATCCCCTTGTCGGATCTCCTGGGATTGTCGCGCCAGGTGACCGTGCTCGCGTTCCAGTATGGGGCGGGTCTGTGCGAACTCCTGACGCCGACGAACGGCGCGCTCATGGCCGTCCTGGCCGTTGCCGGCGTGCGCTACGAGGTTTGGTTGCGGTTCCTGGCACCGCTCTACCTGTTGTTGTTCGCGCTCGGCGCGGTTGCTGTCGGCGTGGGGGTTGCCATCAGCGTGTCATGACGAGGAGGGTCGAATGAAACGGAGAGATTTCTTGCGGACCGGGGCAGTCGTGGGGGCCGCGCTGGCGTCAGCGCCCGCCGAGCCGGGGCGTCCGGCCCGCGCGCCCGCTCCCACTCCGGTGCCGGATGCGTTCGAGCTCGAGGAGCTGACCATCGCCGATCTTCAACAGGGGATGCGCGCCGGCAAATTCACGGCCCGGGGCCTCTGCGAGCAATACCTCGCGCGCATCGACGCATGCGACCGGCACGGACCGGCCATTCGGGCAGTGCTTGAAACCAATCCCGACGCCCTCGCTGTTGCCGCCGCCCTCGATGCGGAGCGCCGCGCCAAGGGCCCGCGCGGCCCGCTGCACGGCATTCCCGTTCTCATCAAGGACAACATCGCCACCGCCGACGCCCAAGGGACGACGGCCGGGTCCCTGGCGTTGCTTGGCGCGAAGCCCGCACGCGACGCGTTCGTTGCCGAACGGCTGCGCGCCGCCGGCGCCGTCATTCTCGGCAAAACCAACATGAGCGAGTGGGCGAACTTCCGTTCGAGCCATTCGTCGAGCGGCTGGAGTGGACGCGGAGGGCAGGGGTTGAACCCGTACGCGCTCGACCGGAGCCCCTGCGGGTCGAGCTCCGGCTCGGCCTCGGCGGTGGCGGCAAGCTACTGCGCGGTGGCGGTCGGCACCGAGACCGACGGCTCGATCGTATGCCCTTCAGGGGCTCATTCTCTCGTCGGCATCAAGCCGACGCTCGGGCTCGTGAGTCGCGCCGGCATCATCCCCATCGCGCACAGTCAGGACACCGCCGGCCCCATGGCCCGGACGGTTGCTGACGCGGCCGTCCTCTTAGGTGCGCTCGCGGGCGCGGATCCGCGGGACTCGGCCACGCAGGGGAGTCAAGGGAAGACCTTCGGCGACTACACGTCGTTCCTCGATCCCAAAGGATTGCGCGGAGCCCGTATCGGAGTGGCGCGCGCCAAATTCTTTGGCTACCACGCCGCCACCGACCGGCTGGCGGAGGAGGCCATCGCAGCGATGCGGAATCTCGGTGCCGCGATCATCGATCCGGCCGATATCCCGCACGCGGGCGAGTACGACGATCCCGAGCTGGAGGTCTTGCTCTACGAGTTCAAGGCCGACGTGAATCGCTACCTCGCTGATCTCGGTCCCAACGCGCCGGTGCGGACGCTCCAGGATGTGATCGCTTTCAACGAGCAGCGACGCGGCGACGAGCTCCGCTATTTCGACCAGGACCTCCTGCTCAAGTCGCAGGACAGGGGGCCACTCACCGAGGCCACCTATCTCAAGTCCCTGGCCACCGACCAGCGGTTGTCCCGTGACGAGGGACTGGACCCCGTGTTTGCCCGCCTCAGTCTAGACGCGATCGTCGCTCCCACGGGCAACCCACCATGGCCCATTGATCTCGTGAACGGAGATCACTTTCTCGGGTCGAGCTCGACACCCGCCGCGGTGGCGGGCTACCCAAGCATCACGGTCCCCGTGGGCTATGTGCTCGGGTTGCCCGTGGGACTGTCGTTCATCGGGAAACCCTACAGCGAGCCGCTGCTCATCAAGCTGGCGTTCGCGCTCGAGCAGGCCACCAAGGCCCGCCGTCCGCCCAGGTTTCTGCCCACGGCCGACGTGACGAGGTCGTGATACTCCAAAACAAACGGCCGGGGTGCACCGCACCCCGGCTGTCGTGTTTGGCCTCAGACGCGTTCGACTAGAATGTGTAGGTCTCCAGGCGCCGCGTTCCGACCGCGTTCACATTGTCCCCACCGACGACCAACACGTGGAAAGAACCGTTGCCCGCGAGGTAGCCCGTCGCTCCGTGGTTGAAAAGGTTACAGGAGCAGATCGAGTTGATGGACGTTGCGGCGCTGACGCTCGCGAACGTGCCTGTCGTGCCATCGGCGTTGATCGCCGCGTATTCGGCTTCGCTCGTATGAGTGGATGCGCCCGCGTACAGCCCACCGGTCATCAGTACATTCCCGATGCCCAACACCGCAGTGTGGGCCGCGCGGGGAGCCCCGAGCGCGGTAGTCGTGGTCCAACTCGTCGCGATGTCGCGTGTGCTGGGGTTGAGCTTCGCGAAATACACAGTGCTCGCCTGCGAGGTGCTGGGACCCGTGTCGTTGGGCGCGAGGGCACCGCTCTCGCCGCCAGCCACGTACAGGTATAACCCCAACGCGCCGAAGCCGAAGCGGGCACGCGCGGCGGGGAGCGACCCTTGTGCTTTCCAGGGCGCGTTCAGGCCGCCGTCCACCTGTATCGGCAAGCGATACGTAGTGGCGACGGTGGCGTTGCCGGTCGTGGCTCCTCCGACTACGTACATCGACCCGTACTGGACCGCCGCTCCGAGCGAACGGAGGGGGGCTGGAAGGGCCGTGATGGAGACCCAGGTGCCGATCGATCCGTCGCTGGAATTGATTGGGGCGCGGTAGATCGTCGAGACTGGCGTGCCGGCGGCGTCCGACGCGCCCCCCAAGACGTACAGGAAGCCGGCAGAGTTCACGGCAGAATTGCGCTGCGTCGCGGCCACCGCCGCAGGGAACGCAACGGCCGCCGGTAGGGATGTGGTCGCGGTCCATGCGCCGAGGGTCCCGCCGATTGTCACGGTCGCGTAGGAGACGGTGTTCACTGGCGCTCCGCCGGCTCCCGCGCCGCCGACGACGTAGACGTACCCCGAACCCACGAGCTGGGCGAAGGCGACACCCGCCCCACTGACTGCGCCGGGGAGGTTGGGGCCTGCGGTCCAGGTAACGGCCGACGGATTGAAAGGCGCGGCCGGCGTTATCGTGAACAACCGTGCGCTGCTCGTGATCCCGCCCCCGCCTTGTATGGCCACACCATAGTCGCCAGGCGGGCCCACCGGCACCGTGGCCACAACGGCCGCCTGGCTCCAACTCGCAACGGTCGCGATCAGCGGCACGCCGCCCCCTGTGGACGTAAACACCACCCGCCCGGACCCCTGCACGTCTCCGAAGCCGGCCCCCGAGAAAACCGCCGTGCTGCCCGAAGGGCCGGCGGGCGAGACCGCGCCGTTCACGCTGGAAAGAGTCGGCAGTGCGTCTGGGAACAAGCTTATGTCGCATCCTGCGAGCAGGACACTGAGAAGCACTACCGGCGGGATTCGAATCTTACCTGGCATGACAGACTCCCAGAGGGTCGAGGGTGCGGTGGAAGATAGCAGCGGCGAAACCCGTCCCACTACGTACACCGCAGAGGTGCCGAGGTCACACCCGCGCCTCGGCGGCCTCCGCCATCAGGCGCTTGAGGCCGGTCCAGCCGGCTACGGCGAGCGCCAAGGCTAGGATGGGAATGACTTCGATGGCTTGTAGGGCGAGTCCACCGGCCACCGCTTGATCGGTGGCGATCCCGAACGGCAGCAGCGCGCCGACCATTGCAGCCTGCATCACGCCGACATTGGCTGGAGTGATGCGGACGACGCCGCCGATGTTGACCGCGATGAGGGCCGTGAACGAGGCGGCATACGAGGCCGGGATGTGCACGGCACGCAGGCTGAGATGGTAGGTGGCCCATTCGGCGGCCCAGCTGAGGAGCGCGAAAGCGGTCGGTCCGATCAGGCGGCCTCCCCAGCTCATCGCCGCCAGCTCGCCCGCTCCTCCCCGCAACGCGGACGGGAGCCGCGCGATCAACGCTTCCCAGCCACGGAACCGGCTGAGCGCCAGCACGGTGATGAGTCCCACGCCGGCCGCGATCTGCAGCCCGCGCAGGGTGTGAGAGAGATCGAGCGCAAAGGGCGCCAGTACCAGAAACAGGGCGAGTCCCAGTCCCTCGACCACGCGCGACCAGGCAACCGAGAGCAGCGCGGGACGGAACGGCACGGCGTCGCGCTTCATGATCAGCGAGATGCGCACCGCCTCGCCGGCGACGCCGGCCGCCAGCGTGTTGACGGCGGTACCAATCAGGTTCGCTTCCTGGGCCACCCACCAGCGGTTTGGTGCGATCGGCTTGAGCAGGAGATGCCACGCCCAACCTTTGGCGAGCGGGGACACCAAGTTGATGAGCAGCGCCGCGGCCAGCAACCCGGCATCCACCTCCTCCAGGATCTGCGCCGTGTGCTGCCACGGGAATCGAAAAAACACCGCGAATGCGACGAGCGCCGCCCCGACGCCGGCGGTCCACCACACGCTGCGCGGCACCTGCCACGTCATCCCAGCAGCTCGCCGAGCGGCCGCAGAGCGTAGCCGGCGTTACGGGCGTCCTGAATGATCCCCGGCAACGCGGCGGCGGTCTGGGTGCGGTCGCCGTCCGGGTCGTACCCGTCGCCGTCGTGCAGGAGAACGATGGCGCCCGGACGCAGGTGCACGCGCACGCGCCGGCGGATCTCGTCCACGCCGGGCCTGGCCGAGTCCCACACTCCGAACGTCCAGCCGAACACGCGGTAGCCGAGCCGGCGCGTCGCCAGGGCGACGAATGGATTGCGATACCCATGGGGAGCGCGGAACGCGCGGGGCGTGGTGCCGGCGAGCGTGGTGATCGCGGCATGCGCTTCCTCGAGCTCGCGGCGGATCCGCCGCGGGCCGCGCACGTGCAGCTTGACGTGGTGCTGGGTGTGGTTGCCGACTTCGTGTCCCGCCGCGACGACTCGGCGCGCGATATCCGGGTGGCGCTGCACGTGGGCCCCGACCATAAAGAACGCCGCCGGCACCCCCTGTGCCGCGAGCGTTTCCAGGATGCGGTCGGTCGCGCTGGCGTTCGGGCCGTCGTCGAACGTGAGATACGCGGTTTTTCCCGCACGCGGCCCCCGCCCGATCACCCGCCCGAACAACCAGCTGTTGGGATAGTACACGCCGAGCCCGAGCACGCCGGCGGCCGCCGCGCCTGCCGCCGTCGGGATCGCGGCGGCAATCACTGCGTTACCCGCTCGTACACGGCGAGGGTCTGGTCGGCGATCCGCGGCCACGCGAACCGGGACGCGGTAGCGAGGCCGCACTGACCCATGGCTTCCCGGCGGGCCGGGTCCTCGAGCAGGGCGATGGTCGTGTCGGCCCATGTGACGGCATCCGCGTGCGGCACGAAGACCGCTTCGACGCCGTCCCGCACCACCGCACGGAAACCGACATTGTCCGCCACAATGAGCGGCGTGCCGCACGCCATCGCCTCGAGCAGCGTGACGCCGAACGATGCACGGTCCGTGGGACAGAGGTAGAGATCGGCGGAGCCGTAATGGAGGGGGCGGTCACCGAACACGCGTCCGAGGAACTGGACGCGGTCGCCGAGCGCGCGGGCCCGCCGTTCGTAGTGACCGCGCCACGGGCCGTCGCCCGCCACGGTCAGGTGGGCGTCGGGGAAGCGGCGCAGGATCCGCGGCATGGCGTCGAGCACGGTGGACAGGCCGTTCCGCGGCTCCAGGCGCGCGAGAAACAGCAGCCGCGGCCCCCGTGCCGGGGAATCCAGCGGCGGGCGCCCGTTGGGGCGGAAGTAATCGAGGTCCACGCCGTTCGGAATGATTTCCCAATTGGCTCGGAAGTAGCGCGACATCGCGTCAACCACCGGTTGACTCACCGCGATTCGCGCCGCATGCCGATCCAGCATGTGCTGCAGCGGCCGTCGCAGCAGGCGATAGCCCGCCGAATGCGGGAACCATGAATGAAAGGTCGCGACGACGGGGATGCCGGCTTTCCAGGCCGCGAGCGGCGCGGCGAGGCCGAACGTCGGGGCGAGGCCGCCGTGCACGTGCACCACGTCGAAGCGGCCGTTGCGGAACAGCGCCGTGAGCCGCGCGACCAGGCGCCACCCCGCCGTGATGCGTGAGACGCCACCGTTGGCATAGATGACGACACTCGTGCCGACGCGGCGCACGAATGGCGCGTCGTCGCGGGCGCCCCGCATATGGGACGTGACGACCGTGGCGGTGTGGCCCCGACGGTTCAACTCGAGCGCCATATGGTGGACGTGCTCGGGCACGCCCCCCAGCTGGGGATAGTAGTCCTCCGCGACGAGCGCAATACGCATCGGGATCGCTCAGCGCTCCGCGGTCACGGATCGACCGCGTGCGGCGTTCCGTCCATGCCGAGGACGCTGGGGTGCAGCATGACCGCCAGCACGGCGTCGGGCCGCTCCTCGTAGAGGAAATGGCCCGCGCCCGGGACCGAGTCGAGCTCGAAGTGCGGGAGCGTCCGCTCGAGCAGCACGACTTCGTCGGCGCTCACGTCCCCATCGTGCCGGGCCCCGCCCACGACAAGGTGCACCGGGCAATGGATCTCGCCCAAGTGCGGCTGCAGCTTCTCGGGCTCGCGCGCCGCTGCCATCGCCAGAAAGGCCTTCAGTGTGCCGTCGAGATTGCGCGCGGCGGCGGCGGTGTAGCCCGCCACCACGTCGTCGGTCACCCACGCGCCGTCCCCGGACGAAGCCACCAGCATGGTCCGGATCTTCCACCGGATCAGCCGGACGCCGCCCAGCAGTTTGATCCAGGGAGCAAACCGCATCGCACGCTTGAACGCAGGAGTGACGGCAGTTTCGGCGGGCCCACCCTCGAGCGAAATCAGCGCTCGCACCAGGTCGGGGCGCAGGTACGCTAGGCGGAATGCTTCGGATCCGCCCACCGAATGGCCCACCACGAGCGCCTGCCGCACGCGCAACGTGTCGAGCACGGCAGCCAACCGCAGGGCCTGGGCGGTGAGAGAGTAGTCGCCTTTGGGAGGCCGCGATGAACCGCCGATCCCCAGCGGCTCGATCACGATGGCGCGAAACCCGCGCGCGGTGAGCAGCGGAACCAGGGTGCGGAACCCGTAGGCGGAGCCGAACAGGCCGGGAATGAGGACGACCGGATCCCCCGCGCCGCTGATCTCGACGTGCAATGACTCGGACCGCGCGAGCGGGACCTCGACCGAGTGCGTGGAATCCGCGAGCAGCACCGCCAACAACCACCACACACGTCCTCCTTACGTAGTCCACACCGATGACCGGATCCAAGGGGAGCCTGGTCACGAGCCGAAATGCCCGGGGAAGATAGCGGGGCCAGGGCAAGCGGGTGCACAGCCGGTTCCGCCCCAGGGCGAGGGGCTACCAGCGCGAGGCACCGCAACGCTATGCTTCGCGCGATTGCCGTCCCACTCGAGGGAAACAAAGTCCTGACTCGATCTTCCATGCTGGGATTCATCGGCGTCACACTGGGCTTCGGCGCACTCGCACCGCGCGCTGGAGCGCAGGCGCGTCTTCCAATCCGGTTCGAAGCCGACGTCGTGCGCGCGTTGCACGCGTTCCAGGTGCCCGGGACGGCGATCGCGGTCGTGAAAGACGGGAAGGTCCTGCTCGTCAAAGGGTATGGCGTCGAGCGGGTGGGCAGCCGCACGGCGGTCGACCCCCATACCATTTTTCAGATTGCATCGAACACGAAAGCGTTCACCACCGCGTGCATCGCCATGCTCGTCGATTCGGGGAAGGTGGCCTGGGACGATCCGGTGACGCGCTATCTACCCGACTTTCAGCTATCCGATCCTTGGGTGACCCGGGAGTTCACGATCCGCGATCTGGTCACCCACCGCAGCGGTCTTGGCTTGGGCGCGGGCGATCTGCTGTGGCTCCATTCGAACTACAGCCGCGGCGAGATCATCCATCGCATGCGCGCGGCGCGGCCGGTCTCGAGTTTCCGGAGCCGGTATGCGTACGACAACGTGCTGTACGCGGCGGCGGGAGAGATCGTCCCGGCGGTCACCGGCGTGAGCTGGGAAGCGTTCGTGCGCCAGCGCATCCTCGCCCCCCTCGGCATGACGGATACCCGCACCGGCCTGGCCGATCTGAAGCCCGGCGACCGGTTTGCCGCACCGCACAGCGGCTCGCGCAGTGGCATCCAGATTGTGCCGTTGGACACGGTGGACAACATCGGGCCGGCCGCCAGCCTCATGGCCAGCGTGGCGGACCTCGCCAAATGGCTCATCGTCCAGCTCGACTCCGGGCGCGTGGGGAAGACGCGTTTGTGGAGTGCCGCCCAGACGCGGGAAATGTGGTCCCCCCAGACGATCATCCCTATCAATGATCCCTTGCCTCCCCTCGCCGCCACGCGGCCCAACTTTTACGCGTACGCGCTCGGTTGGCGCGTGCGCGACTACCGCGGTCACAAAGTCGTCACTCACACCGGTGGTCTGGCCGGGATGACCTCGCGGACGACGCTCGTGCCCGACCAGCGGCTCGGCATCGTCATGTTGACCAACGGCGAGAGCAGTATGTACGAAGCGCTCACGTACGAACTGCTCGATCATTTCTTCGGCGCGCCGCGGACCGATTGGGTTGCGGCGTTCCAGGATGCCGCGCGGCAAGCCCAGGCGAGTGCCGACTCGGAGATGGCGGCCCAGGCGCGCGCCCGCGACACGACATCACTTCCCGCGCTGCAGCTCGCGCGCTATGCCGGTCGCTACACTGACGCGCTGTATGGCGACGCGTCCATCACGCTGGAGAACGGGGGCCTGGTGCTGCGATTCAGCCATTCGCCCGCGTTTGTCGGGGACCTCGAGTACTGGCAGTACAACACCTTCAGGACCGGCTGGCGCACGCCCAACCTCGCCGACGCCTTCGTCACGTTTGGGCTCAAGCCCGACGGCAGCGTGGAGTCGTTCACCATGTCGGCCGTCTCACCGCTCGCGGACTTCAGCTTCGACTACCAGGATTTCCGGTTCGTGCCGGTGCGATGAAAGCGATTCGCGTGTACGGCCCCGGTGGCCCCGAAGTCCTGAAGTACGAAGAGGTGCCGCAGCCCGTTCCGGGGCCGCACGAGACCCTGGTCAAGATCGACGCCGCCGGTGTGAACTACGTGGACGTGCATCAACGCACCGGACGCTACCCGACGTCGCCGCCGCCGTACACGATCGGTCAGGAGGCCGCGGGTACGGTCGCGGAGGTCGGCTCCGAGGTCCGCAACGTGCGCGCCGGCGACCGCGTGGCCTACACCGGCGTGCTGGGTGGCTACGCCGAGTTCGCTGCCGTTCCCGCGGAGCAGCTCGTCGCTCTCCCCGACGCGGTGAGCACGAAGCATGGGGCGGCCTCGATGCTGCAAGGAATGACCGCCCACTACCTCGCATGCACGACGTATCCGCTCAAACCCGGTGATACCTGCCTGGTGCATGCGGCGGCCGGGGGCGTCGGCTTACTCCTGTGCCAGATCGCCAAGCTGCGCGGTGCGCGAGTCTTCGGTACCGTGTCCACCGAAGCGAA